>ENA-OQHY01001134-OQHY01001134.1-human-gut-metagenome-genome-assembly--contig:-NODE-1134-length-12255-cov-4.589627_pt1 | contig 12255 bp, 9 predicted proteins | sample MGYA00242570_ERZ504733 | MGnify/ENA primary metagenome ERZ504733 (study PRJEB26092, sample SAMD00036219) | human gut metagenome | host: Homo sapiens | study: EMG produced TPA metagenomics assembly of...
GCCCCACCATACACGAGGGCGTGGCGGCCCAAGCGCTGGAGCGGCGCGGCATTATCTCTGACCGCTGCGAGCTGAACCGGCAGATCAAGCGGACAACGCCCTGCTGCGGGAGTTGAAAGCGGAGATCAAAAAGCTGGCTGCTTTGGTTGCCCACACCGTGCCTGTCGTGGCTGCAAAATTGGAGAAGCTGCGCAGCAAGGTACTGATCTTCTGCTATCAGCTGTCCCATATCCGTGCGGGCCGGAGCAGCTGCCAGAAGGCCCTTGATGCGTACAAACCGCAGTTGGCGAGATATACCGGGCTGGTACAGCAGATCAAGGACAAGAGTAAGGAGCGCAAAGCCCTGCTGGCCGAGAAGAAGGCCCTGCCTGCCCGGAAGATTTTCAAGCATAAGGAGCTGGCGTCCAAAATTGCAGAGCTGACCGAGGATTTGGAGGAACTGCGCTCTGAAAAAGCATTGCTGCTGAAGCACTTGGATTACGCCGAGGATGCCGAGCCGAAACCTTCCGCAAGGATATTTCCGCACTAGAAGCCAGCCTGCAAAAGCTGGAGGCACAGGAACAGAAATATTCCGTTGAACTGGAGACGGTATTGCAGGAATACGCCGGGGTAAAAGCGCAGTCCACCGGGCTTGACCCGGTTGAATTGTATGAGGCGCGGCATGCTATCCGATCCGGATATGAAGCCGCCGCCAATGAAAAATTGGAGCAGGCGTATGGAGATAAGTATTCTCCCTGCGGTGGATGGACGCGAAGCGGGCACAGGCGAAGCTGACCAACGATTCCATGGAGGAATATGCTGCCCGCAAACTGGCGAAGCAAAAGTACAAATCTATGTCACAGCCCATCCGCGGGTGCAAGCAGGAGCAGGAACGATAACGCGAAAGGCGGCGCAGCCAACAATGGGCTCCGCTGCCTTTCATAATTTTAAATGTTTTAATTCCTGCTGTTTCGTTTAGAAGGTAATCACAAGCGGTAGCATGAGATGTCATCATGTATGCGTTAAGGATATCGCACGGGATTTTAAGTGTCTCTAACAGTTTTCGACATCCGTTCAGTCGATATGAAAAGCGGACTTTCCGCCGATATTTGCCGTTAAGCACGCAAAAGCATCCTCATTACATTGACTTTCTTATGTGCTACCCGTATAATTATTTTATGAAGTTGCATCACAAGCCGAATTCGTGCGGAAGGTTGGTGAAAATGTGGCCGATAAAGATATCATCAAAAAGTTAGCAGACGAATGTGGAGGTGTATTCCGCACATCTGATCTTGCAGCCCTTGGCTATAACACCTATGCGATTCGAAAAATAGTTGAATCACAAATCATTGAGAGAATTAAGCAAGGTTATTACCGCCTTTGTAAAGTGGATGAACCCATATCCGAGGCGGCTCAAGTTTCCCAACTGTTTCCGGATGGCGTGTTGTGTATGTATACGGCCCTGTTCTATTACCGCTATTCTGACCGAACACCTCTGGAATGGAATATTGCAGTCGATCGGGATACATCCAAATCTCGTTTTAAGCTGGACCACCCCTTTGTGCGGCCGTATTACATGAAAAAAGAATTTTTGACCTTTGGTGTTACAACCGCTGATTATGGTGACTGTACTATGCAAATATTTGACCGAGACCGGCTGATTTGCGAATGCGTTTTTTGCGAAAACAAAATGGACAGAGAGACCTACAACAAGGCCATTCAGAGTTATGTAGCAGATACGCAAAAGAATGTACCAAGCTACTGGAATATGCCCAAAAACGAAGAGTTCTAAAAAAGTGACCGATCGGATCGGAGTGTGGCTGTAGTGGATGTGGGCGCATTTGTTCTTGCGTGACTGAAAACTGAGATGGAAAAGCTTTGGGGGCGGACAAAAGCATCCAAGTTTTATGGAGATAATATCTGCACCGCCTGAAAATGTCGGAATTGTCCATGGCGGATATTATGAATGGTACTGACCAGTTCTACGCATGGATTGGGATGCAATGCTTTCAGAAAACGAACTCTTCATGTAGCGGGATTGCATAAACACTGCATGAGATAGCAAGGAAAAAGTCTGTCTTATAGAAAACAATGCTAATATTTTGTAGCGGAAATCGAAGCTTCACAATTTATCGGCCTATATCTTGAAAGTTGGAGAGATGCACAATGGCTCACAAAAAGAGTCGAGAACAAATACATAAAAATATGAGCCGGGTGCGCAATAGTGATACCGCACTGGAAAAACTTCTGTGCGGGGAGCTTGTTCGCCATGGGGTTACTACGTTTACAAGGAACAATAAGACGATTTTTGGAAAACCGGATATTGTTTTTTTTGCTCGAAAAATCGCGATATTCTGTGACGGAGATTTTTGGCACGGATATAACTGGAAACAGTCACAAAATGAAATAAAAAGTAATCGTGATTTTTGGATTCCTAAAATTGAGCGTAATATGCAGAGAGATGTTGAGGTAACGGCACGGCTACAGGAACAAGGTTGGACTGTTCTTCGATTCTGGGGACATGAAATAAAAAAAGAACTGGAATACTGTATTTCCGTGATTTTGGATGAGTTGCGAGTTTTCCCCGTTCAGCCGTATAGAACAATTGACCTTTGTGCTGGCATCGGCGGCATTCGTCGCGGCTTTGAACTTACAGGGCAGTTTGTCAATGTACTTTCTTCGGAAATTGACAAGTACGCTTGTAAAACATACCAACATTTATATGGGGATAATCCCGAAAACGATTTGACCAGTGATGAATTTAAACGGCAGGTGGAAAACACGGAATATGGAGTGCTTTTGGCTGGATTTCCCTGCCAAACATTCAGCCGGGTCGGGTTGCAAGAAGGCTTTGAAAACGAAGAAAAAGGTAAAATTTTTTTCCATATCTCCGATATTATTAGAAGAACCAGACCGTTTGCTTTATTTTTGGAAAATGTAGATCGTTTGGTTTCTCACGATGAAGGGCGAACATTCAAAATCATTATCGAAACGCTTGTACATGATTTGGGGTATCATGTAATTGGCGTCACAAAAGAAGCAGATGGGACGCTCAGATATGTGCCTAAATCTTTTGTTCGCAATTCTCGCGACTTTGGCGTTCCGCAAAATCGACCTCGTACATACATAATCGGTTTTGATACAGAGCGATTTGCCCCGGAGAGACTGGCTATGCTGCCAACGGAAATGCCTTGTACTCGAGCGGGCGAACTATATCATGATTTGAATGATGTGTTAGAACATGATGTGCCCCCGAGGTACTATATGGCATCTGGTTATTTGGAAACGCTCATCAAGCATCGAGAGCGCCAAGAAGGAAAAGGCTACGGATTTGGTTATCGGATCGTGAATGCAAAAGAAATTGAGAGACCTATAGCCAACACATTGTTGGCAACAGGAGGTTCAGGTCGCGAACGGAATTTAATTTACGATCCCAAAGAGGGAATTGCGGGACAAATTATTAAAGGGAAGAAAACCCCTCTCAACGATAAGGGCATCCGTGTTATGACTCCCACCGAGTGGGGAAAACTCCAAGGCTTTATTAACTACGGTTTCGTGAATGCTGAGGGAAAGGACGAATTTACATTCCCTGAAGGGATGCCGGTTGTCCAGCAGTATAAGCAGTTTGGCAACTCCGTTACAATTCCAGTGATTGAGGAGATGGCACGGTTTATGCTTGATTGTTTAGCTATCTTGCGCGGAGAAGAACCATAGGCGGAGGTGTATGACTGTGACGGCGGAAAAATTGGCAAATGCTATTTTGGAAAAATGCGATATTTACTTCGGTGATGCACTAATATCAAAAGAATCAGTCATTGAAGAATATCTGTCTTTCTTTGCCGATTCATTGGTATCAAAGAAGAGAACGGTTAATTTTGCTCTTCATACAGGTTCTCTGTGCTTTGATGCCGTTTCCATTGTTGCCGTTGCACTGGGTTGTCTATCTTATAACTTGTCTACAAATGACGATATTATCTCCGCCCTGCAGATAGACGATATGGTCATGTATAATGGTCAGAGGTATCGCTGGAAGGTACCCGCGTTGAATATGGTAAACTTTGCATGATAATTGAGCAAGACGGAAAAGGAAAAAATGGGAAAATGACCAGGTTTCTTCCTCTGGAAAAAAATCATCATCTGATAAAACCTTATTATGGTGAGTCTCAGATTACTGACGGACGCGGCATTAGAAAGAAAAAAACAAACCGTGAGGATTTTTTGGCTTTTGTATTTGATATGGATATACAGGAAATACCTGCACAAATTGATGTCTCAATCGTTATTGTGGCTGACCGCACTTTCTTTGGTGAAATCTGTAAACAAGTCCGCATTGTATATGGCGAAGGCAAAGAAGTTGGCTTGTTGGATATTATTCCGGCGGCATATTACACCAGCGGTGGTGAAGAGCATCAGTTTGGTCTGAATCCGACAAAAGCGGAACCGGTTTTGAAAGTAACAAGCAAAATTTCGACGGCACGAGATCTGATTCTGGATAGAAACGGAAATAAAGTAGTGGGTTTATTGGTTATCGGTGGCGTGTCCATGATTGAGAACGGATCCGAACTTACCGATTTACTCCGAAGAAAAGTGTTACGTTTTGCTTATGTTACATCCCCAATCAAAGCGGGCATGGGCGAACATATCTTAGAGATGTATGAGGGAGCTTCTGTATTTGCTTGTACAAAAAATCTGTTATCCAAGAGTAATCAAATGATTCGCAATGACAATCCACTTACTGCAGAACTTCACCGGCAGATTATGAATGTAATACACCATACGGTCACAGCAATTCCCGTAGGAGAAGGTTGGAGTTGGGATGAATACAAAACCATAAAAAATGCGCTTGTTGTCATCAAACAGTCCAATTGGCATGAACCTACCAAAGACGATTTTGTAGTGACTGCGCACGGCCTATTGAATCTTCTTAATACCGCAGTTTTCCGTTTGGAAATAATGGAAAAAGCCATTTGCAATGGACAAATTAACAAAGCGGTTACTCCCCCCAAAGAACGCATTCAAAAATTATGGAGTATTGCGGATCAGGCCGGGGCTATGCAAGAATTATGTATGGTTGTGGCAGATGAATTGGAGAATAAGTATCGTGAACGATTGAATACCTGTCCAAAGGAAAATGTTCTTAAGGAATACTTGGACTCACATAAATTTAGCAAGGCTGCAATCGTTGTTCCAAAGGCATATTATGCGGACTTACTTCGCATGGAATACCCTGAATACTTTGCTGATGAAGCTATGATTTGTGTGACGCAAATCGTTTCGATAGCCAGAAAAAATACGATGCGGTTTTGTGTGTCGGAGAATTGAATAATAAGAGATTTGATCCGTTACAATGCATGTCCGCACGGAATATAGATGTTCTTCTATATGAATGTGAGGAAAAGGTATTTACATTCCGGCAGAAGAAGATCGCAAAATACGAGCGAAAACTGGACCAAAGAATCGGTGCCACCCGTTTGGAGGACGATCCGAAAGAAGATGACCCTTCTTTGGAAATGCACATGGAAAAGGAGATGCAGCGGTTCTCCGTTCTGGACGAATATATTGATGCCCTTAATACATTTGATATTCACAAATTAGTGCAGAGGAGCAATGCAGGAGGAATTAATGCTCCGATGTCTGAAGTTAAATATGTGGGTACTTTTGTTTCGGGAGAGCAAATATTCTTCTCCAGGTATTATTCGGCGGTTGTTTTTGACAACATTGCAGAAAATGTGATTGAAAAATCTCCTGAACAACTACTGCCCGGAGACGTGCTGGTGTTTGTTAAACGTGATGATTACACCAAGAATATTGTTGACGTTATCTATGAACGTCTGCTTCGCGACGGACGTTTGGGACAAGGTGCAATTGATGTTTACGAAAAGTCTCAATATTGGAAAGAGGCATTACGGGAGTATAAAGAAGCCAATGACTTTACTTATCGAAAGGTCGCACAGAACATGAGAGCGGTTGGAAGCTCTGTCCAGGAGGTTACTGTTCGGCAATGGCTTATTGATGACAGTCATATTGTCGGGCCTCGTAAGGAACGCACTATGGAGCATATTGCAATCGTGACGCAGGATCCTTATTTGCTGGCAGATAGCCATGGATATTTTGAGGCATGTGGAGTTGTGCGTCATGACCGTCGAAAGATTCTTGAATTAATTGCAAAAGCTATCAATGACAAGCTCAGCGGCAATATCCCTGAGAAAGGCAGTGTTCTGAGTGTGGTATATGACAATGTGGACAATCTTTCGGAAACACTGGAACTCGAATACATTACGGAACTGGAGAAAAGTGTAAATATTAGCATCAATTTGGTGAACACGCCCATTACAGAAGCGGAGGTATTGATGTGACAGATAGTACAATCAGACAGTCTATGATTTCTGCCCGGGAAGAGTATATTGGTATAATTAGGGATGAGCTTCTGGTCCCGGATCGGAATTTTCTTTGCCCGATAAAGAACATGAACTTATTTCCAGCACTCCTACCAGCCGCTATTCAGTCGGAATCCTGTTCCCGCAAGGAATGCAGTTAATCAGGATAATGACGAGACTGTTGAATTAGAAGAAACTGGTAATTCGGCAGAAGATTCCGGTTCGTTTTCTGGCGAAGACCCTGGTACCGACCCTGCTCAACAGAAGAAACAGAGAACCTATGCATTTGACGAAACTGCCGACGAAAACTTGGATGAAGAGATTGAAATGGCTACACATATATGCCTTCATCCATGGGAATTACGTTCATTGTAAACGGAAATGCAAATATCGTCAGAGGGTGTTTGTCATTTGCCACATATCGAAATGCCAAAGTTCCGGATTGCATGATTCCCTATCTTCCGAATGATCCTGACACCTACAGAGTACCTCCCGAATTGGCCCATATTATGGTGTATGACAAGGATGTTCAAGCGCTGCGGCTGATTTCTTCTGTAACTGCCAAGGAAGTCCGGAATATTTTCGAGCGTGATACGATTCCGGAAAATGAATTTTCCATTCTTCAGAAAATAGCCTATCGCTTTGTTGACTACTGTGCTATGGGGTATGTGCGGGTTCCACATGAAATTTCGGAATTTGTGCTCGACTTTAGCCATGGGGACTATGCTGATGACGAAGCCAACCACAACCTGGACGGCACCGATGCGAAGCTGGTGGCTTTGAGACGAAAAATAGGAGATAACCTATGGTCAATTACTATTATGCTGGTGAATGACCGGAAAGAGTCTCCCGTAAAAGCAAATCGATGCATTTTTCAGGCCAAGATCAAAGTCTCATCCGAGAATAACGACTTCATTTTTGTAGAAAGCAATCCCAACGCGGATGTAACTGCGATGGATTCGGAAGAGCGATCTCTGGATTTGTTGTACCGGCACAAAAAAATATATGGAACAGGTTTGGGTACATCCGTAGATTGGGAGATCAATGCGTCAGGCGTTGGGGCCATATGGAGTGATTTCTTACCTATAACCGAGGTTCCGTCGATGAGCTTTTCCTTGCCTCGAAATGATCTCATCAAAGACGAAGAATTGTCCATGAAGTATTTGTCAGACCTTGATCCATCCGACCGAGCTACCAAACTTGCATCCATGCGGAGCTTGGTCGACCTGTATAAAAACTGGGTCGATAGTCTGGAAAAGACAGCTGAAACCCTAGATCCCAGATATGTATCCGCTGCCGCCAACAATATCCGTGAATGCAAGCGCGCATATAAGAGGATGTACGCCGGTATTGATACTTTGTCACAAAATGACAATGCGTACAAGGCCTTTCTGTTGGCGAATCGCGCAATGTTTATGCAGAGAATTCATATTGCGATGCAGGGAGATATGTCGAAAATCAGCGCCGATCGTTATCCCGGAGATGAAGAAATTGCCGATAGACTTTTAAACATGGATTACAGCCAGGAGAGCGACGGTAATTGCAAATGGAGGCCTTTCCAGATAGCGTTTTTACTGATGGATATAAACTCTATAATTGATGACGAATCTCCGGAGCGGAATATTGTTGATCTGATATGGTTCCCTACCGGTGGTGGCAAGACAGAGGCATATCTTGGACTGACTGCGTTTACAATTTTCTACCGCAAGCTGGCACACCCCGAAAACAGCAACGGTACAGCTGTTATTATGCGTTATACTCTCCGCCTATTGGCGGCACAGCAATTTACACGTGCAGCTACACTTATATGTGCTTGCGAGTATATCAGACAGGATTGCGTCCAAAAGCGGCATAAATACCCGGCATATCCTCTGGGAAAAGACCCAATTACAATTGGCCTCTGGATCGGCGGCGCACATATTCCAAATAAAAATGAAGATGCGGCATATCATTTGAAAAAACTTCAAAATGTAAGTAATCATTTTTATGTCAGAAATGAAAAAGAACGTCATAATAAGTTTCAGGTGCTGAAGTGTCCGTGGTGCGGAACCAAGATGGTCAAAGACGATAAAGGCGGCCGTCTGGTCGGTGAATGGGGTTATAGCATGAGAGGGAAACATTTTTATATGTTTTGTCCTCATGAGGATTGTGCCTTTACCAAAAGGTCCCCATTCAAATTATCGATGATGAACTTTACGAAACGCCTCCGACGTTGCTGTTTGGTACGGTGGACAAATTTGCTATGCTTCCCTGGGACGGACGAATCGGTTCCTTTTTCGGTGCCGGAAAAGAAAATCGCACCCCGGAACTAATTATCCAGGATGAACTGCATTTGATTTCGGGTGCGTTAGGTACGATGGTTGGCCTTTATGAAACCGCCGTGGATGCAATTTGTGGTCAAAAGGGTGTGTATCCCAAGATCATTGCTTCCACCGCTACAATTCGGAGAGCGAAAGAACAGTGTTCTGTACTGTATAATCGTGAAGTTGTGCAGTTCCCTGCACCCGGTTTGGATGCGGAGGATTCTTTCTTTGCAAAAGAGGCTGTGATTGATTACAGCAAGGGTGTTTACGGACGTAAGTATGTAGGTATTATGCCATCCGGAAAAACCAAGCTATGACGGAAATCCGTGCTATGGCCGCGCTTATGCAGAAAGTTTACACCATGGATCTTCCCGAAGAAGTTAAAGACAAACTGTGGACATTGACGGTTTATTTTAACAGCTTGAAGGATTTAGGTAAGGCTTCAACTCTGGTAGACGATGACGTTAAGGATTTTATCATTCGTACAGCGAATCGTATGTTTACGGGAAGAAGGCTTATTGTCAGCGCAGATGAACTTACCAGCCGTGTATCCACCACAGAATTGAATGAGACACTGGACAAGCTGGAAAAAATCGAATATTCAAAAGAAAATGTAGCCGCCAAGCGATATGCTTCTAACGTGCTGCTTGCGACAAACATGATCTCCGTCGGTATTGACGTTGCACGATTGAATGTTATGTTGATGGTCGGGCAGCCCAAACTTACCAGTGAATATATTCAGGCCTCCAGCCGGGTAGGACGGTCTTTCCCCGGTGTAGTCTTTGTGCAGTACGATGCCACAAAGAGCCGTGACCGTTCCCATTACGAACGATTCCGCTCTTATCATGAATCTTTTTACCGTTTTGTAGAGCCGACCGGGGCAACTCCGTTCTCTCGTCCTGCACGCGAGCGGGCCCTACATGCCGTGCTTGTTTCTATGATACGCCAAATGGCTGGAATGAGAGAAGATAAGGATGCCATTAATTTCGATGAGGAGTACTTTGCGGAAACAATAAAAGAAATCGAAGCATTTGTCACAGAACGGGTAACCGGAATTAACGACCGCTCCGAGGGACAGGCAAAGGACGATATAGATGAGATTCGAAGGGAGATCAAGGAGTTCTTTGATTTTTGGCAGTCCGATGTGAATGAATGCAACGAAGCAAACCCGTCGATTCCGTTGTATTTTGGCCGTCGATTCATGGTCAATCCACCTGTGGAAGATACACATCGGCTGCTCAAACCATACGGTTCCACAGGAAAGGACAATGCCATCGCAACTCTAACCTCAATGCGGAATGTGGACACCCCTGTATTGGGGAGTATTGTAATTTGGGGGGACAACAATGTCTGAACAAGTGAAGACAAAGATAGAACTGAATAAAGTTACCCACTCCGTTCGTGCGGCGCAGGCGGTTTTGCAATACGGCGTAGGTGCTATGGTAGACTTTCCTGATCAGACATTGGTTACTGCTGCGCCGGAGTATTGGAGTGGAATGAGTAGAATCTATGACGATCGTTTTGCCAAAGCCCTGGGGGTAGACTACTTTGCGTTACCAACTAATATTGCGTATTCCCGTTTTCCTGAATGGTACTTTTGCCCTAAGTGTAGAAGATTCCAGCCATTAAAAAAATGGGTAGCTGAATACAGGAAAACCGCCAAAGCAAAAACGCTTGAACGGGACGAGAATATGGTTGAGCATATGCAGTGCCCTAAGTGCCATCAGGACTTAGTTGTGGCGCGTATTGTCACAGTGTGTGAAAGAGGTCATTTAAATGATTTTCCTTGGATAAAATGGGTTCACGCAAAGGCCAAAAAGCCGATTTGCGGAAATCCCGAACTGAAATTTAAGACCGGTGCATCTGGAACGGAAGGGCTAGAGGGATTGAGTGTAAGCTGTTCTTGTGGTGCTATCGCAACATTAAAGGGAGCGTTTGATAAGGATTGCTTTCAAAAATTGGACGAAGACTTAGGAACCAATCAATTCAGATGTGATGGGCATCATCCGTTTCGACATACCAAAGATAAGTGTGAATGCTATCCTAAAACCGTGCAAAGAGGTGCGTCCTCTGTTTACTTTCCTGTGGTACATAGTTCGTTGGTCATCCCCCCGTATGCAGACAAGTTAAATGCAAAAATTGAGCAAAGCAAAGCCTATGACGATTGTATGACTATTATTAGTGATGCAGATCCGGAGGAAAGGACTTCTACAATTACCCGTCGCTTGTCAAAGTGGTGGATAAAATTGCACTTGAAATTGGTGCGCCTAGTGAAGAGGTAAAGAAAATCCTAATTCGCAAATGGTTAGAGCCGATCCCTGAAGATGTAGATGTAACCAGCATCCAGTATCGTGTAGAGGAATACGCCGCGTTGGCTGGCGAAGTAGGTGCGACCAGCTCAAGTTTCGGCGATTTCTCCCGTGAAGAAATGGATATCTCCGAGTATAATTTGCCTCACATTAAAGCTATTTCCCTTATCGACAAAGTACGTGTGGTAAATGCATTAATTGGTTTTTCCAGAATACAGCCGGCAATGACCAGCAACGATGTTGGTTTTGTAGATGTAAAGGAACCTGATACTCGATGGTACCCTGCTTATGAAGTGCGTGGTGAAGGTATCTTTATCGAGTTCAATCAAGAAGATATCGATAACTGGATTGAATCTTATCCAGCAGTCCATGAGAGGGCCGCGCGGCTTAACAATAACTATATGGAATCGTTTATCGGGAAAAATCATCCGCGTACGATAACACCGAAATTTCTTATGCTACACACACTATCTCACTTGCTTATTTCTCAACTGAGTTTTGAGTGTGGATATAGTATTGCGTCTCTGAGCGAACGTCTATACTGTGCTGAGGAATCCGAAGGTAAAAAGATGGCAGGTATTTTCATTTATACGGCCAGCGGCGATGCGGAAGGTACATTGGGTGGACTAGTTCGTCAAGGCAGACCTGATGCATTCCCCAGAATTCTCAGAAAAGCAATTGCAAACGCTAGAACTTGTTCGAATGATCCGGTATGCATCATGAGTAGAGGCCAAGGACGTGATTCTTTGAATCTGGCGGCATGTCACGCATGCGGCTTATTGCCAGAAACATGCTGCGAAGAGAGAAACGCATTCTTGGATCGTGGCGTAATCGTGGGCACATATGAAAGTCCGGAAATCGGTTTCTGGAACGATATCGATTGATGTCTGTAGAATTGTTCAAACGGTTCCTTTATATACTTGCTGACATAATGAAACTCCTGCGGAAAAAACACCCTTGACAAATTGCTTTCCAAAAGCAAATGCTTGAAGATTATGCTATAAAACATGGCTTTACGAATCTTGTTCATTTTACCGATGATGGTTGGAGTGGAGCGACCTTTGACAGACCTTCATGGAACAGACTTGTTGAAGGTGTTAAAAACGGAGAAATCACTGCCTGTATCTGCAAGGATATGTCCAGAATCGGCAGAGATCATCTGCAAGTAGGTTTTTTCACTGACATTCTGTTTAGAGAAAAGGAAGTTCGATTTATAGCAATCAATAATGGTATTGACAGTGACCGTCAAGAAACCAGTGAGTTTGCCCCTTTTCTGAATATCATGAA
>ENA-OQHY01001135-OQHY01001135.1-human-gut-metagenome-genome-assembly--contig:-NODE-1135-length-12251-cov-2.499505_pt1 | contig 12251 bp, 15 predicted proteins | sample MGYA00242570_ERZ504733 | MGnify/ENA primary metagenome ERZ504733 (study PRJEB26092, sample SAMD00036219) | human gut metagenome | host: Homo sapiens | study: EMG produced TPA metagenomics assembly of...
TATATATTTAGTAACAATATGCTTGAGGATAAGGAGTATTTAAACAATGGCAGAGACAGTGTTGCGTGTGGAACATGTTGGCATGCGGTTTAATCTGAGTAAAGAAAGAGTGGACAGCCTGAAAGATATATTTTCAGAAACATTTGCATATAAGAGTCTTCATCTTTTGAAATATACAACTGTTTTGCTTTGCTCTGTGGAATTTCTGTCAAAACTTCTTTCATACCAAAGTCCGTCCAGCTATCATCTTTACAGCGGAAATTGATACCTTTCAGCTTACCACAATTCTTCTTTTCCTGATATTCGGCGTATTTTTTCCATAGAGCTGGCGATGGTGCACCATGACAAATCACAGCCACACAAAGTAGATTATCATAGTCTTTTCCTAAGAAGTTCTTCAAGCCATTCACTTGACAGCCCGTTCCACTAAAAAGAACTTGCTTGCCTGCAAGTAAATCATCTTTAACCCACTTATATGTATTTCCCACCTTCGCCTGCAAGTATTTTGATCCACGAAGTTTTGTTAGTCCATTTCGATCTGTAACCGCAATAAATTCTGCCGAATAGCAATCCTCAGACATTGCAACACCGTAAACAATGCCATTCTTACCAAACACATATTCCGCCAAAGAAGAGAATATCGCTCCAGAAGAACTGCTCAATCTTAAATCTTTATCTCTGTTATAACAAGCATACACTTTTTCTGGTTTCACCGGTATATCCTCCTCTTCCAGTATCTTTTATACAAATCCAATATATCGTAACAATTTTTTATGCTTCTTCAATACTATCTGCCCAATATAAAACCATAATGTAACTAATAGCTGCAGTCAGTACAAATCTCAATATCCAATAAGCATACCAGTTTTCACATTTTATAAACCTACTAACAATCATCAATACTGCCATATGAATATAGAAAATCCCATATGAGCAATCTCCTATCTTTGTTAGTAGATTGTAATCTCCGTGATTATTTTCGCTTTTCTTCAAAAGCCAACCAATCATGGCAACTGAATATAGGAACGAACCCACTGTTATCTGACTTATATAGAATCCAATATCAAATCCTGCCGCTCGTAATCCAATCGCTTCAATGCAGCTTAACAAGAGTGTACCTGCAACCACATATCCGTTACTGTTCACCTTTTTTTCACAATGCACTTGAATTCCTAAATAGTAAAATCCAAACCAGGCCGGAAACAGGGTCTCATATAAACGTGGTGATGTTCCAACTATATAATTCCAGATGTACAAACACACTAGATAAAACGGCGTCACTAACCATAAAATTCTACTGATAATTCCATTCCGTTTTACAATTTTGACTAGCCAAGGTGTAATCACCGTAAGCTGCACCAAAACAACAATATAGTAAAATGGAGTTGCTGACTTTCCAACAATAAATCGGCAAACAAATCCACGCCAATGAATCTCACCGCCACTGTGTACAGTCTTCAATAACTCAAGTCCGCTATACAATAGCGACAAATTATAAATGGGATACACAGTCGCCCCCCCGACAAATTATCCAGTGTTTGTAGCTAAACTCTTTATCAGACATGGCATCAGTATTCACAAAATAACCGGCCATAAAAACAAATGTAGCAACAGCAAAGTTTATAATTTGGCGAAGAATTACAAATTCCATATTATAACCAGTAGAATAATCAAATCCGCCTAAGGAATGAATCAACACTACTGCCAATATGCAGGTTCCCCGAACACCCTGCCAATATTTTCTCTTTTCTTTCATCTCTTTATTTCCTTAAGATTCTTTTAATTGGCTCCATGACAAGCTGCTTCTCTTCTCCATTCATTCCTAAGAAATACATCGAAAGTCCATATACAATCGTATAGATAATTACAAACACGCCCAATTTAACAAGACCTATAATATTTGCAAATTTCATAATGATAATGCCAACCACACAAGCGCAATCAATGCCGGAATAAATTTAGCAATTTCTTTCCAGAAGTAAAACATATTCATTCCAATACGAGCATGATAATACCAATTCATAAAAATGATATTACCTGCTATAAGAGAAATTGCCGTACCAGTGCTGCGCCTGCTGGTCCCATAAATTTAATCAACGGGATACTGATAAGAACATTTGCAATTGCAATCACAAGGTAAACAATCGCTCTGGCTTTATGCATATTTTTTGCGCGCTGAATTTCAATTCCGAGATTTTGAATTAATGGAACTGTAACTGGAACAATCAACAGTAACGCAACAGCATATGAAGCTCCATAACCTTCACCTGCCCACATTTTTACAAATGGATATCCAAAGAAAATAAAACCAGTTAAAACAAGACCTAACACCATGAATTGAATCCGACCAACTTTTGTAAATAACTTCGTAAGCTGCTTATTATCATTAGACCCAGCAACGATTCTGTTCACTTTCGGAACAAACACACTTGATATAGAGGTAGAAAATTGTAAATACATAGTATTTATCTGTCCTCCTACACCATAAATTGCTACTGCTGTTGTTCCCGCAAGTCTACCAAGTAGAAATTTATCAACGCTCCAATTCACTTGGTCGATAATTTGATTCAAAAAATAAAAAAGTAAACACCCACATCTCTTTTAAGAGCGAGAATTGAAATCCATCTGAATATAAAATGAATGTGTAGCTTGCTTAAACAGAACCAAATATTAACTAATAACTTAACAATTGTAAGTACAGTAGTAACAGAAACCATACCTATCGATCCATATCCCATTAACAACAATGGCAAAGCCAAAAAAGGGTTTAAAATATTTTGTGCACAGACCAGTATTTTCTGAAAACAAACCGTTCATACGCCGATGTAAAAGCATCAAAAACACTATTAGGGAAAGTAAGTGCCAGATTAAAAACCATTAATGCCATAAGAACTTTAGCTGTATTATATTCCGCATCTGTAAGGCCAGTGCCAAAAATTGCTCTTACATTGCTTACCATGACAACTCCACAAACAATGCAAATACCGGAAATGACCAAAAAAATCACCATAAACATTCCATTCAGGCGACTTACTTCATCTTCCTTTTTTTTTGCTTCAGCTCTTGAATAAAATCTCATATATGACGCTGTAAAACCAAAGCTCAAAAGGCACAATAAGAAACAACTGAATAAACAAGACTGATAACAATCCATACTCGCTCTGTCCAAGTAGCCTAAGCATAATTGGAGTGTAAATTAATCCAGAAAATATCTGTATTGCTTGTGAGGTATAGGAAAGAATAACACCTACTTTTTTTGATTAACTTTCATTTGCTTCCTCATTATATAAATATTTTCGTACGATACAGAATCCCTATTTTAAGTTACTAACATCCGTCACTATATTCTTTAAATATCGCAATGATTTTTCTTTCTCTGTTTGCAAATTTTTATGGATAATTCCATCGTAATCCAAGCAACTATCATTCATCAAGGCTTCAATATTTGTATCCTCAAATGGAATACCCAAACACTGAAATAATGTATTAAATCTTGATTTCATACTACATATTGAATCCTTTCTCTGAACAAGAGCAAATTTCTTTTTAAACAAAAGTGAAAATATAGTTCCATGGTAGGAATCCGTAACAATATAACTTGCATTATGTATTAAATAGATGAATTCGGATGGACCAGATATGTAGCATTCAGACTTCTTATCCATAACATCAATTACAATCAGATTTTTATCCTTTGCAATTCTAAGCAGTTGCTCTTCCTCTTCATTGCCCAGAAAATATTTTAAGATGTAATTTTGCCCCTTATACCATTTTGGCTTACATTCGTATTGTATCCAATCTCCTGGCGAAAGCAATAATGTCGGATCAAGCACTGTACATACTTCAGCATTACTAAGTTCTCGAATTTTGTCCTCAAGATTATTTTCACGAAGACTAATGCTACGGTATCCACATAACCTTTCTCTAAATTTGTCTTCTTTTTCTTTAGGTATGCTATCCACTGCTAAACTTGCAGCATACGAAAACTTCTGTTCATCGTTCGCAAAGGTCAAAAAATTGATATCGTCAACATCGTCAGAGTTTGGGTTCCAAACTTGATCGCTTCCCGCAATAAATGCATCAAATTCTTTTATTAATTTTGGAGGAATATAGTTCAAAGAAATATTGGTTCCGTAATACTGAATAAATTGTTTATCAAAATTTTCAAAACAATCATGTCGTAAAATAGATGCTCTTGTCTCTTTGTCAAGCAATGACTTTATCTGCTTTTTTATCCAGTATCTATTTGACAATCTAAAATCATGCTTCCTGATTGTGAATACATTACACTTAAACGAAGAAAGCACCTGTTGCAAAGCCAAATTCTGAAGTCTTTGTCCGAAATTATCGCCTGTAGTAAAAGTAACAATACCGATCGTTTTCATCATTATACATCCTTATTCTTCTCAGTATACAGTTTATTTGCTGATAGTACAAACACAGAAATAACTAGAGTAAAAAGAATCATAAGATTAATTTCTGATAACACTTGGCAATATTGAACAACTAACATAAACAGTATAATCATCCCAATTCGAATTGTCAGTTTTGTCCGTTCCGCATGATCACTTATAGAACTTGTTAGCATTAGTGTATGTAAAGCCGCATAAAGAAACAACGGTACTATGCCCATAAAATATGTAAAGGTCATCAACGAATTCATTCCCCAATGAGAGCTAATTCTCGTGTCAGAGTATATTTTGATGCTTCCAATTCCGCTTCCAAGAAAATAGCCCTTTCCATGAACAAGCGCATAGGTCATAAGTTCCGTTCGTTCATCCCATACATTTTTATTTCTGAAAATATATACCTGAATAATGTCTCCAAACCGATTACCAATCGCTTTTAATAAATCACCGTTAGTCGATACAACCACTGCAAGAGCAATAATACCGCCTAAAACACAAAGGCATAATCTCCCAATTCTTTTGTAATCAATAGTATATAAAATTGAATACAAAAACAATGCAAACAATGGATACAGTATAAAAAATGTATTATTATCATTTTGAGTAGATAACGCAAAAAGCAAAAGTGAAATCAATAATACAAACAGTGGAATTCTTTTATAATATTTCACCTTTTTAAATTTGTAGACATACATATTTAGACATATAAACAAAATGCAAAACAGAGTCAATCGATGTGTGCCATTAATTCCAAAAAAACCAGCAATATAATCCGGATAATATACGACAGACGGAATTCTACTCTTATCAATCAAAAAATAGCTCTCATTCAATTGAAGGAACATAACAATTATATTTATACACATATAAACGTTCACAACTCTTGATATACAAACCAAAAATTTCTCTAGCCATTTTTCTTCACTTTTAAGTTAGAATCGTAACATATACAACAACAGCCCAGCACCCGATTATATAACTCATATTATCCCAAAATAAGCTATTATCATTATGTGCCAGATAATTAAAGCAGAAGAGAACTACAAGCGCCACGATATAAAGCACTGTTTGACTATATAATTTTCTTGCCTTAATGTAGTAGAATAAAGATCTTACAATACACAGGCAAATAATAACACTCTGAATTTGATTAATTCCCACTCCTGACCATATTCCAAATAGAACATAATAGAGCATCAAACAAAGTATAAAAGTATCTAGCCAATTATGTGTTATTCTTATTTTCAATTCATGCATTGTGTTCTTATTTCCTCAGCTTTCTCAATTTCATGTGAAAATCTCAAGATACAGAAGTGGATTGCTCCTTATCTTTAAATGATTAATCACTTTTTCTCCAATTGCGTTACTAAGATTGCATGAATTGCAGCATTCTAATATTCTATCATTTGTCAAAAGCAATTGTGGTCCAGTTTTTCTTTTCTGTTTTTAAATCTGTATACATTATTAGTAATATCATTATCAAATAAGTTTAATAATTCTGTAGCCGAGCCTACCACTTTTCCGTTTCCATTTTTTAAAACTTGAAAAGCAATATTACCACTATTTTCATCTGTAACGACAAACACATTTGCGGCATAACATTCAAAATATGTGTATGAGTATGTTTCTTTGCATAATGACCAGAGAATAGCAACATCCACATTGTTTTGTCTTAATGCGTTTAGCATTGCCATTGGGTCCTGTCGATTATCAACATAAACACATTTAATATTTGAGACCCCTACATCATCAACTCCGAAATAAAACCATTTAAAGGTTGGCTTATCCTTTTCTTTGTTGTACAATTCAAGGAACACTTTCCATCCTTTATAATCTTCTCTCGAACCAATAAAAGCAACATTTAATACACTAGACTTATTATTCAAATTACCTTTATACTTACCTATACATTTTTGGTGAGGGATAACGCAACATAAATTCTCATACTCTGGATAAGCTGATGCCCATACTTTCAGTGCAACATCAGACGGAAATACAAACATCAGCCTGTTTTTCAATTTATTCCAAATTTTCTTGTACTCATTTTGATTTTTTAAAGATCCAGTATAATACTGGCATCCGGCACATTTTTCTTCAGAAATCTTCCCATACCCACAGAACTCGCCATGCCTTAGCATCGTAAAATTGCTACAAACCGTTGAATAGTCGTGAACAAACATATAAATACTGCTATCAAACTTGTCAGTAATACGCTGAAAAGCTTCTAGGTTTGTATTTTTCCAGTGGTGTATATGTATTGATAAAAGATGAGCTCCATCTGCATTAACTGCATTCAGTGCCAAAATCAAATCTTTTGTATTCAAAACACCTGCATAGATTCCATCGACAATTAAACTCCAATAATCTTGAAATCTCGCATACTTCTTACCATGTAGTAAAAAAGGAGCAACACATACATAAGAAATGTGATGTTCATTAAAGAGTTTTTGATGGTTGGACACTACAAGATTTGTTCCCCCACCATAGAGTAAATAATTACTCATAGAAAAGCTTAAAATATAGTTATTATTTATCTTTACTCGGTTTTGAACCATCATATTCAAACTCTCCGTTATTCTCCAATGCTTTTTTTATCGCTTCCAGATATCCATACTTATACTTCTCATCAGGCTCAAGATATCCACATTCTGCCCACTCATTCCAAGCAGTTACAAAAAGCATATCGGAGTGATATACATCACGCGCTCTTCTAATTTGTTTTGTCATGTATTTTTCAAATTTTTCTGGTGTTGCGCCATCATATATCTTAGCCTCATTTCCTCTACGCGGCGAATTGTCAAATCCAACAAATGCGCCAGGAATATTCTTTTCACTAGCAGGTTTTCTTTTTAATATTGCTTCCCATGCTTTATCATAACTAATAGGTTTATTCTTGTTGAAGAAATTTTCTCCGTAATGAAGAAGATCGATTCCGAAATGTCGGCCAACCCAGTTTGAAACATTTCGACGAATTGCTTTTAAATACTTATGCTGATTTGCGAACATATCTCTATACGCATACAATGGCTCAAACTCAATATTATAATCAAATCTACTATCATCCTTGCCTTTAATCATATCAAAATCAATGTTTTGATATGCGAAACAAAGTCCATGCTTAAACCCACTTTCTATTGCAAGTTTATTCCAATAATCGAGCATTTCATTTAGGCAACCTACAATTTCCGGTCTGTATAAGACAAAGAGGGGTTTATCTCCCACAGTAATATAACGAGAATCTTTTAAAAAGGGTAACAAATAGTCAAAATGTTCCTTCCATTCTTTCTCTCTTCCATAGTTTTGAGGAATCAAAACTTTTTTTGCATCTCCGACCCAAGCTTTTGTCCAAGGTTCATTTGCCCAGCAAATACAAAAAGGCAAATCTATCTCCTTATTATTCAGCATTTGCTCCATAGGCTTTTCAAGAAGCATATGACCACTAAACCAATAGTGATAATAGCAGAAACCATATACTCCATATTTTTTAGCAAGATTCACTTGCCATTTTTTCACATCATCATCTAAAAGATTATAATAATTGTTGTTTAACGGAACACGCGGCTGATAATGCCCCTCATATAGTGGCTTAGATTTTTTCACATTTACCCATTCCGTGAAACCATCTCCCCACCATTCGTCATTTTCGGGAATGTTATGGAATTGCGGCAAATAAAAAGCAATAATTTTCATTGTTGACCTCCAGATTTCATTTCCATCGATTAATCTTTTTATATACAATAGGCATGACTGGCCTTGCATACAAATACAATAGTAGTGCCAGTCTCAACTTTTTTCTTATATTAGTGTCCTTAATGACTGTCTTACTATTCTTGTTTAAAATTTGTGTACATTCGTATATTTCCTGTTCAAATTCTCCATTTCTTGGTGCATTTAAATATATCCTAAAAGCAGCTGCGGTATAATACGATTTCGCTGCCGCCTGAAGATTTGCACTCTTTTCAGACATATCTTCTTCGATATGTTGACATATTTTTATAATATCGCAGTCTTTTTTAGAGAATTTACTTGTAGTTATACTTCCCTCTCTATGCATATAGCCATAGAGTTTCGCATCTCCATAGACAATCTTACTCGCTTTATTGAAAATTTTATACATTATAGCACTATCTTCAAACAGCATTCCATATGGAAACAAGATGTCATCAAAAAAATTCTCTCCGGAACAGCTTTCCCCACGCAGAAACAAGAAAGATTTTGATATAACATTTCTACTATTGCATCGTCCGCGTTTAAAACTTTAATCTTTCTTTCATCCTGAAAGCTAATTTCATCAGTTGAATAGCAGTGAACCGGATCACATATTGATATATCGGCCGAATATTTCTCACATATACTATGCAAATAATTAACGATATTTAAACTTATTATATCGTCACTATCGACAAACATAATATAGGTTCCTTTTGCTAGTGCAATTCCCTTATTTCTCGCGTCAGAGAGTCCACCATTTTTTTTATGAATTGCTACTACTCTATCATCAATTCTCGCATAATAATCACACTTCTGTTCACTTCCATCCGTTGAACCATCATCTACCAGAATAACTTCAATTCTTTGATATGTCTGATTCAAAATACTTTTCATGCATACATCAAGATATTGAATCACATTATATACTGGTACGACTATGCTTACTAAATCCTCCACAATCTCACTCCTCTATATAATCTTTTTAAGTCCCGGTAGATGCTTCATAACCGACACAACAATATAAGAAGCTCCTAAATTTATAAGTACTAATCCTACACCAGCCAAAAGCGAAAATCTTTGAAATGGGTCAAATTTGACAAGTTTAAATGCAACATTGACAAAGAACATATGTATCAAATAAATACCAAACGATTTATCTCCAATTTCCAATAAAACACGGCTTACTTTCCCTCCAATTTTTATGGAATTAAATATAGAAAACAACGCAACGGATTGCACAACCACTAATGGTGAATCGTAGCCAAACAAGCAACCTATAGGCAAGCTCAAGGTAATCCAAAGAAAAGAAGAAATAGCCAGGAGAGCTGAAGATACAATCAACAGTAGCAGGTTTAATCTAAGTTCTGCCTTAAACATTCCTCTATTCCACGCGGCTCCCATTAAAAACCAAAATGGATAGATTGTATTAATATGACAATAAAATCCAAGATTAATACCAAAAATTTTTGTTATAACAAATACAGATTCAAATACAAATAAGATTAAAAGTATGTATTGAATTTGTTCATCAGATGCTTTTTCAGCAATAATTTTATACATAGGAAGAAGCACATAAATTCCTATGAGGCAATAAATATACCACATATGCGCCCATGTGTCTCCCGTCAAAACTCTTAGCAATGCTTTTGGAATCTGAAACAACCGAAACGATTCTTGATCAAAAATAATTTCCAACCACGCAAAAGCAAATCCAAATGTAAGCAACACGGTCACCATTCTGCAAATGTATTTGCCGTACAGCTTTTTTAATGAAATATATTTTCTTGTGTCTAATAGCAACGATCCACTCATCATTAAAAAAAGAAGGTACTGCCCACCACATCATATTCATTATGATTTTATAGAGAACTTGATCTGGGATAGACGCCGTGCTCCCATATTTTAATAATGCGGAGTAGAATGTATGAATAGCAATGACTGCAATTATTGAAAAAGCCCTTATGTATTCAAATTGCAAGTTTTTTTAGTATTCACATCATGCATATTTAGTTATATCTCCCAAAAGTAATCTTTTAATCATTGTTAAATCTCCTAAGTCTTATAGAACTATACTTACATATGTCATTTAACAAATACTTTCTCGTACTGCTCGCAAATCTTATTCCATGTGTACTCTTCTGCCACACGCTTCTTGGCTCTCCGGCCCATCTCGGCAATTTCATCAGCATTCATCTCATCAGCTTTATCAATGAGCTTTGCAAGGCTTCCCGGCTTGCGGCTCCAATATAGAGCGCAATCTTCTGCGACCTCTTTGTTGAAACCAACATCAACCAGAAGGTTCAGATCCGTGCTGCCAAGAGCCTCAATCAGCGACGGGTTTGTGCCACCTACTGTATGGCCGTGGAAATAAGCATAGGCGTTTTCTCGAATCTTTTTCAGCAACTCCTGATCATAAACAGTGCCGACAAATTTGATTCTCTTATCGCTCTTGAAATGAAGTTTTTCCTCAAGCTCATTCAGGAATTTGTCATTTACATTTGTGATAATGGCAAAGTCTTTTTTGCTCTTACTCTTCATGAACTCTCGGATCATAACTTCAAAAGAGTTCTCCGGTACAAAGCGACCGACGACAAGGTAATATCCCTTCTTCATCAATCCTTTTTCTTTATACCAGTTCACTAGCTTTTCATCGTCATCAGCCAGCTTGCTGAGGGTCAGATCTGCACCATAAGCGATAAATGTCGTCTTTGGATTGTTGCCTTTGATTCCCTTCCCGTCATAGCACTCATGGATATACTTTTCGATATTCACAGAGTCACAGATGGCAAGGTCGCAGTATTTGACCATCATCTGCTCAGAGACCTTCCAGTATTTCCGAATCGGAGCAGACCACTTTGCTCTCATCCACTCGTGTCCATCCGGATTCAAGTACACAGTACCGCCCAGTTTATGAATTTCTTTATAGAAATGAGCAGCAAAGGGTCCAATCCGGCAGGCCATAATGTAAACAATCGGATTTTTGATTTTATGTTCTTTTATGTACTTGCAGCAAGCATTCAATGCTGCAACATCATAATAAATGGCCTGCGCCGCGCCAATTTGAGGGATATCAATTTTGAAACAATGTGCATTGTGGAACTCGAACTCGTGATCATTGATTCTTGTTACACCTTCCACTTTTGTTTCATCCATGCAGCCGTCACCGTTAGCCTTACACGCCACATGATATTTAATATTTTTCTTATTCTGATGGTACTCCGTGAGCTTGTAAACAAAGGTTTCATATCCACCGTATGCGCCTAAGCTCTTGGCTCCTACCAGAAATACGTGCTGTACTTCGTTTTCCCGCTGCATTCTTCCTACCCCTATGTTCTTAAAATTTAAAAGTATCCTTCAGTCCCAGCCATTTCTGGTCCTTATCACTCAGATTCAGTGCCGTACCATCTTCCAGCGTGTACCCCTCTGCACTTGCGCTGCCCTTATACTCACCCTTCAGTTCCGGCCATTCAATGCCGATCTCCGGGTCGTTCCAAGCCATGCCGCCCTCGTCATTCGAATGCCAGAATCATTGACCTTGTAGCAGAACTCTGCCTCGTCGCTCAGAACAAGGAAGCCGTGCGCAAAGCCCTCCGGGATGAGAAACTGCTTCTTGTTCTCGGCCGACAGGGTCACGCCATACCACTTGCCATAGGTTTCCGAGTTAGCTCGCAGGTCAACGGCAACATCAAACACAGTGCCACGCACGGCTCGTACCAGCTTGCACTGCGGATACTGCTTCTGGAAGTGCAGACCACGCAGCACACCTTTCGTGGACATAGACTGATTGTCCTGCACGAAGTGGATGTCAATGCCAGCTTCTTTCATGTCTTTTTCGTTGTAGGTTTCCATGAAATAGCCACGGGCATCACCGTGAACAGCAGGCTCAATAACACAAAGGCCTTCAATGCCGCCTACATTTTTCTCAACTTTAATCTGTCCCATTTCTTCTATCTCCTCTTACTGCTCGATCTCTTTATATCGATCTGGATATCAGCGACCGCACTCCCCTCTCCTCCAGAAATGCTCCGGATTTAAGAAATATTTTAACATCATATGGAAGGAGCTCAATGAAAATGCCTGAAATTTCCAGACAGCAGAAACAATATCTTGCACGGCAGAAAAAGAAAAACA
>ENA-OQHY01001136-OQHY01001136.1-human-gut-metagenome-genome-assembly--contig:-NODE-1136-length-12227-cov-2.002479_pt1 | contig 12227 bp, 16 predicted proteins | sample MGYA00242570_ERZ504733 | MGnify/ENA primary metagenome ERZ504733 (study PRJEB26092, sample SAMD00036219) | human gut metagenome | host: Homo sapiens | study: EMG produced TPA metagenomics assembly of...
TTGAAAGCCTGCTTTTAGCAGAATTTTGCCCCTTTAGAATTGACCCGCCGATGGAACCTGAGCAGGAACGCCTTTCCAAGCTTTATTCCGGTTCGGGTATCCACAGCCTTCCTGAATTAAATCCCAAGATACACTTGTTTCATATATTCAATCCGGGAACTCATATTTTGCATCAGGAGATCTACAAGTGTAACGGCAGCCATGGATTCTACCACAACAACTGCACGAGGAACGATAACTGGATCGTGGCGTCCGGAAATCTCAATTTTAATATTTTCACCATTAGTGTTCACTGTTTTCTGCGGCTGGGAAATAGATGGAGTAGGCTTTATGGCCGCACGTAAAAGGATCGTGCTTCCGTCACTGAGACCTCCGAGAATTCCGCCGCTGTGATTGGTCAGTTTGGATATCTGCCCGTTTTCAGCGAAGAATGAGTCGTTATTCTTACTTCCTTTAGAAGAGACGACAGAAAATCCATCGCCGATTTCGACACCTTTTACAGCACCGATGGACATGACCGCTTTTGCAAGAGCGGCATCCAGTTTGTTAAATACCGGTTCACCGATACCGGATGGCATGCCGTGAATCATGCATTCGATCAGTCCACCGGAAGAATCCTGTTCTCTGATACAGGATTCGAGATATGCACTTGCCTGTTCAGCATATTTCTGATTCGGCATATAAAGCCTGTTCTCGTTAATTGCAGAGTAATCATATGCATCAGAAGGAATAGAAAAAGGTCCGATAGCTTTGGTGTAAGTGGTAAGAGTGAATTCCGAGTGCTTCAAGAATCCGGCAGGCAATTGCACCGCCGGCAACCCGTCCGATGGTTTCACGCCCGGAAGTACGTCCGCCACCGCGATAGTCACGCACTCCGTATTTCTGGTCGAAGGTATAATCAGCATGCCCGGGGCGGTAACAGTCTTTAATCTTGCTGTAATCATGAGAACGCTGGTCAGTGTTGCGCACGATAAGAGAAATCGGTGTTCCGGTTGTATATCCTTCAAAGACACCCGAAAGAATCTCTACGCTATCGGATTCCTTTCTTGCTGTGGTGAATTTGCTTTGTCCGGGTTTCCTGCGGTCAAGGAATGTCTGTATATAATCACTGGTAAGGGGAATGCCTGCCGGGCATCCATCGACAACAACGCCGAGTGCCGGACCATGGGATTCCCCCCATGTTGTAATAGTAAATAAAGTTCCAAAAGTTGATCCTGCCATATCATAGTCTCCTTAATTATGTATTAGTCATCGTGAATATAATAATCTATAAAGTATTATATATAAAAAGAAACGAAGCCGCAATCATAAAAGGTGTATAAAATATCCTGTAAAAAAATAAGAATTAGACTGTACTTTTTGATATATGCATATTATAATTAGAAAGCATGAATCTTATAGAAGTAGAATATTCATATAGAGGAGTTAAGATTAATGAGCAGAAAAGATATGCAGTCAGATGAGATTGAAGAAATAATGAAAGAAATGCTGAACGATGATGAGTATGCAGATGAGGGATTTGAGGATATTGACAGAGAAGATAACCGGCATGAATCGAAGAAAGCAATGAAAAAAGAGAAAAAAGCAGAAAGAAAATCAAGAAGAAAAAGCGGAAATGAGCAATAAAGTAGCGATTGTCCTTTCGCTGATTGTGGCAGTTATAGCAATCGGATATGTGGCAACAGCGGTATTTTACAGCACACATTTTTTCGCAAATACAGAAATAAACGGAGTGGACTGCTCAAATAAAAGTATAAAGCAAGTGGAAGCTTATCTGGAGAAGCAGGTTTCTGATTATAATCTTACTTTGAAGGAAACAGAAGGAAAAACGGAAGAAATCAGCGGGCAGGATATTTCTTTGAAATATGTGGAAGGAAAGCAGGTTGAGAAACTTGTGAAGAGCCAGAACCCGTTTCTGTGGCCGGAAGCTTTTTGGAAATCCAGAAAGATGGAAGCAAAAATAGGTGTTGAATACGATGAAAGTGCATTGAAAGCACTGATTGCAAATCTGGATTGTATGAAGGAAGAAAATCAGACGGAACCGGTTAATGCACATCCGGAATTTCAGAATGATAAATTTGTAGTCATACCGGAAACTGACGGGACAAAGATTGATACAGATACATTCAGGGAAAAAGTAATCACTGCTGTAGATGGATTGAATGCGGAGCTGGATCTTTCGAAAGAAGGCTGTTATTTAAAACCGTCATATACTGCTGAATCAAAAAAAGTGACAGAGGCCTGTGATGCAATGAATAAATATCTCGGAGCCATGGTTACTTATGATTTTAAACCAAACACGGAAGTGGTGGACTCGTCAATGATATCCCAGTGGGTAAAAGTAGATGATGATATGAATGTTACGTTTGATGATAACGCTGTTAAAGAATACATTCAGTCACTTGCGGCAAAATACGATACAAAAGGAAAAGAAAGAACATTTACATCCGCAAGTGGTAACACTGTCACTGTTTCTGGTGGAAGCTACGGCTGGAAGATTGACCAGAATGCAGAATATAATGCGTTGATCGCGAATATTCAGAATGCAGAAACAGTAACAAGAGAACCGAATTATTCAAGCCGCGCTGCAAGTCATGAGGGCAATGATGTGGGAAATACTTATGCAGAAGTAAATCTGACAACACAACATATGTATTATGTAAAAGACGGCCAGATTGCACTGGAAACAGATGTAGTAACAGGTAATCCCAATAAAGGAAACGATACTCCGACAGGAGTATATTCACTGGCATACAAAGCCAAGGATCAGACTCTTAGGGGAACGAAAAAAGCCGACGGAACATATGAATATGAAACGCCGGTAAAATACTGGATGCCATTTAATGGAGGCGTGGGATTCCACGATGCATCATGGCAGCGACTTTTGGTGGAAGCAGATATCTGACAAATGGTTCGCACGGATGTGTAAATATGCCACCGGAGATGGCAGCAAGCTGTTTGATCTGATTTCGGCAGGCACACCGGTAGTGTACATAATTAGGGAAAAGGAAATAGAACATGTATGAATTAATAAAAAAAGATGGTCTTGCAAAAAGGGGAAGACTACATACAGTACACGGGGTCATTGAGACACCTGTATTTATGAATGTGGGTACTGCAGCGGCAATCAAAGGTGCTGTTGCAACCTCAGATCTTCAGGAGATAAAGACTCAGGTGGAATTGTCTAACACATATCATTTACATGTGCGTCCCGGAGATGAAGTAGTAAAGAAACTGGGTGGACTTCACAAGTTTATGAACTGGGACAAACCGATTCTTACTGACTCGGGTGGATTTCAGGTGTTTTCACTTGCCGGGCTTCGCAGAATTAAAGAAGAAGGCGTATATTTTAATTCGCATATTGATGGAAGAAAAATCTTCATGGGACCGGAAGAGAGTATGCAGATACAGTCAAACCTTGCATCTACGATCGCTATGGCATTTGATGAATGTCCATCCAGCGTTGCAGACAGGGATTATATGGAAAAGTCCGTAGCGCGTACGACAAGATGGCTGGTGCGCTGCAAGAAAGAAATGGAACGTTTGAATACACTTCCGGATACGATCAATAAGCATCAGATGCTTTTTGGTATTAATCAGGGCGGTGTGTATGAAGATATCCGTATCAAACATGCAGATGAAATCTCAAAATTGGATCTGGATGGTTATGCAGTCGGCGGGCTGGCGGTTGGTGAATCGCATGAAGAGATGTATCGCATTCTGGATGCGGTTGTTCCACATCTTCCGGATAATAAACCAACTTATCTGATGGGAGTCGGAACTCCGGCAAACATTCTGGAAGCAGTCGACAGGGGAGTGGATTTCTTTGATTGTGTATATCCAAGCAGAAACGGAAGACATGGACACGTGTACACAAACCATGGGAAACTGAATCTGTTTAACGCCAGATTTGAGCTGGATGCCAGACCGATTGAAGAGGGATGTCAGTGTCCGGCATGCCGTAATTATTCGAGAGCATATATCAGGCATCTGCTAAAAGCAAAAGAGATGCTTGGTATGCGTCTGTGTGTCCTTCATAACCTTTATTTCTATAATACAATGATGGAAGAAATCAGAGATGCAATTGATCATGACTGTTACAAAGAGTATAAAACCCAAAAAATCGCTGCTGTAACAGGAAAGAATGAATAAAATAATGAAAAAAGCATAAAAAACCTTGCTGAATGCGAGGTTTTTGTGTATGATAGCAATAGTGTTTAAAGATAAGTAGGAGGAAAAGAGATGTTTTCATTAGTAGCACAGAGCTCCAGTGGTACAAGCTGGGTTATTTTAATTGTTGTATATGCAGTTATTTTCGGGGGATTCTACATGATTTTTATGAGACCTCAGAAAAGAGCAGAAAAGAGTTCAGGCTATGATCAACGAGATGGAAGTTGGCGATACAGTACTGACAACGAGTGGATTTTACGGTGTGCTTATTGACATCAGTGATGAAGATGTGATCGTAGAATTCGGAAGCAATAAGAACTGCCGTATTCCAATGCAGAAAGCAGCAATCGCACAGGTTGAAAAGGCTTCTGCAGAATAAAAGATGAACGTAGAGAATCTGTTGTGTGCAGGTTCTCTTTTTTCTTTTTGTACACGGAAATGTCAGAAAACAAAATAGTACATATATGTGAAATTGTGTTGGAATAAATACAAAATAACAGTGTATTGTTCATATAAATATACACAAATTGCATAAAATTGCATACAAGCATGATATTGAAAACGATTATCAGAATAAGGCTTGATATTTTCTTCACGGAATGTTATACTGACGGCGCATAAGAAAATGAAAGATAGGAAAGGGGAACAAAGAAATGGCACATTTTGAGCAGTGGGCTGGTTTTAAAGGAAAAGAATGGGTAAATTCTGTAGATGTTCGCAGCTTTATCCAGGAGAACTACACACCTTATGAAGGAGACGAATCTTTCCTGGAAGGACCAACAGAAGCAACAGATATTCTGTGGGGTAAACTTCAGGAACTTCAGAAAGAGGAGCGTGCAAAAGGCGGCGTTCTTGATATGGAGACAGAAGTAGTATCCGGACTTACAGCATATGGACCTGGATACATTAGCGAAGAGACAAAAGATCTTGAGAAGGTCGTTGGTCTTCAGACAGACAAACCTCTGAAGAGAGCTTTTATGCCATATGGTGGAATTAAGATGGCTGAGCAGGCTTGTACAACTTATGGTTATCAGCCGAGCGAAAAGCTTCACGAGATTTTTACAAAATATCATAAAACACACAACCAGGAGTATTCGATATCTATACACCTGAAATGAAGAAAGCAAGACACAATAAGATCATCACAGGTCTTCCGGATACATATGGAAGAGGACGTATCGTTGGTGATTACCGTCGAGTAGCTCTTTATGGTATCGACTTCCTGATCGAAAGAAAACAGTATGACTTTGAGCGTTATGCAAGACACGGAATGAAAGGAACAGATTTCCGTCTCCGCGAAGAGCTTGCTGATCAGATCAAAGCTCTGAAAGAAATGAAAGAAATGGCAGCTGCTTACGGTTATGACATTTCACAGCCGGCGAAAGATGCTCATGAAGCAGCACAGTGGCTGTACTTCGGATATCTTGCAGCAATCAAGACTCAGAACGGAGCTGCAATGAGTGTTGGACGTATCTCTACATTCCTTGATATCTATATTGAAAGAGACTTAAAAGCCGGAAAGATTACAGAAAAAGAAGCTCAGGAATTAATTGACCACATGGTTATGAAATTCCGTATGGTTAAGTTCGCAAGAATCCCATCTTACAACGAACTGTTCTCAGGAGACCCGACATGGGCAACACTGGAAGTTGGTGGACTTGGACAGGACGGACGTTCTATGGTAACAAAGAATGATTACCGTTTCCTTCACACACTGAAGAACATGGGACCTTCTCCAGAACCAAACCTTACTGTACTTTACTCTTCAAGACTGCCTGAAAACTTCAAGAAGTTTGCAGCCCTGATCTCAGTAGAGACAAGCTCAATCCAGTATGAAAATGATGATGTTATGCGTCCGGTATGGGGCGATGACTACTCGATCTGCTGCTGCGTATCTGCTACAGAGAACAGGTAAAGAGATGCAGTTCTTCGGAGCTCGTGCGAACCTTGCCAAGTGTCTGTTATATGCTATCAACGGTGGTATTGATGAAAAGAATAAAATTCAGGTTGCACCTGCTTACAGACCAATCACATCTGAATATCTTGACTTCGATGAAGTAATGGAAAAATATGATGCTATGATGGAATGGCTGAGCAAACTGTATGTAGATACACTGAATATGATTCACTACATGCATGACAAGTATTACTATGAAGCAGCTCAGATGGCATTGATTGATACAGACGTTAAACGTTCATTTGCAACAGGTATCGCTGGATTCTCTCATGTGGTAGATTCACTTTGCGCTATCAAATACGCAAAAGTAAAAGCTATCCGTGACGAAGATGGAATCACAACAGATTCGAGATCGAAGGAGATTTCCCAAGATACGGTAACGACGATGATCGTGCAGACGACATGGCTGTATGGCTTCTGAAGACATTCATGCACAAACTGAATAAGTGCCATACATACAGAAATTCTGTACCTACAACATCAATCCTTACAATTACTTCCAATGTAGTATACGGTAAGGCTACAGGATCTCTTCCAGACGGAAGAAAAGCAGGAGAGCCACTTTCACCAGGTGCTAACCCATCTTACGGTGCAGAAAAGAACGGACTTCTTGCATCCCTTAACTCTGTTGCTAAGCTTCCATACGAGCTGGCACTGGATGGTATTTCTAATACTCAGACAATCAGCCCAAGTGCACTTGGACATACAGATGATGAGCGTAAAGAAAATCTTGCACGTGTAATGGACGGATACTTCGATCAGGGAGCACATCACCTGAATGTTAACGTATTTGGTACAGATAAACTTATTGATGCTATGGAGCATCCGGAAAAACCAGAATACGCTAACTTCACAATCCGTGTATCTGGATACGCAGTTAAGTTCATCGACCTGACTCGCGAACAGCAGTTAGACGTTATCGCAAGAACTTGCCACGATCATATGTAAAAGCTATGAGCCATGCATCAGATGAGACAGATGTTATAATCAAGCTTGCTTGAATTATGATATCTGGATCAGATGATATACGGCGACAGCCGTCAGCGAGATGAAGCAAAGCGGAATCGAGCTGCGCATGGCGGAGTACATGGCGAATTACATGTAATAAATAAGAAAAAGGAGCAAAGCTATGACCAAAGGATATATTCATTCTCTGGAAAGTTTCGGCTCCGTTGACGGTCCAGGTGTCCGCTATCTGATCTTTACGACCGGTTGTGCTATGCGCTGCCAGTTCTGTCATAACCCGGACACATGGAACATGAATTCAGGGACTCTCTACACAGCAGATGAACTGATTGATAAAGCCTGGAAATACCGCACTTACTGGGGAAGTAAGGGCGGTATTACCGTCAGTGGGGGCGAACCGCTTCTGCAGATCGATTTTCTGCTGGAGTTGTTCCAGAAAGCAAAAGAAAGAGGAATCAACACAACACTGGATACCTGTGGAAATCCATTCACAAGAGAAGAGCCATTCTTCAGTAAATTCCAGGAACTTATGAAGGTGACAGATCTTGTAATGCTGGATATCAAGCATATTGATGATGAGCAGCATAAGATCCTTACCGGTCAGACGAATAAGAATATTCTTGATATGGCAGAATATCTTTCAGAGACCGGAAAACCAGTCTGGATCCGTCATGTACTGGTCCCGGAAAGAAGTGATAAAGACGAATATCTGCACAGACTTCATGATTTTATTGAGACGTTAGATAATGTGGAGAAAGTAGAAGTCCTTCCGTATCATACACTTGGTGTATATAAATGGAAAGAACTGGGGATTCCATATCAGTTGGAGGGCATTGATCCACCATCGCAAGAACGGGTGGAAAATGCGAACCGGATTCTTGAAACAGCAAAATATCATGCATAAAAAATGTGGAACACATGAGAAATATGTTCGTCCAGCATTTTTATAGCAATCAATCATCAAAGTGTACAAGAAATATTATAAAAAGCGTTTTTTAAGTAGGTAAAATGTAGCAATTTGTCAATTTAGCCAATTAAAGTCTTGAAACATGTATAAAAATACGATAATATTATTTTTATAGATTTTTACCGAAGGAAGGAAGAAGAACGATGAATCTTAAAATTGGTGTGATTAAGGGAGACGGAATTGGTCCGGAGATCGTAACGGAGGCAATGAAAGTTCTTGATAAAGTTGCAGGAGTATATGGACACACTTGTGATTATACACAGTTACTCATGGGGGGAGCATCCATTGATGTTCACGGAGTACCTCTTACAGATGAGACAATCGCAGAGGCAAAAGCATGTGATGCAGTTCTGATGGGTTCCATCGGAGGAGATGCAAAGACATCTCCGTGGTATAAGTTAGAGCCGTCTAAAAGACCGGAAGCAGGACTTTTGAAGATCAGAAAAGCCCTGAATCTTTTTGCAAACTTAAGACCTGCAGTACTTTATGAGGAATTAAAAGGTGCATGTCCGTTGAAAGAAGAGATTACAGAAGGTGGGTTCGACATGATGATCATGAGAGAACTGACTGGCGGTCTTTACTTTGGAGAGAGAAAGACAGAAGAGATTGACGGAGTGATGACAGCAAAAGATTCTCTTACATATAATGAAGAGGAGATCCGAAGAATCGCAAAACGGGGATTTGATATTGCAATGAAGCGACGCAAAAAAGTAACTAGCGTAGATAAGGCAAATGTTCTGGATTCTTCAAGATTATGGAGAAAAGTGGTAGAAGAAGTTGCAAAAGATTATCCAGAGGTGGCAGTGGAAAATATGCTGGTAGACAACTGTGCAATGCAGCTTGTAAAAGACCCAAAACAGTTTGATGTCATTCTTACAGAGAATATGTTTGGAGATATTCTTTCTGATGAAGCAAGTATGGTGACCGGATCTATCGGAATGCTTGCAAGTGCCAGCTTAAATGAGACAAAATTCGGTTTGTATGAGCCGAGCGGCGGATCGGCACCGGATATAGCAGGAAAAGGAATTTCCAATCCAATCGCAACTATCCTTTCTGCAGCAATGATGCTGCGTTTCAGCTTTGATCTTGATAAAGAAGCAGATGCAATCGAAGCAGCTGTTGCAAAGGTGTTAAAAGACGGATACCGTACGATTGATATTATGTCAGAAGGAAAGACACAGATTGGAACAGAAGAGATGGGCGATCTGATTTCAGAAAACATTCGTTAATTGTAGAATTATATATAGATAAGAAGTATTGACAGAAAGAAAACAGGAGGATAAAATGAGAAGTGATACAGTAACAAAAGGAAACAGCAGGCACCTCACCGTTCATTGTTCAATGCACTTGGACTGACGGAAGAAGAGATGAACAGACCATTGGTCGGCATCGTATGTTCTTATAGTGAAATCGTGCCGGGGCATATGAACCTGGAATAAAATTGCGAATGCAGTAAAACAGGGAGTTGCCATGGCAGGTGGTACACCGATCATGTTTCCTGCAATTGCAGTTTGTGACGGAATAGCAATGGGACATATCGGAATGAAGTATTCTCTGGTAACCAGAGACCTGATCGCAGATTCTACAGAAGCAATGGCATGGCACATCAGTTTGATGCGTTAGTTATGATCCCGAACTGTGATAAGAATGTACCGGGACTTCTGATGGCTGCAGCAAGAATTAATGTACCGACTGTATTTGTCAGTGGCGGACCGATGCTTGCAGGACATGTAAAAGGACAGAAGAGAAGTCTTTCCAGTATGTTTGAGGCGGTAGGAGCGAATGCGGCCGGAACAATGTCAGATGCAGACCTGTGTGAATTCGAGAATAAAGTATGTCCTACATGCGGATCATGTTCGGGTATGTACACAGCAAACAGCATGAACTGTCTGACAGAGGTACTTGGTATGGGACTTCGCGGAAACGGAACAATCCCGGCAGTATATTCAGAAAGAATCCGTCTTGCAAAACATGCAGGTATGAAAGTCATGGAACTTCTTGAGAAGAATATCCGCCCAAGAGATATTATGACAAAAGAAGCTATTCTGAATGCACTTACTGTTGATATGGCACTTGGATGCTCTACAAACAGTATGCTTCATCTTCCAGCAATCGCACATGAAGTGGGAATGGACTTTGAGATTGATTTCGCAAATGGAATCAGTGAAAAGACACCAAATCTCTGTCATCTTGCACCGGCAGGTCCTACTTATATGGAAGACCTGAATGAAGCAGGTGGTGTCTATGCAGTTATGGCAGAACTGAATAAGAAGGGACTCCTTCATACAGAATGTATGACAGTTACAGGAAAGACAGTAGGAGAGAATATTGAAGGAGTAGTGAACAAAGATCCAGAGGTTATCCGTCCGATTGACAATCCATATACACCAACAGGCGGGCTTGCAGTGTTAAAAGGTAATCTTGCACCGGATGGAAGTGTTGTAAAGCGTTCGGCAGTCGTAGATGAGATGCTGGTACACGAAGGACCTGCAAGAGTATTTGACTGTGAGGAAGATGCAATTGCAGCAATCAAAGGTGGTAAAATTGTAGCCGGTGATGTTGTTGTTATCCGTTACGAGGGACCAAAGGGAGGTCCGGGAATGCGCGAGATGTTAAATCCTACATCTGCAATCGCAGGTATGGGGCTTGGATCGAGTGTGGCGTTGATCACAGACGGACGTTTCAGTGGAGCATCAAGAGGAGCATCTATCGGGCATGTATCTCCGGAAGCTGCTGTCGGCGGACCAATCGCACTGGTAGAGGAGGGAGACCTGATCCAGATTGATATCCCGAATCTTTCTATTCATCTGGATGTATCGGATGAAGAACTGGCTAAGAGAAAGGGAAACTGGACTCCAAGAGAGCCAAAGGTTACAACCGGATATCTTGCAAGATATGCGGCAATGGTTACTTCCGGAAACAGAGGCGCAATCCTTGAAGTTCCAAAAGCAAAATAAAAATTATGACAGGGGAATGAATGGTATGCAGTTAACAGGATCACAAATTGTAATCGAATGTTTGAAAGAGCAGGGAGTGGATACCGTATTCGGTTATCCTGGCGGAGCGATTTTGAACGTATACGATGAATTATATAAGCATAAAGATGAGATTAAACATATTCTTACATCACACGAACAGGTGCTGCTCATGCGGCGGACGGATATGCAAGAGCAACAGGAAAAGTCGGTGTATGTCTTGCAACCAGCGGACCAGGTGCAACGAACCTTGTAACTGGGATTGCAACCGCATACATGGATTCCATTCCGGTGGTTGCAATTACCTGCAATGTAGGAGTAGCACTTCTGGGAAAAGACAGTTTCCAGGAGATCGATATAGCAGGTGTTACGATGCCGATCACAAAGCATAATTATATTGTAAAGGATGTCAATAACCTGGCGGATACAATCCGCAAGGCATTTGTGATCGCTAAAGAAGGAAGGCCAGGTCCGGTTCTGATCGATATTCCAAAGGATGTAACAGCTAATAAAGCAGAATTTATATCACGGGAACCAGAGATTGTAAAACCGTCCGAAGATATCTGCGAAGAAGATCTGGAAAGTGCAGTTCGCATGATCAGGGATCGGAAAGACCATATATATTTTGTTGGCGGCGGGGCAATATTATCAGGAGCCAGCAAGGAATTATATGAATTTGTAAAGAAGGTAGACGCACCGGTTACCGATTCCCTGATGGGAAAAGGTGCATTCCCGGGAACGGATCCGCTGTATACCGGAATGCTTGGAATGCATGGCACAAAAACATCCAATTACGGAGTCAGTGAATGTGATCTTCTGATCGTAACAGGAGCAAGATTCAGTGACCGTGTGACAGGAAATGCTAAGAAATTGCCAAGGATGCAAAAATCCTGCAGTTTGACGTAGATGCAGCGGAGATGAATAAAAATATCCTGATTACAGAAGGGGTAGTCGGTGATCTGAAAGTCGTTCTTCAGAAGATGAATGAACGCCTGGAACAGCAGAATCATAAGGAATGGATAGAGAAGATCATTTCTTATAAAGAGAAGTATCCAATGACATATCATCCGGATGTACTCAGTGTCCGTTCATAGTGGAAGAAATTTACCGTCAGACAAATGGCGAAGCAATCATTTCTACGGAAGTCGGACAGCATCAGATGTGGGCGGCGCAATATTATAATATACAGAAC
>ENA-OQHY01001137-OQHY01001137.1-human-gut-metagenome-genome-assembly--contig:-NODE-1137-length-12225-cov-2.241280_pt1 | contig 12225 bp, 17 predicted proteins | sample MGYA00242570_ERZ504733 | MGnify/ENA primary metagenome ERZ504733 (study PRJEB26092, sample SAMD00036219) | human gut metagenome | host: Homo sapiens | study: EMG produced TPA metagenomics assembly of...
GCATTTACAATCTCCGTTCTGTCTCTTATCACATCCAGAAATCTCCGAATCCGGACAGTTCCTTTCTGCATCATCTCGGTAAGCTCTACCAGAATCTGAATCGGACTGATAAAGATACCGATATAAAGCGCATACATCGCAAGATCCACTGCTTCCATCTTCCCCTGTGCGATCAGCCAGCCGCCGAATACCAGCGTAATCAGATACATCATCCCCTGAAAGAATAAGTTTCCGCTCATAAAACTTCCCATGCACTTATAGTTTGCATCCTTGGAAACCAGGAATCCCTGATTACTCTTTTTAAACTTCTCCCGCTCAATCTCTTCATTTGCAAAAGACTGTACGACACGGATTCCTGCCAGTGTATCCTGAAGACTGGAATTGACACCCCCGATCTTCCGCCGGTTATCCATGAATGTCGCCTGCATTCTCTTGTTCTGTCCATAGGAGAAAACCAACATGAACACTACAAGAACTAAAAGTGGAATCGCAAGTCTCCAGTTGATCAGGAACAAAAATACAAACGATCCGACAATCTTAATCAGCGAAATAAATAAGTTCTCCGGTCCGTGATGTGCAAACTCTGAGATATCAAAAAGGTCCGATACCAGCTTGCTCATCATCTGCCCGGAATTATTCTGGTCATAATATGAAAATGACAAATTTCTCATAATGGTCAAAAAGCTGCTGCCGCATGTCCCGTTCCATATTGGCGCCCATCATATGTCCTGATAGCTGACATAATATTTACACTGCGCCTGTAAAATATAAATTGCAAGCAATCCTGCCCCAATCGGAAGCAAGGCATGCAGTATGTGATCTGCTGATTCTGTAAACAACGTCTTCGTAAGCGTACGTAAAATCTGTGGAAATGCGAGATCCACCAGACTTATGACTGCCGCACAGATCAGATCCAGAAAGAATACCGCCTTATACGGGGCATAATACCGAATGAATTTTTTCATTGTATGCATTGTATATTCCTACCTTTTCCTCTAAACTCAATCCTTTATATTATAAGATATCCCAGATGAATTTGAAACCATTAAACACCTTTATAAGAAATTTTCTCTATCTCATATACTCCAAGTAATTTCAAAAGCTCTGTATGCGGATATTCCTGATTTTTCTGATATACATCCACATAATTCATGGCCGCCCCGCCGTCCATATATGCCGGAAATAAGAATCCACATTCCGGTTCTCCCGGTTCGTAATCTCCACTTACCGGACAGATGGCACAGATTAAGTATTCAAACATTTCTTCAGATTCACCCTGACAGACATGATCTTTCCCTTTTGCCGGAATATCGTATCGGTCATGAAATACGAAAATGGCATAGTCTCCCTCTGACTGATATCGTTCACCAACAATTTCATAAAAAGTCTCCATCAGTGCATCATTTTTCAGACCGCACGCACGCATTCCCATTAACAGTTTCCACATACTGTCGCCTTTCGTCTTCTCATCGGAAAATGCATATTCTTTCAGATTTTTATTCGTATCTGCAAATGGAATGAATTTTGCTATCTGTAAATTTTTTTCTTTGTCATCCGGACTCAATTTCAAAAATCCGGTATTAAATGTTCCGTCTATATATCCATCCCGGTCCAGATATCCTCCGGCAATTCTTGTCATGGATGTTCGCTTTACTGTCATTCTTCTGGTCAGTGCCAGCATATCTTCTCTGTTAATCATTTTATTTTCCACCGCAATTAATCATTTAATTCTATTCTTACAAGATCCTGATGTGGATTGGTCTTCGCCAGCCCGATCTCCGATACCGTAACTTCCATCGGTACGAATTGTTCCTGCATAACTGCAAATGCTTCCTGCATCTGCTCTTTGGAAAGCTTCTTTCCCAGTGTGATATGAGGAAGCCACTGCATTGGCTGATAATACCGGCTCATCCTGACTTCCGGAATATTCTTTACCATATCATGTACCTGTTCGATCATATCTTCCAGATACAGATTCAGGACCGGTGTCACATACAGTACATATGGCAATAACACTCCGACAGAGACCAGCTGGATCTGTCCTTTTGTCAGATATCTCTCCAACTTTCCCATCACCTCTGTCAATTTATCTTCCTCCCTTGCCTCTACTGACATTATCGTCAGATGAGGAGGAACGTGATTGTCCGTCATAAAAGTATTTCCTGTCTTTTGTGCAATCTTATTAATATAATCGGAAATTATTTTATTGCTTTTATCATCAAAATACACCGATACCAGATACATTTTATCTTTCACCTCTTATTTCGAAGTTATTTTTTCATAATATAGTTTACAACGTATATTTTAAAAATGTAAAATGCTTATGCTCGATAGTAAGATATAGTTAAAACATATATTCTTACCTCCATTTGTAACCTTTACGTATTTTCATTTGTATTATAAGTGAAAGGCCTTAAGAAATGAACATCTGTTTTCCCACTAACACCAAAAAGGAGTACTCATGAAACCAGCAACACAAGTTTTAATCGAAACGATATCAAAAGCATCTGTATGCGATTGCATTTAATATATGCAGGAACCAACAAGATGCAGAAGATGTCGTTCAGGATACATTTATTCAGTATCACACATATAAAAAAGAGTTTGATACAGAAGAACATATCCGTGCCTGGCTGATCCGGGTTGCGATCAATAAAGCAAAGAATATCACCCGCTCATTCTGGCACAGAAATAAATGCAACTTAGAAGAATATATGGAAACATTAACCTTCGAAACACCGGAATCAGAAACTCTGTTTGACACAGTAATGAAACTTCCTGAAAAATACCGAATTGTCCTGCATCTCTTTTACTATGAAGATTATACAACACAAGAGATCAGTGATATCCTGCATCTTTCTGTCAGCAATGTAAAGACCCGGCTTTCCCGCGGACGTGCTCTTCTCAAAGAAACCTTAAAGGAGGAATGGAACGATGACGAATAAAGAAAAATACAAGCAGGCTTTTGATACACTTTCCGCCTCCGACAATTTTTCCCTGGAGGTAGATAAAATGAGTATCTTAAATAGAAAGCACAAATTAAAAACAATTGCCGCCACAGTTGCCACATGCCTGATCGTAACAGCCGGAACCGGAACAGCCTACGCTTCCGATCTTGGCGGAATTCAGCGGAAAGTCCAGCTCTGGATCCACGGAGATCAAACAACTGCCACTTTAAAGATCAGTTCTGATGGTTCTTATAATGGAACTTATGCCGATAAAGATGGCAAACAAAAAGAATTTGGCGGAGGCGGCGTTGCATTTAACCCGGATGGATCCGAGCGCAGCCTTACAGAAGAAGAAATTATGGAAGAACTAAATGCTCCGGATATAGAATATGAAAAAGATGGTTCCGTCATCCTGTATTACAAAAATCAGTCCATCGATATCACACACAAATTCAACAAAGATAATATCTGCTATGTGAAACTGGTTGATGGTGATGATTCTTTATATGTTACGGTGAAATACAATAATGGATGTGCTTATTCTCCTAATAAATATATTTCTCCGCTGGAGTTCAATTAACTTGCTCTTCCACCTTAAATACTTTATATTAATATACGGATTGCCCTCCGGCTGTCCGTATATTTTTATACCAAAGTATGCAAGAAAAGCTGCCAATAACAGTTTTTCTGTACCCATTATTTATATAGAAAGGATTTTGTACATCATGACTGAACATACACATACCGACAAAACTTTACAGGGCAATGACAAGATTGAATCAGCCATTGCAGCTCTTCAACAGGAACCGTCTCAGGAAATGCTGGCTCACGTTCTGACGGTCATCCGCAGACGCATGAATGAACATGGCGAACTGATCATTGCAGTAGATCCCTCTTCCGCTGCCTCCGGCCTCCAGGTACAGGCAATCCAGACCGATGACGGCCGCAAATGGTGGGCGGCATTTACCAGCTTCGATGAAGAACTCAAAGGTTCCGGAAGCGTAATGTCTACATTTCTTACTGACATGAAACAGTTATTTAATTCTGCCATTACAGCTGATAACATTCAGGGCATCATCATCAATCCTTGGAACCGGACGATTATGTTGGATAAAGTACTATTGAGAATTATTTTAGGGGAGATTTCTATTTAATTCACTAAGCCAAATCCCCGAACCGTAATAAAAGATTACAGTTCTCCATTTAATTATTATGGCATGCGAAACCGCAGGAATAAACTTACAAGGTCCTATCCTGTGCATACGGACCTTGTAAGTTTATTCCGATCGGTGATAGCCGCCATAATGCATTAAATAGAAAATTAATTAAACCCGATCAGACGTCTTGCAACTGTATACGCCAGCGATGATATCTTACGTCCTGATTTTCCCGGAATATTCATAGTCTGCCCGAGAATTCCATAGCGGATCTTTATAAAACTGCGCAGATCTTTCTTCTTCAGATACCGCCATAATTCCTTTTTCTTCTCCAGATTTTCTTTATTCTTGGAACGGATACAAAGAATAGAAGAAACTGTCATCATGATTGCCAGATAATTCAACATATACTGTCTTAATTTCTTACTCCCGATGTTTTTCAACTGATACATATCAATCATTGTCTTTGTGACAAATATCTGCTGATCCAGCCTTTTGATCATTACTTTCTCATTAACCGACTGATCCTCGCGTCCGATAAAATATCTGTAAAAATCTACATCCATATAGTAAATCTTTCGCACATGTGGAAGTGGATAATATACATAAATATTGTCCACATAGAATGTATGCTTCGGCAGATGAAGCTGGATTAATTTCAACATATCGGTGCGATAGATAACTGAATGCATCAGAATATACTGATCCAGATGAAAATGTCCATATCATCCAACGGAAAATCTCATCCTGCGGCAGTACAATTACGGTAATGGATTACTTCTTGTGTGCTGCTCCAACTTCTCATATACGTAGTTGGCAATCAGCATATCTAATTCCATGGCATCTTCTTCCATATGACGCAATACTTCCAGAATTTTATGAAGTGCATCTTCATCCACCCAGTCATCACTGTCTACAACCTTAAAATATTTGCCGGTGGCATGTGTCAGTCCGGAGTTTACAGCATCTCCGTGTCCACCATTTTCCTTGTCTACTACTTTAACAATTGTAGGATATTTTTCCATATAGTCGTGAGCAATCTCTGATGTTCTGTCTTTTGATCCGTCATTTACGATAATAATTTCAACGTCTTCTCCACCCGGAAGAATACTTTCTATCGCATGCGCCATATAGTCCTGTGAATTGTAACACGGAATGGCAAAAGAAATATATTTCATTCTTCTTTTCTCCTCTTTCTTCAAAATTGACTTCTATTAGTATAATCTATTTTCCTCTGTTTTCCAACAAAATCTTTGTAAAATCCCGTGTTCACAATTTGTTCATTTATCCTTCAAAATTCTTTCACTACTTTAACATTCTTTCTTCATAGGTCTTTTTTATACTATAATCATCAAAGAAATACACAAGACATTATCTAGTATGTAAATACTATTTGGAATAAACTTTTTCATAATACATGCCGGGAATCGCGAAAGCGGTTACCCGGCATCCTCCCTTTTATGGAAAGATTCTACTTGTTTTTGTTGTCTGGCTGCATTTTTTTCAATATATTCCCCAATCTTTCTCTCTTCCAGAAGCCAATTCCCGTTAACATACCCGTGAGCATAATACCTGAACATAATATACTTTTACCATTTCTTTTGTTCATCTGTTCTTCTTTTAACTGCTCTTCTTTTTTTACCGCTTTCTCATTTCCATAAAAAATATATTTCTTTACAGGCTCTGTTATCTTCTGTAATAATGTTTTTTCCTGCTCTATCTGAAATCCAATCCGTGAGATCTGTTCATTGCCCGCAAGATCTTTTGCCTTTACTTCAACTTCATATGCTTTTGCTTCATCTACTTTACATTCATAAAGTCCCTTTTGCTTTTCACTCTTTTGCTTCGCTCCATTAATCTTAATGTATTCAATCTGATCTTCCGGATTTTCCGTTCGGATATAAAATTTTCTTTCCTTTTCATAGCTTTCTCCTTCTCTGATATTTTCAAATCTGATCACCGGCGGGGTATGATCAATTGTAAACCTTGCCTTTGCATCACTCTTATTACCTGCAGAATCTACCGCTTCCACAACCAGTGTATGCATGCCTTCTTTTTCGATCTTCTCTCCCGGACGGTATACTGTATCATCTAATTTCATGGTGTACGTATAACTGGTAAAATCTTTGACCGATTCTCCGGCCGAATAATCCCATCGGAAGTATTTTAAATATTTTCCATCGAGTTCATCCACATGAACAATCACTGGATTTTCTTTGTCAATAATCACCTGTCGCTCCACCTGATTTTCATGTCCTGCCATATCAGCTGCATTCATTCTCAGTTTATATATTCCGTCTTCTGTAAGTGTCTGACTGCTTTCTTTTCTCATCTTTCCTGACTCATCCGACTTTCCTATCCGCCACTCTGTGATCTCTGTTTCTTCTTTTCTTCCGGTGATATCTTCCTTCGAAATATGTGCCTGCACAACCTGAAATATATTTTCCTCTTCTGCCAGATAGTTCACTTTAACCGGTTTACTGGTGATCATATAATCCTGCACTCCTTGTATAACTGCCTCCGGAACATTCCTGTCAATATAGACCTTATCTGTCACTATCGTCTTATTTCCTGCAACATCTTTTACAATAAAAGTTACAGGAATTCCTTCACCGTTCTTCGATTCTTCTTCCATTCGAAACATTTCTATTTCTTTATTGCTTTTTCCAATTACTTTTTCTCCTGTTTTACAGATAATTTCCGCAATCTGACTTCCATTTAGCCCATCGGAAGATTCTACCCGGACTTCCGCAATATCTTTGTGCCATATCTCCGAACCTCCTGTTATTTCATAATGTACTACAGGTTTACTGCTATCCAGCCAGAATTCTTTTTGACTTCTGAATTTTCTACGTGTCCTTTTCATCTTCCATCCAGATCCTCAATTCATTTCCACCGTCTGTAAAATTCAATTGTTTCAACAGGAAGCTTTCATTTTGTCTGTCCAATATTCCTTCCTGCTGTTCATTATTTCCATTTTTGAAGAGATATCTTGTTGTCCCTCTTTTGCTCATATGCGTAATTCTTCCATCCGGACGATGAATATAGTATCCGTTTTCCCCATCTGGTTCGTTATATACAATCTGATAAGGTTTTATCGCTTCTTTTTCAGAGTCTTCTTCCGGATCTTTATCCTCTTTTTCAGAGTCTTTATCCGGATCCTTATTCTCATCCTTGTCTTCTTCCGGATTCTTGTCTTCTTCCGGATCCTTGTCTTCTTCCGGATTTTTATTCTCATCTTTGTCTTCTTCCGGATCTGTTTCTTTTTCTGCTTCTCTGTGATCTCCAGCCTCTGCCTGTACAATGCTTCCAACTGCTGACATATCTGCAAACTGTGAGCCTATGATCATTCCTGCTATTACAACCGTGATTGCTTTTTTTATCTTCCTACCCATACCTCTTCTCCTTCCATCTTGATCGCATATTCTTTCTGCAGCTTTTTAAATTCCTCCTGATCCGGCAGTTGTCCGTCATCTCTTACATACTCTTTGATCTTCATGGAACATTCTTCCCTGCTGACGGACGGATCTGCACACATGAATCGGATATGCATCAGTTTTTAACTCCTTAGATTCCTTCAATTCTCCGATTCCCTGAATACAGATATCCATTGCCATATCGCACCTGCCTGCTGCTTCATATAATTGTGCAATTTTTTATACAACATTTCTCTGTTTCCGTCCTCCTGCTCCATCTCCAATAGCTCTGTATATATCTTTGCCGCTTCCTCCTCCGTCTTCTTTTTTTCACAGGCGGCCGCCTGGTATTCTAACATTTCTTTTTTACCGGATCATTCAGATAATCCGTCTGCATCCCCCTCTTTACCAGTTCTAATACCTTTTCTACACTGTCCTCGTCATCCAGAAGTCCATATCCTCTGATCAGGCACTGGATTTCCTGTTTTTGCTTCTCCTCGGATATCTTGCTCCTTTTTTTCCATACCTTTTCCAGATATGCAAGACTCTCTTTATATTTTCTTACATCTTCCGGACATTCCTGTTTTTCATATGCGCCGATCAACATTTTCAGATTCTCCGCAAGTTCTTTATTGGTCAGTTCATTCAGACAAATACGGCTTTTCTCCACATTCCCGACATTTAAGAAATACGCAAGTGCCAGTTCCAGATATTCTTCGTCCCGTTTCTCATTCTCCTGACTGTCTGTGCGTAATTCTGTATTGGCATTACTGGTTGCTTTCTGTTGTTCCTTTATGATTCCGTCAGGTACATTTTTTCTTTGCTGTATCAACATGTACCCTGCCGCCACCACTGCGAAAAATAATGCGATATATATCTTCCACCTGCGTTTTCCTTTGTCTCCCGAACTTTCTTTATTAACTTTTTCTTTCCATTTTGGGATTTGTTTTTGAATTTCTGAAACGCTTTGATAATAAGACCCTTTTGTTCCCATTGTTTTTGAAATGATACTCTGAAGTCTGTGTTCTTCCCATCGGTTCAGATGCGGTTCTGTTTCTGACGAAGCGAGAATATATTGAAATGTCTTTCCCAATCCATATATGTCCAGCTCTTTACTGGCATTTTGATAATAATTCTCTTCCGGAGGGAGAAAATATTCCCGCATGTCCCTCCTTTGCATAAATACTACCTGTTTCATGTTTGTCTCGGCTTTCATATCCAGAAAATAAACCCTGCCGTCCTCCGCCAGAATAATACTGTATGGATTCACATACTGATAGCATGGATTCCCTCTGCATCTATGGATCAGTTCCAGCTGTTCTGCAATTGCCTTTAACAACAGGAACATTTCCTTCTTCTCCATTACCGGATGATACTTCAAATATCTGGCAAGTGTTCTTCCCTGTACATTTTCAGAACTGATATAACAGATCTGTCCATGTTCGATCAGACGCAGTACATCATAGCTTTCCTTTTGCTGCAATGCATTCCACCTCAATTCTATTCTTCAGTTTTTTACAAATGGTAATTTTTTGAACCCTCACACAGGTTATAGAATCTTTATAGATTGATTAACCGAATCTATCTTGAAAATATAGATTAAGCATATACTACCTGATTATTTTCAAAATTTCAAGACTTTTTTTACTTTTCATGCACTTTTTTATCGCAGAAGATTAGACGTCCCGATAAAAAAACGTCCTGACATGAGATATCCTCATGACAAGACGTTCTTTTATCTTCTCTCTGATTTTAAATGGATTATCTGTGGCTGAGTTCTTTCGGTGTATACAGATGTCTTGGAATTCCATCTACCATAACCGGTGATACATCTCCCTGGATCAACGGACGTACATATGAAATAAACTCATTTGTTACATAAGTGCCTTCTTTGTTTACCCAGCTTCTTGGAACCAGCTTCTCATCATTGGCAATCTTATGTACATCTTTCACTTCCGTTCCACACTGATACGGATCATCGGACAGACGTTTTAAGACAACCATCTTTCCGGTATCTCCTTCGTCTGCTGCTTTTACTGCAGCTCCTCCAACCTGATATGCCTCCAGAATATCTACTCTTGAAGCCGCATGCGATGCAGCTCTCTGCAATGTACTTAATTCAATCGCACGTGTCTTACATCCGATCTCACCTGCAATATAACTCGCCAGATAAGATGCAGTTCCTGATAGCTGTTTGTGTCCGAATGCATCCACAAAATCAATACTGTTGCCAAGTTCACATACATATGTACCATCTGCTGTACGGATTCCTTCTGATACCGCAACTACGATGGATGTCTTTTCCTGTAATAACTGCCTGATTTTTTCCCCGAATAACTGAAGATCAAACGGCAGCTCCGGCAGATAAATAAGATCCGGACCTTCACAATCCTCTCCCTGTGACAGTGCTGTGGAACCTGTCAGCCATCCTGCATTTCTTCCCATGATCTCTACAATAGATACTACGCCCTTTTCATATTCCAGGCAGAAGCTGTCACGGATAATCTCTTTCATTGATGTTCCGATATATTTTGCCGCACTTCCGTATCCCGGTGTATGATCTGTCAACGCAAGATCATTATCAATTGTCTTCGGACATCCTATGAACCGGATGGAATGTCCAAACACAATTGCATAATCCGATAACTTTTTAATCGTGTCCATAGAATCATTTCCGCCGATATAAATAAATGCTTCAATATCCAGTTTATCCAGAATTTCAAAAATCTTATCATAAACTTCCCGGTTCTCATGTATCTCCGGAAGTTTATACCGGCAGGAACCTAAAAATGCAGCCGGTGTTCTCTTTAATAACTCTGCATCCAGCTCTGTCTTGATGTGATCTGACAGATCAATATATTTTTCCTTTAATAATCCCTGAATTCCATGAAGCATTCCGTACACTTTATTCGCTCCACGGTCTTTTGCTGTCCGGTATACACCGGCAAGACTCGCGTTGATCGCTGCAGTTGGTCCCCCAGATTGTCCTACTATTACATTTCCTTTCATTCGCTTGTTTCCTTCCTGTTTTTATTACATTTTGCTGTTGATTTAATATTAGTATATTTTAACATAAAAGTCTAGTAAATATTATATTTTTTATGCATTTTCACTATTTCAAATGAATAAAAATCTCTTATCCTTCACATCTATACTTTATACAATAATATGAAAGACAAGAGATTTTATGATCAATTGATATTTATTCAGCTTTTACAGGATTGGAAACACTTACTTTATGATTATACCACTTTCCTTTTGTTCCGATCAGTGCCAGATCAAATTCTTCGTCCAGTGCCGGCACCGGAACATCAAAACCGTATACTTCTTTCGGCTTACCCTCTATATCTGTTACGACATTACCATTTTCATCTGTTATAGTATCTGTCGTCGGCTGCAGAAGTTTTGCTCCCTTTTTCTTGGCATCTTTTATTGTACCAGGAAACAGATTTACAATATTTTTTGATACAAGACTGATATGAATCGTCATCTTTCCGTCTTTTACCGTCAATGTCCCCTTATCATCATATGCATCATTTACATGAAACATAGAACTGTCCGTTTTAAACTCTGCTGTATAGGTTCCATCTTCAATCGGAGCTTTTGTCTCTTCCTTTTCTGCTGCTTTCTCTTTTTTCGCATCAGACTTCTGCTGTTCTGTCTTTTTTGCTCTCTGACCTAGATGTCTTACTGTCATCTTTACTGCCGCATCCTGTAAATACAGACACGGTCATCACTACCGCTAATGCAAGCGTCATCAGTCTTTTTCTTAACATTGTTCTCTCCCTTTAATATTTTTTTACTGTGCATCCATGGCTGCTTTTGTATGAGCTGCATATAACTGCTGGATTGCATCGATTTCTCCAAGACCTGCGATCTGTGTCTTCACACTGTCAAAGTTCTTAGATGCCTCGAACTGGCTCAGCCATGAATCATCATCATCTCCGGCCATGTCATTGTTCGCATGATCACCTGCCACAACCATCAGTGGACGAAGAATGACATTCTTATATCCGGCATCTTTTACTTTTGCGATAACAGATTCACACGAAGTTTCCTCCGGTTCTCCTTCTACTGTTCCGATAAATACATTCTTATATCCCAGTGTTTCCATCTGTGTCTGCATCTGAGAATAGCTGATCTTTGCTTCATCTGATGTTCCGTGTCCCATGAATACAAATGCTGTACTGTCTGCTGCGGCCGCATCAAGCTGTCATATTCTGCTGTCTTAACAGCTTCTGCTGTAATTGCTTCTGCTACTGCTGCTTTATCTGCATTGATCACTGTCGCATCCGATCCGACTTCTCCGAGAAGCGGTTCTGCGATCTTGACAGATTCAAATTTATCTTTGTAACTCTCCACTGCTTCTGTTAACTCTTTATATTCTGCACCATGCATTAAGTGTGTTGGCTGTATAACCAGTTGCTTGACACCGTTTTTTACGGCACGCTCTAAAGCCTGATCCACATTATCAATCTTCTCGCCATCTCTTGCCTGTACATGGTTAATGATGATCTGAGCTGTAAATGCTCTTCTTACAGACCAGTCCGGATTTGCTGCCTGGAGTGCTTTCTCTACTCCACCGATATCGGCTGCACGGCTCGCATTAAAGAAGTACCGAAACTACTACCAGAAGTTCCTTCTCTCCGATATCATCTCCATTAACGGGTCATCCTGGGAAGCATCTCCTGTATCTCTTCCGAA
>ENA-OQHY01001140-OQHY01001140.1-human-gut-metagenome-genome-assembly--contig:-NODE-1140-length-12199-cov-6.430086_pt1 | contig 12199 bp, 15 predicted proteins | sample MGYA00242570_ERZ504733 | MGnify/ENA primary metagenome ERZ504733 (study PRJEB26092, sample SAMD00036219) | human gut metagenome | host: Homo sapiens | study: EMG produced TPA metagenomics assembly of...
GGACATATGGATATTGTCTGCCACAGAAGCTGCGTATCGGAGTGGCAAAGGATGAAGCCTTTTGTTTCTTTTATGAAGACAATTTTCGTCTCCTTCAGGAAATGGGGGCAGAGCTGGTTGATTTCTCACCAGTTCATGATAAACATCTTCCTGCAGATCTGGATGGGATTCTTCTCTATGGCGGCTATCCGGAATTAAATGGAGAGGCACTGGAACGCAATGCATCCATAAAAGAGGAGATTGCACAGGCAGTTAAGCAGGGGATGCCATGTATGGCAGAATGCGGAGGCTTTATGTATCTTCATGAACAGATGGAGGATATGGATGGAGTGATTCGGAAAACCTGCGGAGTGATCCCCGGAAAATGTTTCCGCACTCCCAGACTGACCAGATTTGGATATATCACATTAACCGCCGGGAAGCCTGTTTTTGGCAGAAGTGCAGAGGAGATCGGTGAGATTCCGGCTCATGAATTCCACTATTTTGATTCTGAGAACTGCGGAAGTGATTTCCATGCAGCGAAGCCTATGAGTAAAAGAGGATGGGACTGTATGCACAGCAGCAGTAACCTGCTGGCAGGATATCCTCATATCTATTATTATGGAAATCCCCAGATTCCCAGGGCTTTTCTCATGAAATGTCTGGAATATCATAACAAGGAGTTTTAAAAATATGTTATATTACAGTATGCCTGCCCTTGCAGCAGGCTTCATACTTGATCTTATGATAGGAGATCCCAGATGGCTGTATCATCCGGTGTGTCTGATCGGAAATCTGATCGCATTTCTGGAAAAAATACTCCGAAAGATTTTTCCGAAAACAGATAAGGGTGAACTGGCTGCAGGTACAGTAGAAGTGATCCTTGTCTGTCTGTTAAGCGGTGGAATCCCATTTCTGATCCTGCATATTCTCTACGGGATTTCAGTATGGGCGGGATTCGCACTGGAAACCTTCTGGTGTTATCAGCTTCTGGCAACGAAATCTCTGAAAACAGAGAGCATGAAAGTCTATGACAGACTGAAAAACGGAACTCTGGATGAGGCCCGTTATGCAGTATCCATGATCGTAGGCCGCGATACCCAGTCATTGACAGAGGAGGGTGTTACAAAGGCAGCAGTAGAGACTGTGGCAGAGAATGCTTCAGACGGTGTTATAGCACCGATGCTTTATATGGCAATCGGCGGAGTGTGGCTGATGTTTCTTTACAAGGGAATCAATACCATGGATTCTATGCTGGGTTATAAGAATGATAAATATCTGTATTTCGGCCGCTGTGCAGCAAAGCTGGATGATGTGGCCAATTATATTCCAGCCAGACTTTCAGGATGGCTGATGGTGGCAGCCTCTGCATTTGTAAAAATGGATGTGAAAAATGCAGCAAAGATTTACCGCAGAGACAGAAGAAATCATGCCAGCCCCAACTCTGCACAGACAGAGGCAGCAATGGCAGGTGCACTGGACGTACAGCTTGCAGGCAATGCTTACTATTTCGGAAAGCTTTATGAGAAACCAACCATCGGAGATGCAATTCGCCCTGTAGAGGTGGAGGATATCAGACGATCCAACCGTCTGCTTTATGCAACAGCGATCCTGGGAGCTGTGATATTTCTTCTGATCGGAAGTGCGGTGCGCATCTGTTTCTTTTTATAATTCCGGTAACAGTGTGCTGATAAGTTGATTTTTGTAATAATCTTGCAGGATAACAACCTGTTGGTTCGATAGTGGATTTCCGAATAGTTAATAATATAAAACATGTATAGTAAGACAGGAGACAACTGATGACAAAACATATACATGGCGGTGATGTTTATAAATATGATCACTGTCTGGATTTCTCTGCAAACTGTAACCCTCTGGGAACACCGCAGAGTGTAAAGCAGGCGATCATAGACAGTGTAGAGGACCTGAGTGATTATCCCCGTGTAGGATGCGGACCTCTGAAAGAGGCAATCGCAGATTATGAACATACAAAAAAAGAATATCTGATCTGCGGGAATGGAGCCGCAGACCTTATTTTTTCCCTCAGCAGGGCATTGAATCCAAAGAAGGCTCTTCTTCCTGCTCCTACCTTTGCGGAGTATGAACAGGCACTGGTCAGTGTTGGCTGTGAGATCAGCAGATATTATCTGAAAGAGGAAAATGATTTCTGTATACAAGGAGATTATCCGGATATTCTGAAGAGAGAAAAGCCGGATATTATTTTCCTGTGTAATCCCAATAATCCCACAGGGATCACTGTACCTCAGGACCTTCTGGAAGAAATCCTGGAAACTTGTGCCATGCAGGGAATATTTATGGTAGTAGATGAGTGCTTCCTGGATTTTGTAAAAGATCCGGAGAAACATACGCTGAAGGAAAAACTGGAAAAATATCCCGGACTTTTTATTCTTAAGGCATTTACCAAAAGATATGCGATCCCCGGTGTGCGTCTGGGCTATGGATTCTGTTCGGACAGGGAAGTACTTGACCGGATGGAGCAGTCACCCAGCCTGGAATGTGTCTACCATGGCACAGCAGGCAGGAATGGCAGCACTGAAGGAATCAGAATATGTGGAAGCAGGACGGCAGATCATTTTCAGGGAATCTGCATGGATGAAGGAAAAGATGAGACAGGTTGGGCTGACGGTATATCCTTCTGAAGCAAATTATATATTCTTTTACGGACCTGAGGATCTCTTTGAAAGATGTGTTGCAAAGGGGATCCTGATCCGGGATTGCAGTAACTATCTGGGGCTGAAAAAAGGATATTACCGTGTGGCAGTGAAGCTGCATGAACAGAATGAAAAGCTGATAGAGGTACTGGAAGAAGTGCTTTCATAAGTATTTATACAGGAGAAAAGGGGAAACAAAAAATGGCAAAAGCGATTATGGTGCAGGGGACAATGTCCAATGCAGGAAAAAGCCTTCTGGCAGCAGGGCTTTGCAGGATTTTTAAACAGGATGGATACAGGGTGGCACCCTTTAAATCCCAGAATATGGCACTGAACTCTTTTATTACAGAAGAGGGGCTGGAGATGGGCAGAGCTCAGGTGATGCAGGCGGAGGCAGCCGGAATTAAGCCTTCTGTGCTGATGAACCCCATTCTTCTGAAGCCTACCAATGATGTAGCTCCCAGGTGATCGTAAACGGAGAAGTCCTGGGAACCATGAGTGCCAGAGATTATTTTAAATATAAGAAAAAGCTGGTGCCTGACATTATGAAGGCCTATGATAAACTGGCATCAGAAAATGATATTATTGTGATCGAGGGAGCAGGAAGCCCGGCAGAGATCAATCTGAAAACAGAAGATATCGTAAATATGGGAATGGCAAAGATGGCAAAGGCACCGGTGCTTCTGGTGGGAGATATTGACAGAGGTGGTGTTTTTGCACAGCTGATCGGTACAGTGGAGCTTCTGGAAGAGGATGAAAGAGAGATGGTAAAGGGTCTGATCATCAACAAATTCCGCGGCGACAAGACCATCCTTGATCCGGGAGTGCAGATGCTGGAGGAGAGAAGCCATATCCCTGTAGTGGGAGTGGCTCCGTATCTGGATATTCAGGTGGAGGATGAGGACAGCCTCACAGAAAGATTTGACAGAAAACAGGAAGTGGATCTTATTGATATTGCGGTGATTCGGGTGCCAAGGATCTCCAATTTCACAGATTTTAATCCACTGGAAAGTATCCCGGGCGTTTCCCTGAGATATGTACAGCATGTCAGCGAACTGAAAAATCCGGATATGATCATCCTTCCAGGAACAAAAAATACAATGGAAGATCTGCTGTGGATGCGGGCTAATGGTCTGGAAGCTGCAGTTTTGAAGGAAGCTGCAAAGGGTAAGATTATCTTTGGAATCTGTGGCGGCTATCAGATGCTGGGTGAGACCTTAAGTGACCCTCATCATGTGGAAGCCGGAGGAACCATCAAGGGAATGGGACTGCTTCCTATGGATACTGTTTTTGCAGAAAAGAAAACCAGAACCAGAGTTTCCGGCAGATTTCTGAAACTTGAGGGAGAGCTGCAGGCACTTTCCGGCGCAGAACTGGAGGGTTACGAGATCCATATGGGAGAAACTGTGTTAAAAGGCGAGGCCGGACACAGTGTATCCATTGAAGATCAGGTATCAGGAGAGTGTAAGGAAGACGGTGCATACTGTAAAAATGTCTGCGGAACCTATGTCCATGGAGTTTTTGATAGGGAGGATGTGGCAGAGGCTGTTGTACGTGTTCTGGGTGAGAAAAAGGGAATTGATGTATCTCAGATGACAGGAATTGATTTTGCAGCATTTAAAGAAACCCAGTATGATATTCTGGCAGCAGAACTGAGGAAACATCTGGATATGAAGAAAATCTACGAAATTCTGGAGCAGGGAATCTGATCCGGAACTATATGGTGAGCCATACTAGTATATCGTTTTCGAAATAACTATACCACTCATTTGTCTGCGAATCCGATTGCACAGGTCTAAAAGCCTCAGCGTAGCCCGCTACGCCTGCGTTTTTATACCAGCACACTCGAATCCGCATCCTACGCGATTGATATAGTTATTTACGAAACGCTGTACTAGATAAGCCAATGAGTGTTAGATGTAACTATTGTATACGGGAATTTATGGAATTTGGGAGATAAGGAATGAAAGTAGAACTGGAAAATGTAAAACCAATGGATATAGAGAAACGCAGCTTTGAGATTATCACAGAGGAACTTGGAGATAAAAAGCTGGTTCCCGGAACAGAGCTGATCGTAAAAAGATGTATTCACACAAGCGCAGACTTTGATTATGCAGAGAACCTCTGTTTCTCTGAGAATGCAGTTGAGAAAGCAATTGCTGCTATCAAAGACGGTGCCTGCATTGTGACAGATACACACATGGCAGAGTCCGGGATCAACAAGAGAGTCCTTTCCCGTTACGGCGGAGAAGTATTCTGCTTTATCTCTGACGAGGACGTAGCTGCCACAGCCAAAGCCAACGGAACCACAAGAGCTACAGCCAGCATGGATAAGGCTGCTGCCATGGGAAAGAAGCTGATCTTTGCCATCGGAAATGCCCCCACTGCGCTGGTACGTCTCTATGAACTGATAGAGGAGGGCAAGCTAGATCCTGAGCTGATCATCGGTGTGCCGGTAGGTTTTGTAAATGTGGTTCAGTCCAAAGAACTGATCATGCAGCAGACGTACCTTATATTGTAGCCAGAGGAAGAAAAGGCGGAAGCAATGTTGCCGCATGTATCTGTAATGCATTGCTTTATATGATTGATAATAACAGAGGATACTAATTAATTCTGTATCTGACTGATATCCTTTAACAGCTTGCATGCCGGGACGAAATCTGCCACAGGCATGGAGGAGCAGGAGAGGATCAGGGTAATCTTACCGGGAGCCTCTCTCAGAAGCTGCAGGCGCAGACCATTGGTCTGTGCCTTTTTTTGAAGCTCCTGCCAGGTAAGAGTTGTGGACAGAGTCAGGGCCAGGCTGGTACCTGCGGCTCCGGTCTGAATCTGGGAATCTTTTCCAAATACTTCCCGCACAGCACTGCGGAGTGATTTCAGCTTTACAGAATACAGACGTTTCAGCTTACGGGTCTGTGCTGCCAGGTGACCATCCCGGATAAACTGGCACAGAGCAATCTGCTCTGCCTTTGATGCTGTCTGATTATATTGGTCTGCTTTTTTTCTGTACAGTGCAGACAGCTCCGGAGGCAGGACCATAAAACTGATACGGATGGAGGGCAGCAGAAGTCTGGAAAAGGTTCCCAGATACACCACATTCTGACCGCCTGCCAGACCAAAAAGAGAAGGGGTAGGCTTCTGCAGATACACAAATTCATTTTCAAAATCATCCTCAATGACCAGACTGCCATGTGCAGCAGAGTAATTCACCAGCTCCAGGCGTCTGGAAACAGGCATAATATCACCCCATTTTGTCATATGTGCAGGAGAAACATAAATAATATCACAGTCCTTATTCCTGTAATCTACCTGAAATCCATAGTCATGAAACACAGTGCTTCCCTGTACAAAGGAAGGATTGGGAAAAGAAACCGTCTGGCGTTGCTCAAGGAGCGGGCAGAGGATGTGCAAAAGACTCTGAATACCTGCACCGATCACAATATCCTCCCCGCTGCATAGCACGTTTCTGCGTTCTCTCACATAATCGGCAAGTGTATCTCTCAGGTCAGCCTCACCCTGAGGCTCTCCATAAGACAGTAATCTTTCATCCTGGCGAAGAGCGCTTTTGATATAACGTCTCCAAAGATCAAAACGGAAACTCTCCCGATCTACTCCTGAAGAAGCAAAATCAAACCGGCAAGGTGTCTGAGCATGTTTCTCTGTTTTTCTGACAGATGTGTGTTGTCTGTCAGCTATATCTGTCACATAGTATCCGCTCTGGGCTTTGGAAATAATATATCCCTCCGCAGCCAGCTGCAGATAAGCATTTTCAATGGTGGTGCGGCTCAGCTTCAGTTCCTGCGAACATTTTCGAAGAGAGGGCATCCTGCTTCCGGGCGGGAGTTTTTTCTCCATGATCAGTTCCCTGTAATAGTGGAACACCTCCAGATACAGGTGCTCCTTTTTTTATTCTTATCTAAAATCAATTCCATATGTAAAACTCCGATCCTTCAAACATGCTGATGGCATTCTTGAATTGCTATAGGGTTAAAAATAAACTGACCCTTAAAAAAACATTAAATCTGGCTATATTCATATATCCACTGTGATGCTATATTAATACAAAGCATAAAAGAAAGCAAGAGGAATAAAAAATTGAAAAAAATTGCAGTAATTCATGATCTGTCCGGTCTGGGGAAATGCTCTCTTACAGCAGCGATTCCTGTAATTTCCGCCATGGGAGTCCAGGCTTGTCCGCTGCCCACCGCAATATTGAGTAATCAGACAGGATATGGATCTTATTTCTGGGATGATTATACAGACCGGATGGAGCTGATCATGGATGAGTGGAAAAAAATGGGATTTAAACCGGATGGTGTTTATACAGGATTTCTGGGAGATGCCAGACAGGTGGATCTGATCCTGAAATTTGTAGATATGTTCTGCACAGAGGGAACACATATCCTGGTTGATCCGGTTATGGGAGACAGAGGGGAAACATACAAAACCTATTCAGAGACTCTCTGTGAAAAAATGCGGACTCTGGTCAGAGAAGCTACAGTGATTACGCCGAACCTGACAGAGGCACTTCTTCTTCTGTATGGAGAAGAGGGGATGAAAGAAAGAATGAAAGCACTTTCTGATATGGAAGAAACACAGTTGCTTAAGGAAATAGAAACATCCGGAAGAGATCTGACTCTGCGTTTTGGGCTGGAAGCAATTGTGATCACAGGAGTAGAGGTGTCCGGCAGTGACGGCAGAGCACGAATGGGAAATCTGGTTCTGGAGAAAGAAAAAGCAGACTGGTGTTTTTCTGTAAAAGAGGGCGGCAGTTATTCCGGAACAGGAGATCTTCTGGCATCTGTACTGAGTGCGGGAATGGTGAGAGGGATTCCCATGAAAGCATGTGTGGAGAAGGCTGTTGAATTTCTGGGTGGAGCTATTCACGATGCAGTGGAAGAAGGAACTGACAGAAATGACGGAGTCTGCTTTGAAAAATATCTGGGGATACTGACACAGATATAAGGCTGGAAGTCATAGATACCAAATGCCGGATAGTTAAGTAAAATATATAACAGGAGGGACCATATTATGTCTGAATTAACAGCAAAAGAAAACATTAAAACAGCCGATACAGTGAAAAGGATCACAGCCACAGCGGTAATGGCAGCACTGACTACTTAATGACAGCTTATATCTTCCACATTCCGGTAGGAGTGAACGGAGGATATGTACATCTGGGTGACACTATGATCTATCTGGCAGCAGCATTTCTGCCACTACCTTACGCATGTGCGGCAGGAGCGATCGGAGGTGGCCTGGCAGATCTTCTGACAGCACCTGTATGGGCGCCTGCAACTATAATTATCAAAATGCTGATCTGTCTTCCGTTTTCTTCTAAAGGAACAAAGCTGGTCACAAAGAGAAATGTAGTTGCATTATTCCTTGCATTCGCCATCTCAGCAACAGGATACTATATTGCAGAAGGAATTATGTTTGGATTTACAGCATCCTTCTTTACTTCTGTCAGCGGAAGTATTGTACAGTCAGGTGGAAGTGCTATTATGTTTGTGATCATCGGTACTGCACTTGATAAAATCGGATTTAAGACCAATATTGCGAAATAATACGAAAAATAAAATAACTGAGTTTAAAATGAGGAAAATATAAAATGACAACAGATATCATATACAGATATAAAAACCAGGTATATTTTAACATTACCAATAAATGTCCATGCAGATGCACTTTCTGTATCCGAAATACAGAGGATGCCATCGGTGAGGCATCCAATCTCTGGTTTGAACATGAACCTGCATTGGAAGAGATTTACAAAGCCATTGATGAGTTTGATTTTTCAGACTGTAATGAGGTGGTTTTCTGCGGATACGGAGAACCGACCATGGCTCTTGAAAATCTTATGGCAGTGAGCAAATATATCAGGGAAAGATACCCATTCCGGATCAGGCTGAATACCAACGGCTTATCTGATCTGATCCACAAACGTTCTACTGCAAAAGAAATCTGTCAGGCTGTAGACAGTATATCCATCAGCCTGAATATGCCGGATGCAGCTTCCTACAATGAAGTAGTCCGTCCAGCATACGGAGAGAAATCCTTTGACGCCATGCTGAAATTTGCAAGAGACTGCAAGCAGTATCTTGATGATGTACGCTTCACAGTTGTAGATGTGATTGGCGAGGAAAAAGTAGAGCAGAGTAAAATCCTGGCTGCTCAGAATGGGATTCCGTTAAGAGTAAGAAAATATTCACCGTGATACAGAATAGAAAATTTCTGTTTTTGCTTTTAAATTTGCCTGAAAACTACAGCAGTCATGCACCTTACCGTGCGTGGCTGCTTATTTTTTATGTTATAGGAAATTACTCCGTAATGTTTCTATAACATAAAAAGCCTTCCGGGCAGGATGAAGTCCCCTTTTTCGAAAATTGCAAAAAGTAATAAGTAATAAGAGAGTGCACTTGACATATGATATTCTTTATACTATATTATATTTAACAATTAGGTTAAATGTTAAATGAAAGGCTGTGATGAACTTTTGGGATTACAGGATACTTTGAAAGCACTGGCAGATCCAATACGACGTGAGATTCTAAATTTGTTAAAGGGCGGACGGCTTTCAGCAGGAGAGATATGTGAACATTTTTCAGTGACGGGGGCGTCTATATCCAGACATCTGGCAATATTAAAGGATGCTGATCTGATCAGGAGCAAAAGGGAAGGAAAATTTATTTATTACGAACTAAATACTTCTGTATTGGAGGATGTTATGTTGTGGATCACAGACTTAAAGGGGGTATCGGATCATGAAGGAAATGATTAAAAAATATAAAGGTACATTGATCTGTTCTGTACTGGTAATGCTTGCAGGAATTTTGGTGGGCTTTACGATGGCACAGAGTATATGGATAAATGTGCTTTTTGTAGTGACAGATTGTATGCTGGTGACAATCATCTTTTATGATAACAGGAACAGACAGCAGAGCAGTAAGGTTATAGGGATGGTCATATGGATAATACCTGTTACCACATTAATCTATAATGGTATGGTAAGACTGATCAGTATGGATGCGGATAGTGAGAATCTGTTTATGGCAGTAATTTACTTTGGAACAGGATTACTGTTTATGATTATAGGAAATTATTTGCCAAAGGTGAAACAGAATAACACCATAGGAATCAGGGTTGTATGGACATTGCAGGATGAAGAAAACTGGAGTGCAACTCATAGATTCAGTGGAAAATTATGGGTGGCATCAGGTGTCTTATGTATGCTTTGCGGCCTTTTTGGAGAAAGCATTGCTGCTTTGGTTTTGTATATTGTGAGCATTATGGCTGCTGCAATTGTCAGCATTCTTTATTCTTATCTTTTTTATAAGAAAAAAATGGCAGCCGGAGAAAAATTAAAAATCCAGTATAACAAGAAGACAATCGTGATATATGTAATCGTATCAGTTTTTGTCGTAATATTTACTATATGGACTTTGTTCTGGGGTGGTATTGATATCAGTTTCCATGATAATGATTTTACTGTTGAGGCACAGGATGGAGTGATTATACAGTGGATTATGAGCAGATTGACAGTATCTCATACAAAGAAAATTTATTTCAAAATGGGAATGATCGCAGAACAAATGGTATGGGAAACCTGAAGTATGGTATGGGAAATTTCAGAAATGATATTTATGGGGATTATATCCGCTACACCCATGCATCCTGCCACTCATATGTAGTTATGGATATAGGCGGAAAAATATTGGTGGTAAATGGCGCAGATGAATCAGAAACAAAGAAAATTTATGACACTCTTAGAGAGAAATGTCAGATGAATTAGTGTGTATTTCACCGAATCAGAAAAGAAGCAAAAATAACAGGCATTGCGGTTATAAATCGCGATACCTTGTTATTTACAATTATAAAGATTCTTAAAAGTCGTCTCTGTTACCAGCAGAGGCGGTTTTATTTTTACAGTAACTTAGAAACATTGATCATAAAATCATTGTAGATTCCAACTGCCAGGTCTTGCTCAAATGGTACGATCATAGGGGCTGCATCATCTTCATAACGATAAATCATTGTGCGCTGCTTCTCCGGATCAACGATCCAGTATTCACGGACACCAGACTCTGCATACAATGTACATTTTTTATAGTAGTCCATTCTACGGCTGGAAGGTGATACAATTTCAATAATGAAATCAGGTGCGCCTTCACATCCCCGGTCTGAGAGCTTGCTCTTATCACAAATCACACTGATATCTGGTTCAACATAGTTTTTATCATCTTTCTTAATAAAGACTGCAAAAGGAGCAGGATAAATCTCACAGGAACCATGATTGGATTCAATATAATTACCAATAATCCGGGATAGCTGACCGACCAGTTTCTGATGAATGCGTGATGGAGTACCCATCATATAAATCTGTCCATCAATCAGTTCTGCCCGCTCTCCATCAGGAAGAGCATAGATATCATCTGTTGTATAAACCTGTTCTCTGGGTAATGGCATAAGAATTCTCCTTTCTGATTAAATAGACTCTCGAATCTCTAAGCTTGAATTCTTCGGTTTCTGAAATTCCATTTTTATTTTTTTACTACCTTTTTTTCAAAAAGTACTTGGCATATGTCTCTGAAAATGCGGCGCTTTGCACCTCTTGATGTAGAACTTGTTTGGAATTACCTTTTTTCTATGATAGCAATTTTATTGTATCAGATATAAGATGGAAAAGCCAATTTTTTTATGGAGAAGTTTAATCTTTGCAGGGGTTGCTTATGCAAATGCATTGGCTTCAGACACATCAAAGGGTTTGACACCTGAAACAGAAAATATATCCAGTGCAGATATTCTTTACCAGGATACAGACGGTGGTAAAATCAGCACTGACGGTAAAAAATGGATTGCCGAGGCTGATTATGAAAAGAACAATGCTGCAACGGATGTGCAATGGTGGACTGCCGATGAGTATGAGACGTGGATAAATGAGCAGAAAAGGGAACTGGAATCGTTGATTGGAACGGGAGATGGCTGGTATGATGGGCAGGGAATATTCCATGAATTTACGCGAGAAAGCGTGGATGCCATGATTGATGGTTATAAAGAAACACTGGAAAATATTAAAAATGGAGTCTTGTATTCTAAAGATAGCGAAGATGGCGATACCTACTCCATGATTCCACCTACTGATGATGTGGTTTCTGACATTAGTGTTGATATAACAAAAGATAATGGAAAAACAGTACACATTGGTAATTACTCAACAGTCGAGGAATTAGACAATGCCATCTCTGATGCAGTAAAAAATGGTCAACTTACACAAGAAGAAGCGGACAGTGTTCGCAAGTAAATATGGCAACTGAGATTTATCAAATGTATTGTTATTGCATGTGCAAATGAGTATAATATAGTTAAAAATAACAGGCGAAAGCCCCCGGTACTGCAATACCGAGGGCTTTTTTTGTGTGCTTTTACGGTACACGAACCGAGGCTAGTTGCTGTTATTTATTCCTGTCTAACCATTTGCAGATATAGTGGCAGGCTATACTAGAGCGTGTTTGAAAAATCATTCCTGCAATCTGCACGCCCCACTTTGC
>ENA-OQHY01001141-OQHY01001141.1-human-gut-metagenome-genome-assembly--contig:-NODE-1141-length-12178-cov-6.642934_pt1 | contig 12178 bp, 15 predicted proteins | sample MGYA00242570_ERZ504733 | MGnify/ENA primary metagenome ERZ504733 (study PRJEB26092, sample SAMD00036219) | human gut metagenome | host: Homo sapiens | study: EMG produced TPA metagenomics assembly of...
GTAGCTGGTTTCATCAATTCCTATACGTATTAGATTTTTAAAGCGAACCGATGAATCAGGTTCATATATATTTTTAGTTCGTGAAAGAACAGGCCCTACTGTATTCCATGAAATACGCATTAACTTAGAGACTTCTTTTTTATTTAAGCGTAAAGCCAAATAAGCCACTTGTTGTTCAAATTCTTTTGTATAAGATGAGTGATGATTAGCCCATGGAACCATTTCAGTATGAACACCATGTTCAGGACACTCTACTCTATGAACATCAGCAACAATAAAGACAGCGCAAGAGCCGAAATCAAGGTGTCTCCATTTTCTACACTTAGTGGTTGCATCATATCCTGTACATTTTCTGCCACAGATTGGACAACGCTTTTGTTTTCCTTTAGTAGCTTTAACGTGAATATATAAAGATTGAGAAGTTACTTCAAAAGAAGCATTAATGATTTTAATACAGTTGACATTAAGCAGTTTTTTTAGTAATTTTTTAGGTGACATATGGTATTTCCTTTCAGTCTGAACAGCTAAAAAAATACCATATGTTTTTTTATTATTCAATTTTTAATTGAAACAACTTTATATAAAGTATTTATTCTTATTTTTCTATATAAATCTACCCACATTTATTGATGAAGAGCCAAACATTTACAGAATTTAAGCTATGTAGATTCTTTGACTTATGCACAAAATCGCAATCACTTTAATGAATATCTTAAAAAAAATAGGTGTAAAGAACTTCATTTTGTTGGCGTGATTTATTTGGATTTAAATGGATTAAAAGAAATCAATGATAAAATGGGACATCTTGCAGGAGATACTTTGATTATTGGTGCTTCTTATGTACTACAAGAAATTTTTGCGGATAACTCATATCGTATTGGTGGAGATGAATTTGTGGTTATCGAACAAGATGTTTTGGAATCGGAATTCTATTCTAAATATGAAATGTTGTTGAAGCGTATGAAAGAACTAGAAATTAGTGTTGCGACAGGGTATATATGGAAAGAGCGTTGTTTAAATTTGAGTGAAATTTTACAAGCAGCCGATCAAAAGATGTATGAAGATAAAAAGCGCTATTATTCCATAGCGCAAAAGGATCAAAGAAGGCGTTAAATACCGATTTTTTGAGTATTATTAAAATGAAGCTTTGCCACTTGGTAAAGCTTTTCTTTTCCAAATTTTTTCACAAATTCTTTTCCACAAGCATCCACTTTACTACCAGCCCCCTTTTCGAATTTAAAATCATATTTTTCTTCCATAAGATCCCAAGCTTCTAAAAAGGCATTGCGAGCAAGAATGCTTGCACAAGCTACCGCAAGATACTTATTTTCGGCCTTTGTTTCAAAAGTAATGCCGCGAATCACTTCAGGAAAACCTTGTAGGTAACGATAATAACTTTTTTCCTGGACAAATTGATCGATGACGATCTGCTTAGGAAGCGTATATCCTTTATGGATTAGATTTACATAGGCCTGGTTGTGTAAACGACATTTCATGTCCACCATATTACAAGAATCATGCATATCGTTATATTTTGAATTGGGCACAATCAAAATACTGTGTGGACAGACATCTTTAATGAGTGGGGCTAGTTTTCTGATTTTGATATCATCCACTTGCTTGGAATCTTGTATACCTAAATGAGATAATTTTTCTCTTGCTTCTTTTGTGACGATACAACTAGCCACTACAACAGGACCAAAATAATCGCCTGTACCTACTTCATCACTTCCAGCCTGGTCTTGTGCTTCTTTTTGAGGCGTTGCAGGTTCTAACCAAGAAAGATCGGCTCCCTGAAATACAACTTTACCACTTGTGTAAGCTGTAATTGTACACTCTTTTGTCTTGATTTGATAATACGTATATGGAGGTGTACTTTCTTTTAAAATAAAAGAAGACAATCGGTTTTTTAATTGAAAGATTTCTTCTTTTGTCATATTCTTTGTCAATGTTGCCATTTTAATCACCTTATTTAGTTTACCATAAAATTTGTGTTAAAATAGGTAGGAATGGAGTATTTTATGAAACGAAATTTTAGAGATGAACTAAATCAGGCTATTGATTTCTCGAGTGTATTAACTCAGATTTGCGCATTTTCAAGTTTTTCTTGTTCCAAAGAAAAGATTTTGAATGCGTTGCCTCAATTTAATAAATTAGAAATACAAGAACAATTGAATTATGCTAAAGAAGCCATCCAGTTTGAACAAAAAGGTGGTTTATTGAATTTATCAGGTGCCAATGACATTTCTTTACCTGTTTCAAAAGCTGAAAAACAAATGACACTAACAAGTAAAGAATTAATTTCAATCTATCATTTTTTAACGGCTGTTAAGCAAGCGAAACAAAGTTTAAACTCTTCTGAATTTATAGAATTAACCAATCTAGCTCAATCGATGGATGGATGTACACGTTTGATGGATTCCATCATTTCCAAAATCGATTTAACGGGGAGTGTTAAAGAAGATGCGACACCTGCATTAAAAAGTATGCATAAGGCTTTGGTAGATACGCGTTTAGCTTTGCAGTCCAAATCGAGACAGTTTTTAAAGAAGAATAGTTCAAAATTAATGGAAAATATGACGACAACGGTTTCGGGACGTGTTGTCGTATTAGTTCGTGCCCAAGATAAAAATGCTTTTGGAGGTATGATTCATGGACAATCCAGTTCGGGTCTTGCCTATTATGTAGAGCCATCGAGTTTTGTAGCGGATAATAATGAGATTTCATCCTTAGTGATTCGTATTGAAGAAGAGAAGAAAAGAATCTGTAAAGAATTGTCTATGCAGGTAAAGAAACATGCACTCGCATTAACTTCGGCATTAGAAACATTAACAATCATTGATGTGGCTTTCACAAAGGCAAAATGGGCCATTCGCTATGATGGATGTATTCCTTCTTTACAATCTAGAGATCATTCGTTGTATTTAGAGCATGCCAAGCATCCGTTGATTGATGAAAAGAAAGTGGTTTGTAACACATATGAATTAAACGATCAACAAGCTTGTCTTATGATTTCAGGACCGAATATGGGTGGTAAAACAGTAACTTTAAAGACGATTGGTCTATTTGTGGCATTAGCTCATGCGGCATTTCCTGTATTATGTCATAAGGCCATCTTGCCATTTTATCAATCGATGTATTTTGATATTGGAGATCATCAATCCATTGAAAATAATTTATCGACTTTCTCAAGTCACATTTCTAGGCTTTCTCATATTTGTCAAAAGAGTGATGAGAATAGTTTTATCTTATTGGATGAAATTGGAATGGTACAGATCCTTTAGAAGGAGCCAGTCTTGCGGTTGCGATATTGGAGTATTTGATTTCAAAAAAGAGTACGATCATTACTTCAACGCACTATTCGCAAGTAAAAACGTATGGAAAGGCCAATGAACATGTCTTGGTATCGAGTGTTGAATTTGATCCAGAAACGCTTAAGCCAACCTATAAATATATTTCGGGTGTATCTGGGGCTAGTTATGCGTTTCATATTGCCCGAGAATATCATTTGGAAGAATCTATTTTAAAAAGAGCTGATTTTTTAAAGAATGAAAATGAAAAGCAGACGGAAAAAGAACTAGAGAAATTAGAGAAGCTTCAAAATGATGTATTGAAACAAAAAGAGCGTTTTAATGCATTGATTGAGGATGCGCATCGTGTTCAAAAAGAGGCTTATGAAAAGGAAAAAGAAATTGAAAAGCGTAAGGCAGAATTGGATGCTTCCTATCAAGAACAGTTAAATGAGATGCTTGAAAAGAAAAAGGCGCAGGCTAAAGAAATTTTAACTGTGCTTCGTAAACAGAAGACGGGTAAGCAGCATAAGCAGATTGAAAAGATGCATGAGTTAGATCTTTTAAATGAGCATGTGTTTGAAGATGTTGAAGAAGAAAAGAAAGAATTCAAAGTGGGGGATTATGTAAAGATCACGGGTTTGAATTCGCATGGTGAAATTGTAGATATTCGAAGAATGAGGCGACTGTTTTAACGAATGGAATGAAGATGAAGGTCAAGCTTTCTAAGTTGGAGCCTATGCATAAACCACAAATCAAAAAGACAACGTATAAAGCGCATGTAGAAAGTGTATCGAGTCGCTTTCCTTTAGAGTTGAATCTAATTGGTATGCGTGTTGAAGAAGGGATTGCGGCTTTAGATAAATATTTGGATCAGGCTGTTGTAAAACACATAAAACAAGTTCGTATCATTCATGGTATGGGTACGGGGGCTTTAAGAACAGCCGTTTGGAAGGATTTAAAGAAACAGCCAAATGTTTCTAAATTTACAAGTGCAGGTCCTAGTGAAGGTGGACTTGGAGCAACGATAGTCATATTAAAGTAGGGGATAAAATGAGTATTTCTAAGCATTTACAAGATAAATTGGCTTTACTTCCGGATGCACCTGGCTGTTACATCATGAAGGATGAGAATCAGAATATTTTGTATGTAGGAAAAGCCAAAGTATTAAAGAATCGTGTTCGTTCTTATTTTCATGGTACACATAATAATAAGACAACGCGTTTAGTTTCGCATATTCGTGATTTTGAATTTATTGTGACGGGCAGTGAAAAAGAGGCTTTATTATTGGAAATCAATTTAATTAAGAAGCATACACCTCCATATAATATTATGTTTATGATGATAAGACGTATCCGTATATTGAGATCACAAAGGAAAATAATTTCGTGGTTCGTACAACGCGTAATATTAAAAGTAAAAAGAGTGAATATTTTGGGCCGTATCCAAGTAGTCAGTCGGCTTATGAAATTGTGAGGTTGATCAATCAAATCTTTTCTGTAAGAAAGTGTCGTCATATTCCGGATAGTCTTGTTTGTACTATCATATGCATCAGTGTTTAGGGCCTTGTATCCATGAGATTGATCCTAAGGAAAATGAGAAAACGCGTAAAAAAATTAAGAAATTTTTGAGTGGAGACACCAAAGAGGTGATGGATTCTTTGCAGGCAAAAATGTTGGATGCCAGTGAAAATTTGCAGTTTGAAAAGGCGCAGGAAATTTATAATACGATTCAGGCATTAGAGCATGTGATTGAAAAACAGACGATTGATTTTAAAGACCTGGCCAATCGCGATGTGTTTGGATATTATGTGGATTCCGGCTATATTTCATTTCAGGCATTCTTTATTCGACAAGGGAAATTATTGGAAAGAAATATGTCCATTACGCCTTTATATGAAGATGAGATGGATGCTTTTACAAGTTTTATCATGCAGTATTATGAGAAGAATGTAGTGCCAAAAGAAATCTTGGTGCCACAAGGTACGCCAGTCGATGTTTTAAAAGAGGCTTTAAATACGAATGTGCATATTCCAATTCGTGGGGAAAAGAAAAAATTGATTGAAATTGGTGATATAAGAATGCGAAAGAGGCGCATGAACAAAAATTTCAGTTGGTATTTCGTAAGGATAATGAGCTTAAAAAGGCCAATGCTATGTTGTCAAAAATATTTGATGCCAATATTCATACGGTAGAAATGTTTGATAACTCGCATATTCAAGGGACTTTTAATGTGAGTGGGTTGGTTGTTTTTAAGGATGGAATTCCTGATAAGAATTCGTATCGTCATTATAAATTGGATGGCTACAGAAGTGATGTCGATAGTATGAAGGAAGTTATTTATCGTAGATATTTCAGGTTGTTGAAAGAGCATTTGCCGATGCCAGATTTATTGTTGGTGGATGGAGGTGCCGCTCAAATTTCAGCCGCAAAAGAAATTATAGATATGTTGCAGCTTGATTTAAGAGTGGCAGGTTTAGTTAAGGATGATAAGCATGCGACGCGTGCTTTGATGGATGTAAATTTAAATGAAATTCCTATTGATTCTAAATCGAGTTTATTCTTTTTGTTGACACGTATGCAGGATGAGGTACATCGTTTTGCGATTACGTATCATAGAAAGTTAAGAGACAAGTCTATGACAAAATCAGTGTTAGATACGGTAAGTGGTATTGGTCCTAAGCGTAAAAAAGAATTGTTGAAGCATTTTAAGAGTATGAAGCAGATGCGACAAGCTAGTGTAGAACAGCTTAGTGAAGTGATTCCTGAAGATGTGGCTAAGATTCTTTATGCTCGTTTGCATGAAAAATGATAGTTTAGTATAATGTTTTGCGTGAGGTACTTATTTTGATTAGTAGAAAAGAAATGCGAGCACGTGTTTTATTGATCGTGATTTGTTTTGCGGTGGGATGTTTTTGCCTTTACCATATGGATAAGTCCTATGATCCGTTAGCCAGGTATCCTTATACGACGGATGCAAATCGTGATATCATTCTAGAATATTTAGATAGTAGTGATATTGATTATTTGATCAATCAGCATATTACGCCAGATAAGTTTATGGATTTTATTAAGCTAGATGGATTTAGTTTAAAAAACACGTTGTATTATAAAGAGGCAAAAGATACGCAGGATGCGGATAATGAATATATTGTCAATTTTGTGAATCGTTTCCGTAAGAATTTTTCGTATGATTCTTTAAAGGAATTGTTGTTGCACTATTCCTATATTGATTTAACAACATATTATGAAAATGAGGCTGTCCTATATTCAGATTTAAGGTTGGTGGCAGATCCTACAAATCCATATGTTGTTTTAAATCAGGAAAATACAGTATATAAATATGCACCAGAAAATTTAGTGGATTTTAATGGTATATATGTTCAAAATGCTATGGTTGATAACTTATCGAGTATGTTAGATAGTTATGCTTCGGTTATGGATGGACAAGATCATTTGAGTGTCTCAAGTGGTTACTTGAATTATGAACAAGTCTTAGATCAATATGTCAATGCGTCAAAAGAATTTGCGGGTGTAGATAATTATATGTATGGAGCTGGTAAAAATGAGCAGCAGCTAGGTTATACAATTGTCTTGGATGGTCAAAATGAGTGGATAGAGCTTTGTAAGCAGCATCTAAATGAAGATATGGACTATACGCAAGTCGAAGAAGAATTGTCTAAGGAAAATAAAAATCGTGTAGAATGGATATTGGAAAATGCGTATCGCTATGGTTTTGTGGTGCGTTATGGAAAAGGTCATGAAAAGAAGACGGGACATTGGTATTTGCCATTTGTACTTCGATATGTGGGTATAGAGAATGCTAAGATCTTGCATGATGGTGATAAGAGTATGGAACAAATGTCTTTTCAAGATGAACTGAATTAGGGGTAATTTATGAAAATTGTGGTTGTGAGTGATTCTCATGGAAGAAATGATATATTAAATGTGATTCGTGAAAAACATCCAGATGCAGGATTATTTATTCATTGTGGAGATTTAGAGGATGATCCAATGTTTTATCCAGGCTATATCGTTGTTCGTGGAAACAATGATTATTATGGTCGCTTTGAAGATGAAAGAATTATTCCAATTGGTAAGCATCGTATTTATGTTACGCATTCGCATCGTTTCTCGTATTTTTCAAGAAGCGAACAGCTTTCAAATAGGGCAAAAGCATTGGATTGTGATATAGTATGTTTTGGACATACGCACGTTGCCTATTTGGATCAAGTGGATGGAATAACATTATTGAATCCAGGATCTTTGTCGCATGCAAGGGATGGTAGACCTTGTAGTTATGCGATTTTAGATATAGATGAAAATGAAATTCGGGTTGAATTTAAGTTTGAGCCTGAATGGTAAGAAAGAAGGAAATTTATGTACAAAATTAGTGAGCTTTATGATTTAGATCATACTTTGGCTAAGGATTACTTGGCACAGTTTGAATATCCTTGGCAAGCCTTAGCTGGAATCAAAGAATTGATTTTGGAATTAGGAAAAAACTTAGGGGAAGATTATGTGGAAGTCAAAGAGCATGTTTGGGTTCATAAAACTGCTCATGTATTTGAAAGTGCTTATTTAGGTGCTCCATGTATTATTGGTCCTAAAACGGAAGTGCGTCATTGTGCCTTTGTTCGTGGTAGTGCTTTGGTTGGGGCAAATTGTGTTGTTGGAAATAGTGTGGAATTAAAAAACTGCATCTTATTTGACAATGTAGAAACTCCTCACTATAACTATGTTGGGGATAGTATTTTAGGATATCATTCTCACTTAGGTGCTGGTGGTATCACAAGTAATTTGAAGAGTGCTCGTGATAATATCATCTTGAGAAGAAAAGATGAGAATTATAATGTGGTTGAAGAATTTGAAACGGGATTAAGAAAAATCGGTGCTTTCATGGGTGACTATGTAGAGGTTGGATGTAATTCTGTTCTTTGTCCAGGAACTATTATTGGTCCACATACAAATGTATATCCATTATCTCGCGTGCGTGGTCAGATTGCGGCAAATTCTATTTTCAAAGATGCAACACATGTAACTTTAAAAGATTAATCTTACGGACTTGTAATTTTACAAGTTCTTTTTCTTATGTTAAGGTTTAGGTATGAAAAAGTTAGTTAAGTTTATATTTAAATTGTTGTTGATTCTAATTATTGGTTTTGTCAGCGTCTTTTTTGGCAAGGGGTATTGGAATTATTTACAGCTTACAGAAACAAAATCCGTTGATGAGGTAGTCAATGAAGTAAGGGCAAGTCCTTATTATGTGGATTATGATGATATATCACCAAATTTGATTCGGGCTACCATTGCGATAGAGGATCGTCGCTTTTATGATCATGGTGGCTTTGATTATATTGGCTTGGTTCGTGCGGCCGTTTCTCAATTTGATGAAGATCTATTAACGAGTGGTGGTTCTACGATTACGCAGCAACTTGCGAAAAACTTGTATGGGATGTTTGAAAGTTCATGGGATCGTAAGAGTACAGAGTTTTTTGTGGCGCGTTATTTAGAGAAGCATTATTCAAAAAATGAAATCATTACTTTATATGTGAATGTGATCAATTATGGAAATAATTATACAGGCATATATGAGGCGAGTATGGGCTATTTGGATACGCTTCCTGAAGATTTAACGGTTGCGCAAGCTTCTTTATTGGCGGGTATTCCACAATCTCCAAGTCATTATGAATTGGTGAATCATTTTTCCCAGGCCAAACAGAAACAATATGCAGTATTAAAGGCAATGGCAGAGTGTGGGTATATTTTGGAAAGTGATATTGCGACATATTATAATGCATCTGTTTAATGGATGCATTTTTATTTATATTCTTTATGATAGGATATTTACAAAAATATATCATATGATATAATTGTGATAGAGAAAGAAGAAAATGCCATCATAAAATGGAGGTGAATCTTTTGATTGATGAATCTGAAATTAATGATTATTTAGGCGAAGCAAAAAACTGATTTTGGATGGTAAGTTTAGAATTGCTTTGAATTCGAATCTATTAACAAATTTGTCAATATTTGATGAATATTTGATAAATGAGGAAAGTGTTAAATCAATATTGTTGAATTTAACGGTATATGACTTTTGCGAGAAGGTTCAAAATAAACATGCGAATTTTAATCATGAATGGCTATATGTTTTTGGAAAGGAAATTAATTTGATGAAAAAAGTGAAATGGTTCCATTGTATATTAAGTTTAATAAGCTTGAAGATAAGTTTTTGATTGTGGTATCTTTTCATAAACAAAAATATCCACTGGTGTATTATTTTCAATAAAAGAAGGAGGTAATTGTAGTATGCAAAGAGAAACTGATTTTTGTGTTGAGTGTAGAGAGATGTCGTCTTATTCATTACAAAAAAGATGTGTCACAAAAAATATTCGTGGAGAAAATTTAACTTTTGAGATTACTTGTGCTGTTTGTGATACGTGTGGTGGATTCATGAGTGTTCCTGGTATTATCGATTTAAATGTCCACGAAATAGATGAGCAGTACCGAAAGTTAAAAGGTTTAGTTTCAATAGAAGATATTCATACTTTGATGGAATTGTATAATATTGGAAAAGCTCCATTATCCATTGTGTTAGGTTTTGGTGAAATAACGATTACGCGATATTTGTTGGGGCAAGTGCCTTCAAAAGAGTATTCAAATATCATACGCAATGCGTTATCGTCTCCGGTATATATGGAACAAAAACTGTTGGAAAATAAAGATAGAGTTGCTTTGGCAGCATTCAAAAAATCGATGAAAAGAGTAAGTGAGTTAAAAAATATATTCATTATTTCGAATAAGATGATTGGTGTCATTTCGTATATATTTGAAAAATTAGATGAGGTAACTCCATTAATGCTTCAGAAATTATTATATTATATACAGGGATTGTCGTTTGTGTTAAATGGTAGAGAAATGTTTGAAGAAAATTGCGAGGCTTGGGTACACGGACCGGTTTATAAAGATGTGTATAATATATTTAAGCAGTTTGGTTTTAATGTGATTGATGATCCGAAATTTATTATGTTTGAAGGATATAAAAAATATTTAGATGATGAAGATAAATATATTATAGATTTAGTTGTAAATACATTTGGTCAATATGGGGGTAAAACTTTGGAGAAAACAACACATAAAGAAAATCCATGGTTAATTGCTCGTAATGGTTATGGTGATGATATACCTTCAAATGAATTGATCACAAAGGATTCTATTAAAAATTACTTTATTAAAATATGTAATGAGTATGATATTTCAAAGGAAGAAGATATTCATAAGTATATTTTAAAATTGAGTGATATTGTTTAATGCATCTGTTTAAATGGATGCATTTTTTCATCTTTTCTAGAATTTGTTGAAAAAATTACGTATAAGAGTATGTAGGTAATCTGGTGTTCTATATCTATTGCACCTAGTTGAATAGATAGTCATAAAATGAAGAGGTAAATGTATCTTGATCTATGACTCAAAAGTGATGTTAGCTCTTTTAATACCGATACTAACTGAATTTAAAGTCTTATCAAACGAATTGTTGTTTATTAAGCAATCAAACTACAAGGAAATATACAAATCCACATTACGATACTTATCTATCTAGATGACAGTTAAATGCCTACTAGAAATGAGGTGCTTATAAGAAGTGCAAATTTATTAAATGATTTCGCCTTTAAGTATGTATTTGGCGAAGATTGTAAGGAGGCCAATGATGCCTTAAAATCATTACTCACGGTATTTTTAGAAAGGAGTGTGAATAAAGTTGTTGTAAAGAATTCAGAAATAGTAAAAGACTTTAGTAAAATGAAAAGTCCAAGGTTAGACTTATTAGTTGAATTTGATGATCGAACGATGGTGGATTTAGAGATGCAATTAAGACAAACGAAAGATAATTTGCCAATTCGCTTTAGTTATTATTTGGCTAGACTTCATGGTTCTCAAGAATTGGAAGGAAAATATTATGGAGAGTTAAAGGAAACGATAGTCTTAGTGTTCTTTAATGTGAATCTAATTGATAATAATAGAATGTGCAACACATTTACATTAAGGAATGAAGAAGGTTTATCTTTTGTAGAAGAAAGTCAAGATCGTATGAAGTTACGTACAGTTGAAATGGCAAAGTTAGATTTAAATAAACCGCTTAAAGACATGAATGAACAGGAGAAAATGATTTATTACTTTTTAAATTGCCACAAGGGAATGGATGATAGTAAAATTAAGGTAATGATAGAAAGTGATGGGGTGATTCAAATGTTGGAGAAGCGTGTAGAAACTATATCGGATGATCGTTGGAAAAAAATAATAGAAGATTTTCAAAAACTGCATGAAAATGAAGAACGAATGGAATTACAACTTGAAATTGAAGAAGCAAATAAACAAGTAGAAGAAGCTCATAAACAAGTAGAAGATGCTCATAAACAAGTAGAAGAAGCGAATAAACAAGTTGAGCAGAAGAATCAAGAAATAAAACAGATGATTCAATTGATGCTTACGAATGGAATGAGTTTAGAATTTATTTCTAAGTCGTTGTCGAAGAGTGAAGATGAAATTAGGGATTTGTTGAGATAACCACTTTTTAGTGGCTTTTTTAAAAAATCTCTTGCATGAGATTCTATCTTTTGGTATAATGGTCAAGCAATGCCCGGGTGGTGAAATTGGTAGACGCAGTGGACTCAAAATCCACCGGTAGCGATACCGTGCCGGTTCGAGTCCGGCCCTGGGCACCATATTGAATTGTTGGATCAAGTTTTTCGGGCTTGGTCCTTTTTTATATATTAAGATTTTGGTTTCGGAATAGAGAAATACGATATGTGAAATAGTGTTGAAACATCACAAGATATGAATTATCAGGGACGACAAAAAGGACTATTGAAATAGCCAACATTTTGT
>ENA-OQHY01001142-OQHY01001142.1-human-gut-metagenome-genome-assembly--contig:-NODE-1142-length-12167-cov-1.467193_pt1 | contig 12167 bp, 16 predicted proteins | sample MGYA00242570_ERZ504733 | MGnify/ENA primary metagenome ERZ504733 (study PRJEB26092, sample SAMD00036219) | human gut metagenome | host: Homo sapiens | study: EMG produced TPA metagenomics assembly of...
ATCCGCGATTCTTTTATAACAGGCGCAACATATTCATAGATACATTTGCAGAATCGCTCAAGGTAAATAGATATTATATTGCCTGTCACCCTCCGCAACACGCTCATTATAAAAATCCTGCGAACCGAATACAACATAGGAAGCCTCGATGGTATATTCATCCCGGTCATATAAAATCCCGCTGACAGTAAATTCCACCGGTGCGTATTCCGACTGCATGCCGGAACGGTACTCCAATGTTACGGTGTCTCCGACCTTTACATCATGGTATCCCACTGCATCAAAGAAAGCGCGTCCTGCGGCAATTTCCTGCGCCTTTTCCGGATAGGTACCTTCCTTCAACACATATTCCTGATTATAGGGAAGCATTTTCCTGACCGTTTCATCCGCACTGACAAAGCCGCCGTTTTCATTTCCTTTCAGGATGCCCTCCGTACACATGATGCCGATATCAGATATCTCAGCTCTGCGTTCCACTTCTTTTAATTGCGTACCATCCGCGGCGATAAACAGGCCGTAGCTGCTTCCGTATGAGCTTGCAGCCTGATCCTTCTGTAAGCGGATCAGTCCATTTCCAATTGTACTGATAATGACCAGAAGCATGGTAGTCAGGCAAATCGCCGTCATAATGAGGACACTTCTTGTTCGATTTCTTTTGTCGTTGCTGAATGCAATTTTGCTGATCGTCCTCAATTAAAATCCACCACCTGTCCATCCTCGATGACTAAAATACGGTCAGCAACCTGCGCGATCTCATCATCATGGGTAATCATTACAATCGTCTGTCCATATTTTTTGCGCTCATTTTCAGCAGCGCGATCACCTCGTCACTTGTCTTGGAATCAAGATTTCCGGTTGGCTCGTCCGCAAGCAAAATCTCCGGTCTGTTTACCAAGGCTCTTGCAATCGCAACGCGCTGCTGCTGTCCTCCGGACAGGGTATTCGGAAGATTATGAATCCGGTGTTCAAGACCCAGTGTGGTGATAATATCATTGACATAAGCTTTATCCACCTTTTTTCCGTCAAGCCCCAGCGGAAGAACGATATTTTCCCACACATTGATGGAGGATACCAGATTGAATGCCTGAAATACAAATCCGATCTTTCTTCTCCGGAAAACGGCAAGCTGATCCTCTTCATGGAATACAGGTCCTTGTCAGACAAGATCACGCTGCCGCTGGTTGGTGTATCCAGCCCGCCCAGCATATGCAGCAGGTACTTTTTCCGAGCCGGATTTTCCGACAATGGCGACAAATTCTCCCTGCTCAATCTGGATATTCACATGATTGACGGCTTTGACCTGATTTTCCCCCGTCCCATAAAATTTGCAAAGCTGCTTCGTTTCTAATATCACACCCACTCCAATGGCCTCCTTTTCTTATTTATCAGCATTATATCAAAGGAACCTTTCATTTCACTTTCAAAAAGAGAGCAGAAGTCTTACAGATTTGAAAGACTTCTGCTCATCATCTCTATGAAAGTCCGTTCTCCGGCAGCTGAATCAAAAAGGTACTTCCTTTTCTGACTTTGCCGGAGGCTACCGTGATTGTCCCACCATGCTGCTCAATAATCTGTCTGGACAGATACAGACCGATGCCGGTTCCGCTCTTTTCGCGGCTTCCGGCGCAGTCCCTCTGTAAAACCGCTGGAATATTTTATGGTATTCACTCTGCGGGATTCCGATTCCCTGATCCTCGATCTCAATTCTCACAAAGCCGGTTCTTTTTTGCAGCCGGATCGTGATTTTTGAATGTTCTGGGCTGTATTTGATGGCATTGTCCAAAACGTTAATGATTGCTTCTCCAAGCCAGCGTTTATCCTGCATGAGCGCACAATGCTCCAGTGATTCGTTGCAGTCGAAAATAAGTTCTATCCCTTTCTCCGCTGCCTTTGGATATGTTCGGTTTACTGCGGAGATGATCGTATCCATAATGGGAAGTGTTTTCTGATCAAGCTGAATCAAACCTGTCTCCAGTTTGGATATTTCCAGCAGAGACTGCAACAATGTTTCCAATCCGTCCAATGCACTCCGGCAGCGGATGCGAAATTCCTGCTGCTCCGTCTCACTCAGATTGTTCCGCAGCAATATGCTGAAGCAGGTATCCAAGGCTGCAACCGGGGTTTTCAGCTGATGGGAAATGTCGGATACCATTTCCTTTGTGCTTTCCTTCTCCGCTCTGGCTTGCTCTTGCAGCAGCTGGATATGATGTCCGATCGCTTCAAGCTGAAATTTCAGTCTTTCCTGCCCGACATGATCTTCTGTGTCCGGCACTGCCTCAAAGTGATTTTCCCGAAATGCAATCAGGATTTGCTCCAGCTGCTCCAATCGTTTCCGACTTTCTTTCGCCTCAGCTTTCTTCCGGTAAAACAGGAACGTTAGCAAAGACAGACACAGCACTGCACTTGTACAGCCGGTTATCATGATATTCTGCCGGAAGCGCACATAAAACGAAGTCCCTTTGTTTTCCCAGTACCCGTATTGCTCTAATAATTGCTTACCTTGTTCATTGGCTTGATGGTCGTTTCCTTTCAGCATCCTGCGGCAACATCCATGCCGGTGGTCTCTGCGCCCGCCGCAACTTCTGTCAGGATATCCATTTTACATTGATAATCCTGATAATATAAATAGGTGGTAAAGCAGTTCAATACCGCAAAAAAGAGTAGTACAGGAATTCATAACACCTTCTTTAAATTGTCTCACTTCCATGTCCTCCGACTTTGTGACACCGGATCTTGCGATCCTCCACAATCCGAAATCCTGGACAATTAAAATGATCATTCACGCTGACTTTCGATGATTCCAGTCCTGCAGTCGCCGTTACGATCTTAAAGACCGATCCCGGTTCATACACCGCGAAAAGCCGTCCCCTTGGGGAAGGTGGCTGCGAACGCAGTAAGCAGACGGAAGGGGTGACTTCCGCGTAAGCACCCCCTTTTTTGTGTCCGCAAAGTGTGGTATACTGAAAATAGCGTTTTATGCCCGGAAGGAGGTTGACCGGTATGAACAGAACCCGCAGGCTACAGTTTGTGCTGTGTACGCTGCTGTGCGTTTTGCTGTGCAGCTGCCAGACGCTGCTGCCGGCCAACGAAAAAGCACAGGTAGAGGAGCTGCTGCGTGCTCCGAAGCTTTCCGGCGATTACGGCGCACTGCAAACTGCCCTGAACGACTGGTTGGGGGAGAGTGCCCAGCTGAAATATCCTATTCAGGGGGAGCTGCTTTCCCCCTTTGTGCTGCAGGACTTGGACGGTGACGGTCAGCAGGATGCGGCGGTGCTGTATACCACCGCCCAGACCGCCAACGTCTGCGTGGCCATTTTGCAGCGGGATGATGCCGGAAGCTGGCAGGTGCGCCAGAGCGTGGAGGGCCTTGCCGAAACGGTGGAAAACGTCAGTCTTGCCCAATTGCAGGATACGGACAGCTGCCAGCTGGTGGTGGGCTATACCGCTGCCCAGAATGACCACTATCTGGCGGTGTACTCCTATCAGAAGGGCACCCTGTCCACCATTCTGGAGCAGCAGTACGAGCAGTATCTGGTGGAAAATATCACCGGCGGCAGCAGTCAGGATCTGATCCTGATGTCCACGCAGGAGGACGGCAGTGTGCAGATCGAACTTCTGACCGCAGACCGCGAGGGCAGCTTCCGGCAGGTGGCGGTCAACGGCCTTTCCGCAGATAAATTTTCCGGCTGCGCCTCGGTGGCGGCGGGCGCGGGCGCGGACGGGCGGCACTATCTGGTGCTGGACGGCTGGACGGGCATTTCCGGCAACAATCTGGCCTCGGTGCTGCTGTGCTACGACGAGACTAGCCAGCAGATGGTGCCCGCCACACGGATCAGCAGCCAGAGGCTGTATAACGCCTCTTTGCGCAACGTGCCCACGCTGGTCAGCCGGGACTTGGACGGAGACGGCATTGTGGAGATCCCTACCCAGCCGGACGAGGCGGGTCTGCTGAACCTGAGCCAGAGCCGCCGCATGGACTTTATCGTCTGGATGGACTACACCAGCAGCCACCCGGAAAAAAGCTTTGGCCTACTGGACGAAGAGACCAACTGTTATATCGAGCTGCCCGCCGAGTGGGAGGGCAACCTGAAGCTGACCGACAGCGAGGAATTTGACGGCGCAGTGGAGCTGCGCACGGTGGACGAGGATCAGCTGGTGCTGACGGTACGGCTGGCAAGTACCTCGGCCAACTCCACCGGCTGGACCCGGCTGGGCGTGGTAGCGTCCCGTCAGGTGCAGGCCAGAATGTCCGGACGTTTTGCTATCTGACACGAACTACCGCCTTTCCAAGGCGTTGTATCTGCTGAATTAAGGAATGGAGGATGCTGCATGGTACGAGTGCTTGTTGTAGAAGATGAAGCTAATATCCGCGATATGATCGCCCTGAACCTGCGCCATGCGGGGATGGAGGTGGTGGAGGCCGAAAGCGCCGAAGCCGCTCTGCCGCTGCTGGCACAGAAACCCGGCTGTGATGCCGCAATTCTGGACGTGATGCTGCCGGGCATGAACGGTTCTCGCTGTGTGAGACCATCCGCCGCACCGACCAGCAGATCGGCATCATCATCCTCAGTGCCAAGGGGCAGGAGCAGGATAAAATCCGCGGTTTGTCCATCGGCGCAGACGATTACATGACCAAGCCCTTCAGCGTCAGCGAGCTGCTGGCGCGTGTGGAGGCGCTGTGCCGCCGGGTGATCCGCACCAAGGAGGAGGACAGCAACGGGAACACCCCACTGGGCACGTTGACCAGCGGCGAGTTCGTGCTGGACGAGAACCGCCGCGTGCTGCTGAAGGCCGGTCAGCCCATTGAGTTGACACAGGTAGAGTTCCAGATCATGGAGCTGTTCTTCCGCAACCCGGGCACTGCGCTGGTGCGCGAAAAGATCCTGAAAGGCGTCTGGGGCGAGAACTACTTCGGCGACGTAAAAATCGTGGATGTGAACATCCGCCGCCTGCGCATGAAGGTGGAGGACGAGCCCAGCCACCCCACCCACATCATGACCGTGTGGGGCTATGGCTACCGGTGGGAAGAGTAAAAATGTGATTCAGGAAATTCCTACGGACTTTCCTGAATCACAAAAAAATATCTTTTTATTATCGATACTCACCGAAAGGAGGACACTGTTATGCGAAGCGGTATCACCCGCCGCTGGCTGCGGGGCAACCTGCTTATCACCGTACTGGTGGTGCTGCTGGCCGAGGCAATGTTCCTGTACAGCTATACCCGGGGCTATTACAGCAGCGTGCAGCAAATTATGTACCGGCGGTTCTCCTCGGTGACCGGTCAGCTGAAAATGTATACCGGCGATACCGCCCAGAGCGCGGCTGCCAGCCGCAGTCTGGCGCTGCGGCGCATGGTGGAACAGTTTGCCGATAAGGATAAATACGAGTTCATGCTGCTGGACAGCTACGGCGGCGTGATCGCCTCCTCCAGCGGTACGGATGCGGAAGGCATCGTCAGCAGCAAGGACTTTGAGCAGGCGCTCAACGGCCCGGACGGTCTGGGTGTGGCGGTGTACCGCACCCAGTCGGGCGAGGTAGTCATGGCGGCCTGCTCGCTGGTGCCCTACGACGCCGAGGACGTGGCCGCGCTGCGGCTGGTCACCAGCCTGGCGCTGGTGGAGCGGCAGGTCAAAAACGCATCATCATCAGTGTGTTCCTTGCGGTGGCGATCTTGCTGTTTACGATCATGTCCGGGCTGTACTTCGTGCGGGGCATCGTGGTGCCGCTGGGGCAGGTGGAGCGCATTGCCGCCGACATCGCCCGCGGCGAGTTCGACGTGCGCCTGCCGGTGAGCGGAGATGCCCGGGACGAGGTTTTTATGGTTACCGGTTATACCAAAACTATCATTTTTAGTATATTCACCATTAAAATCAATAACATAGAATTTTGAATGCTCTAAAATTTTCTCTTGATACTCTGACCGGAATAGTTCTAGAAATAACTTGTGTAAAGTATTAGATTTACCACTACCAGTATTCCCAAAAACACCAATATGAGAAGCAAAAATTTTATTAATCGATAAAGGAACAATTTGACCTTCCAAGATTGACTTGCCAATAGAAATTGTCGGCTCTGCGTTATCAATCCCATATATTAATTCTAAGTCCTTTTTTGAAGTAATACATACCTCATTACCAATCATCGGCACATATTGACTTGTGACTTGGAATTCACCATTTTCAATTACGACCTTAGTTTTTTAAATTAGAAACGATTTCGATTTTATTCGAATTTTTTGAAAAACGATTACAAATTCTGTTACTTCGAATTGTATTTTGTTGATCAGCAACTTTTTCAGTAACAACAGAAGCGATAATTTTTATATTATTCTGTAAAATTGTCAGATATGCTCCGATTTTTGCTCCTTGTAACACATCACCATACCATAGATACTCTGCATCATTAGATAAATGATACATTCCAACTTGAGAAATATCACCATCAACACCAACAATGACACCCAGTTTTTTGATATTTGACTTCATACTAATTATTCCTCAAAAGAAATATCTCTAAGTAACTCAGTTAGATTGCTAAGATCAAAACTAAACCAGTCACTTTCATCTTCAACTTCATGCTTTGATTTATACTTTTCCTCTAATTCATTAGGTGTAATGACATTCAGATTTCTTGGATAATCACTGAGGCTCAAATTTGTAAATATTGTTTGTTTATCAAACTCGGAATAACAAAATATAAAGACATTTAATTCAGGATTTTTCAAAGATCTGTTCAACATTTTAGCAATATGTCTATCTTGAAACGAGAATCCAATAACGATAAGAATAGATTGTGGTTTATCTAGCTCAAGTTGAAATACTCTTAGCATGTCATGAAAATGGTTGTTTAGAAATGTTTCTTGGCCTTCTATGCCAGTTGGTTTAACTACTACTGGATTTTCGACTACGCTTTTCCTTATTAAAATATTGTCCTCTTGATTTCTTTCCCAATTCATCGAACCATGTGGTTTAATCAAAGATAATGTAGGAAGTTCATTAAGGTAGTTATCATTTAAGCCTCTATATGCGACAGACTTATTATAATTAGCACTATCTAAAATCCTATTAAAATACCCATTACCTCCATCATTAAAAATGAATGATTCATATTTCATCAATTCATCCAGTGACTTCTCAATGAAGAGATCATAGTTAGTTGTAAATATGTTAATATTTTTTGTTACTTGTCTAGAATTTGCATGATAAAGTAGTTGAAGTATTACTTTAATAAATTCAGAATATCTTTTTAAAACTGCTTTAATATCTTCTTCATTACTAGCCTTACTAGTATCTTCAAGAACTTTCTTAGAAACCTCTTTAACCTTATCAGATAAAAAATTATTAGCTTCCTCATCTGAAATATCATTACTTCTGAAAGAAGACATTAAAGGTATTGCTGGAACTGAAGCCCCTGATCCAATTAAAAAATTAAGCCTCTTAGTCATTGCGAAATAACGCAACTGTTTTATATCAAATTTTTCAACCATATGTATATTCCTCAAGTAAAATCAAATACTACCATCTACTCCCACTCTCAATGGTTCAATAACCTCTTCAATGAGTTTGGTGTAGGCTTCTTTGATGTGTTTTTGTAGCTGAGCGGGTTAAGGGCATCAGCTGTTTCTGCTTTGTAGTCTTTGTAGCGTTGGCTCTTGGCAAGCTGGCTTTCGCCTGATTGCTTCTTGGCACCCTTACGATAGTGTTGGACATAGTAACGAAGTTCATCCAGTCCGACATACCATTCTCTGGCAAATCGTTTGAGATGGTCGTCGATAATGGCTTCAATCATAGTGTCCAAGACACCAGTGATAGATTGTCCTTGGTAATCTTTAGGATTGGCTTGGACTTCTTTCCACAAGTTTCGGATGATTTCGGCTAGTTTAGGATTGGTGCGTTCCAGACTCTGGATATAGTTATCAACCGTTTCGATATCCTTGTCACTGAGGGCCTGTGGACTGTCCTCTTCCTGCTGAATCATACTTTGAATCAAGGTCAAGATGTAAGCATAGTTAATCTCGTCGACTTGGACGGATTCCAGTTCGTAGTGGATATCAAAGAGATTATCATCACCATTGTCTTCAGCTCGGCTTTTGAGCTCTGCTAGGATATTTTGATAGATTCCTAGATAGGTTTCGAGATTTTCATCTGATAGCCTGTCTCCGCATAGATAGCCGCTTCATCGCATTCACTATAGACACGGATAGATGCCAGATACTTGTCAAAGGTTTGGTAAGCCTTGGCAATGCGACGGAGTTGTGGCTAGAGGCCTGCTCAATCGTAATGACATAGTTTTCCACATCTTCCACTTTTACTTGAAAGTCTATCCAGGCTTGGATGAAGTTAGCTTTTTCTTCTGCCCAGTCTGGGGCAGTGACATCATTTTCACCACCGTTTGAGTAGAGTTTAAGGGCATTATCCACAGCCTCTTTAAAGGCTCTGGCCTTTGGAAGGTGATGATATGGCCATAACGCTTTTTACTGTCAAAGATGCGGTTGGTACGACTAAAGGCTTGAATCAAATCCTGTGGACGCATGGGCTTACGGTCGATGAAGAGAGTGGATAGACAGGGGGCATCAAAACCGGTCAAAGACGGTCAACGACGATAACCAAATCCAACTGTTCATTGCGAGGAATGTATTTATCTAATTTTCTGGCTAACCGATTATTGATATCCGTGTTAAAACCACGCAAATCAGCCATATTAAAATGGGTACCGAACTCCTGATTGTAGTCGTCCATGACTTCTTTCATGTGGTCTTGGTAGTCGATAGACTCTTCTTCATTTTCCGACACAGAGTAAGTGACCGTCATCTTTGGAAAGTCGGGTAGCACGCGCTTAGCTCGCTCTGACACCTTGACACGTTCCTGTCCTGCCTTGATACTCTTGAGCAGATTGTAATAAGCCTGAGCTTGCGGAATGGACTTAACGGTTAAGATAGCCTCATAGGTCTTACCCACACCATTTGGGAAGCCCAACTGTTGATAACTTTTGTTTAGGATAGCATCCAGTACTTCCAGCATGTGTTCTTTATCTTCATAAACAGAGTCAGGAAGATCTTTTTCAGGAATCGGCGAAATAATGGTATTCCGATAATCCACCTTAAAGCAGAACTGCCCCGTCATGGATGGCTTCTTTGACCGTATACTCGTGTAGGCGTTCGCCATATTGTTGGTGGGTGGTTTGTGCCAAATCGCCTAATTGCTTTCGTTTATTTTCCTTGAAAATCGGTGTACCAGTAAAGCCATACCAGAGCGAATTGTGGAAAAAGCCTTTGATATCCTTTTGAGTCTGAGGCGTGACCGCACGGTGACATTCATCCACAACGAAAGCCACACGAAGGTCTTTGATTTTTTCCGAATCCTTTTGGTATTTACCCTCTCCAAACTTGCGCATCATGGTTGTGATTTTCTGGATAGTCGTCACAATCACACGCTTGTCATTTCCTGCCAAACGCTTAACCAAATCATGAGTATTGTCCGTTTCGTCGATATCAATGACATCATTGGCGGCGTAAGAAAGAAAGGACGAGGTCGCTCTGCTGGTCAAGGTCCCCTACGGTCGACGACAAAAACGGTCTTTTGGATAGCTGGAATCTGCAAGAGGTTGCGAGCCACCTTGTAGGAGGTCAGGGTCTTACCAGAACCCGTGGTATGCCAGATATAGCCTGATTCCTGACGGCGAGAGGCATCTTGAACAGACTCGATGGCATGGATTTGATAAGGACGTAAGAGGATAAGGGCTTTCTTACTATCATCAATAACGGAGTACTGCATCACCATCTGATGGGCACGTGGAATAGACAGAACCTCGTGGGCAAAGTCCATGAGACTGGTCATGGGTTTATTATCTTTGTCCACCCAAGATGTTAAGAATTGTTTATTAAGCTTATCCTCTCGTGCAGCTGCAATATAACGTGTATCAACCTTATTAGTCACAACAAACATCTGAAGGGCAGAAATAGATAACCACGTAACTTTCCTTCACGGTCATACTTTTTGATTTGATGAAAGGCATCCAAAAAGGCGACACGAGGACTCTTGAGCTCGATATGGATAAGAGGAAGGCCATTGATCATCAGGGTTGTATCTAAACGACGGTCCTGATCTTGAGGATAGGCCTTGTCACGTTCAACTTGATTGACCACTTCGTAACTGGATTTTCCAGCAGCGATATTGTCACGCCAGATGACAGAAGTCGGATAGTCCCAAGGCTAGCATCTTCACGCTGTACCTCGACTTTGGCAATACCATTTTCACCAGCCAACCACTTAGCAGCTTCATAATAGTTAATGAAGTTAAGCTGGTTCTTGATTTGGCGCTTCTCCTGCTCAGTCAAGGGATGGTCAGCAAGGAGGGCAACGTTATTTTGCGCTAACTTCTCAAAAAAGTTATCCCATAATTGACCTTCAATTTTTAAGTCTGGGCGATAGGTCCACTGGCTCTCACCAGAGGTTAATTGCTCGATTAATTGACGTTCTATCTCAAGTTCTGGAGTAACTGCTGGCATGACTTATCCTTTCAACATTGTCGTAATCCCTTACATTATAGCATTTTCACGGTTTCTTTCATAGTTTTGGGAAAATTCAAACAAAAAACACAGCTTGGTTCCATGTTTTTATCTTCTATTTACTCTTTTTTTCTGAATGAGTTTTTCCACTCTTTGGTAACTGGCTTCAATTTCTTCCTTGCTAAAGAGTTTTGATTGTAAGTCTTCCCAGCTACTGCCGATGGCTGGATTAGTTTTATTCTTTCCATTAAGTTTCTCTTTTTACTTCTCCCCTCATGAATCGTAAACCCTTGTGGCTTGTTGGTTAGCATGATGATCATGTCTGAAATCTGAACACGTCGTGGTTGCTTGGTGACATATAGGACCGCCTCCGCAATATCTTGGGCTTGGAGGGCTTCCAAACTTGATAGACATTGGCTGCTTTTGTCCTCCTTGTCACCGTGAAATCGAACTTGAGAAAAGTCCGTCTCAACAATACCTGGCTGATGGTTGTTACCTTGATATCTGTGGCAATGGTATCAATACGCAAGCCGTCACTAAAAGTTTTCACTGCAGCTTTGGTTGCTGGATAAACAGCGGCGCCTGCATAAGCATAGATGCCTGCTGTAGAGCCCATATTGATGATATGGCCCTCATTGGCAGCTACCATACTCGGCAAAATCTGACGTGTCATCATCATCAAGCCCTTGACATTGGTGTCGAGCATGGTCAGCAGGTCCCACTCTTCGTAGTTTTGGTAAGCTGTTAGGCCTAGTGCCAGGCCAGCATTATTGACTAAGACATGGACTTGACCCACACTTTTGAGAATGGCTTGGCAAACGTCCTTGACCATCTCCATATCAGTAACATCCAATGTAAAGGTCCAAACTTTTTGGGCCTGGATAAGGTGGCTTGGAGCTCTTCTTTCAAGGCTTCTAAGCGCTCCACACGGCGACCTGTTAGGATGACATTTTCCCCCTCTTTGGAAAAGGCATACGCCGTTGCTTCACCAATTCCTGATGTTGCTCCTGTAATAAGTACGTTTTTTGGCATGATATCCTCCATTTCTATAGTTCAGATGGCCTAATCGCTGTTAGTTAATTCACTCAATTTTTTGATATAATCAGGAAGTTCTAGCTTGGGGTGACTATATTTCTTGTTTCCTGACTTCCAAAATATCGAGAGTAATTGGTTGAAACCATCTTGAAGAACCTTTTTTTGTTGGTCAGTTTTTTGTTGGTCAGTAAGGTTGCCAAATTCTTGTAACAACTGACCTAGCTTAGGGAGAGTTTTGATACTAATATCGTCTATACTTTCAATTCCAGAATCAAGAATAGTATCAAAGAATAAATCTCAGACTTGCTTGAGTTCTTGATTTGGCAAGGTCTCAATCCATTCTTGGAAAGTTCCTTCCATGCGTTGACTCATCTCTGTGGCTGATCCACATAGATAAATTCTCTGTTCTCCGGGTCAACCTGCCAAAGTAAGGCATTATGTTGAGAGACCCCTATACCTTCCGCTGCTACTAGCGGAGCAGCTTGTTCCCAGTAGAGCATGACTCTACAACAGAATCTCGAGGTCTGATAACTGTCATCTTGGCTTTCAACTCTTGGTAAGCAGGATTTTCTAAGAGTGGTTTCATCAACCCTGGAGAATCTAGGAGCAAAAGCTCTGCTATTTGC
>ENA-OQHY01001143-OQHY01001143.1-human-gut-metagenome-genome-assembly--contig:-NODE-1143-length-12162-cov-1.939344_pt1 | contig 12162 bp, 18 predicted proteins | sample MGYA00242570_ERZ504733 | MGnify/ENA primary metagenome ERZ504733 (study PRJEB26092, sample SAMD00036219) | human gut metagenome | host: Homo sapiens | study: EMG produced TPA metagenomics assembly of...
CTCTGGACTGCATTGGTACAAGATCTGCACCAAGCTGTCCCGGATTATCCATCATGATATTTAAACCGGTTTTAACTCCAGGCCCAAGAACCATGACTTCTTTTTTCAGGATTTTTTCCGCTGCCAGTTTTGCAATATTGGTGATCTGTGGAACAACAGATGAGATAATACATCCCTCAATATCCGTTTTCTTAATATGGTAAATGTCTAATACCGTTTTCAGATCCACAGCATATTCCAGCTCTGTCTTGGTACGCACAGTGGAAAGCCTCTCAATGAAATATGTCTTCTTATCATCAATACATCCGACAACAATATTTGTGTTTCCAATATCAATTGCTAAAATCATAATTTTCTTTTCCCGTCTTTTTCAAAATAATCATGCTTTTTTCCGGCCAAGCTGTGATGCCGGAATCAGGTGGGCCTTGGAAAGTGCTGCTCCTACTGCGCCGGTGATCACTGTAGAAGAGATCATTCACAGACAGCATTGATTCCTACCATCAGGCAGCAGCCGATGATAATGTTATGACCACCCATCAGATTTTTAACATAATCAGTATTTCCAAACAGTCCCACAAGCGCAGTCATAAAGAACAGTGTGTTCAGAAACGCCGAAAAGAATCCTGTCACTGCACAGGCCACATATGTATTGCTGACTTTACGCATGCCTTTAAAAATAAATCCAAGGCAGATACCATCCAGAAGACGTGGTACAAAACGCTGGACAAAAGCGAACACCGGATTGATACCGAATAATACAACTCCCATGGCACTGGAACCGCCTACGCCAATACACTGCAGGAAACTGGTGAGACCGAAGATCGCACCTGCCACTGCTCCGCCGACAGGCCCGAGAACCACTGCACTGATCGCTACTGGGATCACATTAAAAGAAATCGCCAGCGGTCCAATGTTCAAATAACCAAGCGGTGTGTAAGCCATCAGCAGAAGAATTGCCGCCATCAGGCCAAGTAAAGTAAGCTGTGCTGTTGTAAATCTGTTACTTTTCATTTTTACTTCCTCCTTGTTACCGTTCCGTCTCGAAAAGAAACTTCAGTAATACAACACATACACTGAAACTTTCTTACGGATACAATACGGTGATGGAAAACGGATATTTTTTATCCGTTTTACTTAAATGCAGACCGGATATTTTTAAATGATCCGGTCATTTCCATGCTGCGATCCCGCTTATTTCATAAGTGAGATAATCTTATCCAGGATCTTCAACGCTGCATCCTCCTTGCTCATAAGCGGGAGTGACACTTCCTCATCCTGTGTAATCAGAGTCAGAACATTGGTATCGCCCTGGAATCCTGCGCCTTCTACTTTCAAGTTGTTGGCTGCCACCATATCCAGGTTCTTTTTCTCAAGTTTAGCTCTGGAATTACCGATCATATCTTTCGTTTCCATGGAAATCCGCAGAGGAACTGGCCGTTCTTCTTATGCTGGCCAAGATATTTCAAAATATCATCTGTCCTCTCAAGTTCTATGGAAACCTGATCATCTTTTTTCTTAACTTTATCCTCGCTGACCTGCTTCGGGCGGTAATCAGCACTGCCGCAGCCTTGATGATAATATCCTGCTGGTCACTTACTCCTGTCACTGCTTCAAACATATCCCTGGCTGATGTCACAGGAACTACTTTCACAAAAAGCGGTGGCTCAATTGCAGTAGGTCCGCTTACCAGCGTGACCTCCGCACCGCGAAGCATCGCCATCTTTGCGATAGCATAGCCCATTTTTCCGGAGGAATGGTTTGTCAGGCACCGGACAGGATCAATAGCCTCCTGCGTAGGACCTGCTGTGACGAGGATTTTTTTGCCGGAAAGATCTTTCTCAAAGGCTACTTCCCTCAGAATATATTCCAGCAGTGTCTCCGGCTCCGGCATCTTACCTGCACCTGTATCTCCGCAGGCAAGATATCCGCTGGCCGGTGTGATCACCTCATATCCGTAATGCTGCAGCTTCTTAATGTTATCCTGCACAATGGGGTTTTCGTACATGGCAGTGTTCATAGCCGGTGCAAAAATCTTCCGGCATCTGCATGCCATAACAGTTGTTGTAAGCATATCATCAGCAAGGCCATTGGCGATCTTTCCAATTACATTGGCACTTGCAGGTGCGATCATCACAACATCTGCTTTCTTCGCAATGGAAACATGCTCTACCTGAAACTGAAAATTCCGGTCAAACGTATCTACAGACATTTATTGCCGGTAAGTGTTTCAAAAGTGATCGGATTGATAAAATTCGTGGCATTCTCTGTCATCAGCACATGGACATCTGCATGAAGCTTCTGAAGTGCGCTGGCCAGATATGCGATCTTGTATGCAGCGATACTTCCTGTGATTCCAAGAAGCACTGTTTTCCCTTTCAGCATCCTTCTTCCTCCTGTCAGTCAACCATGCGGATACTTTCGATCACCGGCTGCTGATCATCTGCTATACTTCCGTTGCTGTCTGTCGGTTTTGCATCCTTGCTGATCCTATCCACAACATCCATTCCTGAAGTTACATGCCCAAATGCTGCATAATCTCCATCCAGATATGTTGAATCAGACTGCACGATAAAAAACTGTGAACTTGCACTGTCTGGATCTGAGCCACGGGCCATGGAAATAGTTCCACGAACATGGGAAATATCATTCTTTACACCATTATTGGTAAACTCTCCCTTGATATCCTCGTTGGCTCCGCCTGTTCCGTCACCATTCGGATCACCGCCCTGGATCATAAACCCATCGATAATACGGTGGAAAGTCAGTCCGTCATAAAAATTATCCTGTATCAGTTTCACAAAATTGGTAACTGTGATCGGGGCTGTATCTGCATCCAGTTCCACATCAATCTCTCCGTAATCCTTCACCTTGATTTCCGCATGATGTGTTCCTGTAAGCTGACTGCTGGTATCGATCACAGTGGTTCCTGCCATGGCTGCATCCTCGGAACCATCAGAGAAATCGCTGGAAAAGTCCTGACTGTCTTCACTGTCGTCCTGTACTGAATCTGTAAATCCAGCTTCTTTTGCATCTTCCTCAGATGCCACATCAGAACCTGGCGCATCTTCCAGACCTTTCTGACCCTCTGATGTATCCTCATCCGACTTCTCTTCTTTCTGATCCGATGATTTATCTGATGAATTCTCTGTACTTCCGCATCCTGCCAGCATTCCTGCAGTCAGAACTGTAGCAAATAATACGGATAAAACCTTGCGTTTCATTATCATAGTCCTCCTTATCAGATCCTGAAAAAGCATTCCTTCCATGTTTTTTCAGATGAGTTTTTTAACTCTCCCCCTGTAAGCTTTCCTCAGTTTAACATTATCTTTTCACAAAGTCAACTTTGCAGAAGCGTTCTTGTTTTATCTTGTATCTCCCTCACTTCTCTGCTAAAATAATCCATGGAGCTATATAATACTTCCAACTCCGGTTATATCAGAAAGCGAGGAACCCAAATGGAAAAAATTACAAGTTTTACCATAGACCACATTAAGCTTCAGCCAGGTGTCTATGTTTCACGTAAAGATCCGGTAGGTGATCAGGTCATCACAACTTTTGATATCCGCATGACCTCCCCCAATGAAGAGCCTGTTATGAATACAGCAGAACTCCATGCCATGGAGCATCTTGCCGCTACTTTTCTCCGAAACCATAAAGAATTCGGACCAAAAGTTATCTACTGGGGTCCTATGGGATGCCGTACAGGCAACTATCTTCTCCTCAACGGCGATTATGAATCCAGGGATATTGTTCCTCTTATGATCGAAATGTTTGAATTTATCCGTGATTTTGAGGGAGAGATTCCGGGCGCATCTGCGAAAGACTGTGGCAACTATCTGGATATGAATCTGGGTATGGCTAAATATCTGGCCAAAAAATTTCTGGATGAAGTTCTCTATGATATCAAACCAGACCGCCTTGTATATCCAGAATAAAACGAATTTCATCTAACACTGAACATAACAATAAAGAACCCTGTATCCTGCAGCATTTTTAAATTTAACTGCGGATAACAGGGTTCTTTATTGTTTTAATTAAGCATTACTGTGCCTGAGCAGCATCTGCTCCCGTATCAGCAGCTGCTGCATCTGCAGTTGTGTCTGCAGCCGTGGTCCTACAGGAGGCGTTGTACTCACATAATCGCCGGATGCATAACAGGTCTGGCCATTATAATCCACACGGATCCAGCCGTTGGCACATACACCTGTGCACTTAAGGGCATCTCCGGAAAGTACTCCTGCAACAAATTCCGCATCCGCACTGGCATCAGAACGTAAATTCACGCCCTCTACAGCATAATAGGTCTCTTCTTTCACTTCCACCGTGATGCCGCTTGGTGTCTGCTCTGTTGCTGTTGTTGAATCTGCAGCTGCTGATTCTGTGGCAGCATCAGCTGTGGCTCGGGTGTTGCAGTTGGTTCCGGTGCTTCTGTAGGCTCTGGTGTAGGTGTTGCATCTACAACTGTTACTACTGCATCTGTTCCTTCTGTATACCACATCCCTGTGCCATAAAAGCTGCACCTAATACCAAAGCTAAAATACATTTTTTCTTCATTGTCTATGGTTCCTCCTTATACGCCGGCACAAAAAACCAATATCCGGCAATTCGTCCAATAACCTTATCCCTAAATATACATGATTATGGCATATTATGCAAGTCGTTTCCTGCTTTGCTGTTCAATACATTTCCTGTGTATTTCAAAGATGCGGAACTGTACATGGACATATCTCTTTCTGCTATTCCTGCTCGGGATTTACTGGTTCAAACAATACTCTTACCGTACCTCCGCAGATCATTCCCAGTTCTCCAATACCCTGGCCAAGTTCGTAGATATGTGTTTCCACTTCTTTGACATTTACTGCATACTTACCAGCTTCAAACTCAACTTTTCCACCTCCGATACTTCCGACGGTCCTGCCATCACGGAATACAAACATCTTGCTTCCTGTACCTCTTGGGGACGACCCTTTTTTCTCAATGATCGTAACCATCGTTCCCGGAACAGCGCAGCGTATGGCTGCCTCTACATCCTCATCGCAGTAAGTTCGGAAATGTCTGTTTTTTTCCTGAACGATCTCTGCCATAATACTGACGCGATCTCAGCCGGCATCTGTCCTCCGATAGGCAGGCCGATCGGTGCATGAATCTGATCCAGCTGCTCCTGGGTGAAGCCTTCTGCCAGAAGCTTTTCCCGGGTGATCCTCACTTTTGTCTTGCTTCCGATCATTCCGAAATAGGCAAAAGGCCGCTTCAGGATCTGCCTCGCACAGGCAGAGTCTCCCATATGACCTCTTGTTACAACCACATAATAAGCGTCTGATAGGACGGGATTTTTTCGGAAAGAGTCTCAAAATCGCCTGTGATCCTCTCATCTGCCTCTGGAAAACGCTCTTTTGTAACAAAATCTGCCCTGTCATCCATCACAGTTATATGAAATCCAAGAAGCCGTCCGATTTCTGCAACCGGCTGGGATACATGACTCCGCCGAGGATGATCAGACGGGGATTTTTTCATAGGTTTCCACAAAAATCTCCTGTTCTCCTGCTTTCATAACTCCTGTTCCTGCTGCCTGGGATACTGCATTTTTCAATATTGTTTTTTCATTTTGCAGCAACGCATTTTCGGAAGTGCCGGAACATTCAAAGTAATCTTCCTCTGCAAGATATTTAAGGCCTGCATTCTCTCCATTCAAAAGGATTCCTGTTTTTACGCGGCCGTTTTTTTCTACAATATCATAAATCTTCTGATACATCTCTTACGTCCTCTCTTTTCAGCAATCTTGTTTCTGCCGCAGCTTTCCCTTACCCGTTTACTCTTCTTCCGCAATCTCTTTCACAGCTCTGGAAGCTTCATCCACCTCTTCTTCTGTATTAAAATAGGAAAAGCTGAACCTCACAGCTCCTGTTTTCTCCGTTCCAAGAGCCGGTGCATCAATGGCGCGCAATGACCGCCGGATCTTGTGCTGATACCGTATTCTTCATCAAGGATCATACTCACTTCAGAAGATCCCATATCCTCGATATTAAGCGTTACGACTGGAGAACGGTCTTTCTGTGAAAAATCTCCGTACACCGTCACCCCTGAAATATCTTTTACCTGATCATAAAACTGCTGCATCAGCCTTTGTTCTCTCTGCCTGATCCGGTCAGTTCCTGTTTCTTCGATCCAGCCCAGTGCTGCCCGAAGACCTGCGATCCCGTGACTGTTTAATGTACCCGCCTCCAGTGTTTCCGGCATATCTGACGGATGTTCTTTCTGAAAAGTCAAAATTCCGCTTCCACCTACTTCAAAGGTTCCACCTCACACCCGGCGTACGCAGATCACACCTGTTCCCTGAGGCCCCATCAGCCTTTATGTCCGGAAAAACATAAGATATCAATCTGATCTCTTTTCATGGAAATCGGAAAAACTCCTGCTGTCTGCGCAGCATCTACAATAAAAAGCAGCTTGTGCCGCTTCGCGATCTCACCAATGGCATGGATATCATTCCTGTTTCCTGTAAGATTGGATGCATGTGTGCATACGATCACTTTTGTTTCCGGACGTATGGCTGTTTCCAGATCCGTAAGAGAAATCCTCCCTTTCCTGTCGGCCGGAAGAATAGTCAGTTTCATGCCCCTTTTTTCCAGTGCATAAAGTGGCCGGAGCACACTGTTGTGATCCATTTCTGTTGCAATGGCATGAATGTTCTCCCGCTCCGGGTGTATGATCCCGAACAATGCTGTATTCAGTGCTTCCGTGGCATTGCCGGTAAAAGCCACACATTCCGGGCCATCCGCTTCAAACATCCTGGCAATCCTGCATCTTGTATCAAAAATAAGGCGTGATGCTTCCATAGCTTCCCCGCTGCTTCCTCTTCCGCTGTTTCCTGCCTGATGCATGGCCTCAAGCACAGCCTCGAACACACAGTCCGGTTTGTGAAAGCTTGTGGAGGCATTATCCAGATAAATCATGTCAAATCTCTCCTTGTGCTTTTTATAAAAAAATCATATAATTGGTTTTGGCTTTATTTTATACCATCAGAGGGGGTTTTCCAATGAAAAAAACATCTTTTTTCAAAAGCCTGCCATTTAAACTTCTGATTGCTGTATTCCTGGGCATCATTGCCGGCCTGATCCTGAATCAGTACAGCACAAATGGAATTTCAATGGCAGTTCTTAATATTGTTGTCACTGTCAAATATATTCTTGGTCAGATCATCACGTTCTGCGTGCCGCTGATCATTCTTGGTTTTATCGCACCGTCAATCACAAAACTTGGAAAAAATGCTTCTGTTATGCTTGGAGTTGCTGTTGTTCTGGCATATGGTTCTTCTGTCGGCGCAGCATTTTTTTCCACTGCATCCGGATTTTTTATTATCCCGCATCTTTCTATTCATTCCTATACAGCTGGCCTGAAACAGCTGCCGGAAGTGATCTTTGAGCTGGAGATCCCGCAGATCATGTCTGTTATGAGTGCCCTTGTTTTTTCCATAATGACCGGTCTGGCTGCTGCCTGGACACAGGCCAGACTGATCACTGGAATTCTGGATGAATTCCAGAAAATCGTTCTTTCCCTTGTGGCAAGGATCATCATTCCTGTACTTCCTTTGTTTATCGGTTCCACATTCTGCGGACTGTCTTATGAAGGAACTATTACCAGACAACTTCCTGTTTTTCTGAAGATTATTGTTCTGGTACTGATAGGACATTTTATCTGGATGGCATTTTTATATATTCTTGCAGGAATCTATTCCCATGAAAATCCGCTGGAAGTCCTCCGACATTATGTTCCTGCTTATCTTACAGCAGTAGGAACCATGTCCTCAGCAGCTACCCTGCCCGTAGCTCTCCGGTGCGCATCCAACGCAAAGCCTCTCAGAAAAGATCTGGTAAACTTCGGCATCCCTCTTTTTGCCAACATTCATCTCTGTGGCTCTGTGCTGACAGAAGTTTTCTTCTGTATGGCGGTTTCCAAGATCCTGTACGGTTCTGTTCCTGCAATGGGAACTATGGTTCTTTTCTGCCTGCTCCTTGGTATTTTTGCCATTGGTGCTCCTGGTGTTCCCGGAGGAACGGTTATGGCTTCTCTTGGCATTATCACAGGTATCCTGAAATTTGACAGTTCCGGTACAGCTTTAATGCTGACTATCTTTGCTCTGCAGGACAGCTTCGGAACTGCTTGCAACGTTACCGGTGACGGTGCGCTGACACTGATTCTTACCGGATATGCCAAACGTCATCATATTGAAGAGCAGACTATTGATATTGACCTGTAAAATCAAAACCATAGCATAGATACAATGCTGTGGTGCCGGATGATATGTATTCTGATTCTCATACAGATAAGTCCCCGCCTAACTGATTATTGCTTCTTGCAATTACAACAGTTAAGTGGGGACTTATTTACTTTGGTCAGATAACCACTCTGACTTCCTTTATGCATTTACAGGATTCCTTGTGGAACCGGTTTTTTATTTACGGACGGATCACTTTGGATGCATTGGTAAGTTTCTCGGCAATGGTATACATATTGGTAACAGTTCCTACCACCGGTTCACCCAGATCATAAAAGTTTACGCAGGTTCCGCATGTAAGGATCTCTGTTCCCTGCTCCTGCAGTGTACGAAGGTCTTCGATACATGGAGAATCTTTCGCAGTAAGCCTGGCACCGCCATTATAAAACAGTATTACAGCCGGCGGTGTCTCAAGCTGTGTCAGAGCATAAACAAAACCTTTGATCAGGATCTCGCCAAGTTCCGGATCACCATCACCCATTTTATCAGAAGTAAAACATACTGTATAGTCTCCCTGCGGCGATGCCGGTGTGCAGACAATCTCAGGCTCTGCCTCACTCCTTGCCTGTTTATCAGATTTTACTACCATACGGATCTCATAACCATCCGCTGTTTTCTTTGATACAAAACTGCATCCTGTACTTCCTGCAAGTCTGCTTAAATTGTTTACTGCAGTCTCATTATCTACCAGGATCTGGATCTCATCTCCCTGCTCTGCCTGATCCAGTACCTTCTTTGTCATAACTACAGGAACCGGGCACTGTTTTCCAATAGCATCTACTGTGTGTTTCATGGCGTTTTCTCCTTTACGTTCATTTTTTCTTCGGTTCATGAGCCTGTTTGAAGATCTCACAGGCTCCTGTGTTTACACATCTTTCATGGGCACAGTCCATAAAAGTAAGCTCCCTGTTTCCATCTTTCTGCACTGTATATTCGCAGCATACGGTTTCCCCGTTATTCATTGTCCGGCAGAAACCTGCTATAAATTCTTCTTCTATTTCCATTTTCTCTCCTCCATCGGAGAATCAACTACTTCAGAAGGTATGATCTCCTCCAGCATTCCTGTTTCATTATATGCCTCAAACTGCTCCTCGATCTTCCCGAGAATATCCGCATACTGGCAAAAGGCATCTGACAGTTCTTCCCTGTGTTCCGGAAGTTTTTTATAACAGACTCTGTGCTCCATACTGGCCCAGAGATCCATGGTCATAGTACGAAGCTGAATCTCTACGGGAAAATATTCCATGGTATCCAGATAATATACCGGAACAGCTATGATCACATGAAAACTCCGGTATCCGTTGGACTTGGGATTCTTAATGTAATCTTTTTCCCTGATAAAGATCAGCTCGCTCTGTCTTTTCAGTGCGTTTACAAGGTTATAAATATCATCTATAAAATAGCAGATCACACGGATCCCGGCAATATCCCGGAGATAATCCTTGGCGTTCTGTACACTGTCTGAATGTCCCAACTTTCCAGCTTCTTCTCAATACTCTTCTTGGCCTTGATCCTCTCCTGGATATTGTGGATCGGAGATACGGAAGATTTCTGATATAAACTTCCGTTGAGCACCTCAAGCTTGGCCCGCATGATCTGGCAGGCATTCTGGTATGGCTGGATACAATCATAATATTGTTCGTTTGTCATGAAAACCCCTCTTTCTCATTTGCTCACCATAGTCTATATTATACAAAATAAATGTGAGCAATCTGTAGTATTTTTCTAAGATTTTCCTGACTGATTTATGAAATTTTTATAAAACTTACTCTGAAAGCTTATGAATGAAAAGACCGCTTCTGAGTTTCGGCTCAAACCATGTACTTTTCGGCGGCATCAGTTTGCCTCATCTGCAATGGACATCAGTTCCTCCATGGAAGTTGGATACATGGCAAAAGCTGCTCCGCCTGTTTCACTTGCCGCTGCTGCCAGATCTTTCAGACGATGATTGCCTCCCATAAAGCAGATGCGCTCATCTGTACGCGGATCTTCGATCCCAAGGACAGGGCCAAGTACTTTATCCTGAAGGATCGACACATCAAGTTGTCCTACATTATCCTTCTTTGCATAAATATCCGGGTATGCCTTAAGATGGAACCATTCCCCATCTACATACAGTCCAAAACAGTGTTTCTCAACAGGCTTACATGGAAATCCCGGCATGGCCATCAGCTCAAAATTAAATTTCATGCTTCCGATAAATGCTTTCGGAGTCATTCCTTTCAGATCTTTCACGATCCTGTGATACGGAAGGATCGTCAGCTGATCATAAGGAAATACTACAGACAGAAAAAAGTTGAATTCTTCTTTTCCTGTGTAAGCCGGGTGCTCTGCACGTCTTTTCAGGCCTACTTTTACAGCGGATGCTGCTCTGTGATGGCCATCTGCAATATAAACAGATGGAATTTCTCCAAACAATTCCCGGATTTTCCGGATTTTCGTTTCTTCATCTACGATCCAGACTCTGTGGGTGATCTCATCTTCAGATGTAAAATCATATACAGGTGCATGTTCCATTTTCCAGTTTTTCCATCAGTGAAAGAAGTTCTGACGGATAGCGGCATGCCAGAAAAATAGGTCCTGTATTTGCGTCACAGACATCTACATGATGGATCCTGTCCTGCTCTTTATCTTCTCTTGTAAGCTCATGCTTTTTGATCACACCGTTTATATAATCATCAATAGAGCTGACTCCCACGATTCCTGTCTGGGATTTTCCCTTACGGATCAGTTCATATAAATAATAGTTCGGCTTCTCATCCTGAATGAGTATTCCTTCTTCCTGAAATCTGTCCAGATTCTCTTTTGCTTTCTGATAAACCTTCGGATCATAAAGGTCTGTGGACGGATCAAGATCCATCTCTGCTCTGTCCACATGAAGAAAAGATTCCGGATTATTTTCCCCGATCTCCCTGGCCTCCTCCCTGCTCACTACATCGTAGGGAAGTGCTGCCACCTGCGCTGCCTTCTCTGGCGCAGGTCTCACTGCCCGAAACGCCTGAAATAAAGCCATGTTTTTTCTCCTCCTGCTTTCCTTTTCCTATATTTTCACTTCCGGGGATTATCCCATTCCCCTCGTGTTTTATCACTGCTCTGCATTCTCTGTCCAGCAAAGCCATCCTGACTATTTTAGCACACAGAAAAATTCCCTGCAATGCGGAAACTGCCAAGTTTGCTTTTGTACAGATTTCTGCTTTTGCCTTCTTGCGCTACGCACAAGAAGTATCGCCTGCTTCGCAGGCTTAGTTTTGCATACAGATCTTTTCGCCCTGGAGGACTGGGTATTTCACAAGTGTGCTTCCGTCCAGATCTTCATGATTCATATCTACTGCTGAGATCTGGTGATTCTCATAGGTTGTGTAATAATAGATTCCCTTATCCCCATTGCAGCAGGAAGTATAAAGAGTGATCTCATATTTTCCTGGTTCTACCTCACAGCAGCCTCTCTGCTGATCTACTGACCCCAGAATATGGAAAAACTGGCTGACGCTCTCTGCTTCTGTATCTCTGGAAAAAGAATGATCCCGCACAAAGGCAACTCTCGCAAATCTGGACGCTGAGGAAAGGTCTCCCGGCAGCCCCAGTGCTCCCATACCGCGACTGTACGCTTTCAGCCGCAGCTGGTCAGAAAAATGATTTTCAGGCTGCTTTGGGGAAAGATGCATATAATTGTTCAACATAAACATCTGCTGTTCAAAAGGTGGATTGTTGGTAAGAACCCCTGCCGGATTATCCCAGATATGAAGTCCGTCTGCCATGGATTCCACAGTGATCGCTTCATTTCTATCTGCAATGATCCAGTGAAGCTGGGCGCAGGGAAGCATTTCACTGAATGGAGTTTTACAAGATTGATATTGGCAAGAAGTGCTCTGGCTTCTTTCACGTGT
>ENA-OQHY01001144-OQHY01001144.1-human-gut-metagenome-genome-assembly--contig:-NODE-1144-length-12156-cov-5.302602_pt1 | contig 12156 bp, 14 predicted proteins | sample MGYA00242570_ERZ504733 | MGnify/ENA primary metagenome ERZ504733 (study PRJEB26092, sample SAMD00036219) | human gut metagenome | host: Homo sapiens | study: EMG produced TPA metagenomics assembly of...
TTTTTTGCGTCTGCATCGTTTGCGGTGTGCTATTATGCAGATGTGTAGTCGCTCGATTGTGAAATAAAAGTGGTATTTTTGCACTTGCTTACGAAGTAATTAAAGATAAGAACAGATGAAGTTACATATATTCAATCCTGAGCACGACATAGCTCTTGCTGCCAATCAAGAATGTTTCACCGCCCCTCATGCAGGTAGACGTTTGCGTACCGACTTGGGATTTATCCCTGCTTTCTGGGCTTCAGAAGGCGATATGGTACTCGTAGACGATGTTGAGGCAGCAATAGAGGCACGTCGCCATCTACGTAAGTTCGGCAATGACGTGGTCTTTGTCACCGCTGCGACTTGAAAGATTTTACTTTGGACGATGTTAAGAGTTTTCAGGTAGAGCCGTGGGGGTGGGATCGCACAATAAAGGAACAACTGTTGCGTGCTAATAAAGGGCTTGAACCATTCATGCCAAGTGACGATGCGCTTGCTACTATCAGAGAGATGAGCAACAGACGCTTTGCTGCAGAACATCTTTTGCCTGTGTTGCGTGAAATAGCTGAGTCCCAAACTGTTGGCGAAAGCCACTACTGCACAACAATGGAGGAGGTACTTCAAGTGTTAAAACGCAACGGAAGAAGCGTGCTCAAGTCGCCATGGAGCAGTAGCGGCAGGGGAGTGCGCTATGTAGAGACCACAGTACTTGATGCACATCTTGAAGGGTGGGCAGCGAATGTCGTCAAACGTCAGGGTGGCATAATGGTAGAGCCATTATATAGTAAGGTGTACGACTTCGGACTTGAGTTTGTGAGCAATTCCGACGGGTCGATTGATTTCAAAGGACTCTCGCTCTTCGCTACACGTGGTGGTGCATATGTAGGCAATATACTTGCCACAGAAGCTGATAAGCGTGAAATATTATCACGGTATGCCGACATTGCTCTTGTTGATAATATCTGCGAGCGTATTCGTGCTGTGCTTTCTCTGTATTTTAAGGGTATATATGTTGGAGCTTTCGGCATTGACATGATGGCTGTAGCACGTGAGAGTGCTGACGGCTTCCTGCTTCATCCGTGTGTAGAACTTAATCTGCGTCGCACTATGGGGCATCTTGCTTTGTCACTCACGCCTACAATTGCCGAACCACAACGCATAATGAGCATCAGCTATGCAGATAAGTATCGTATGAGAATACACGATACGACGAATAATTTACTGAATACATCGCTGATAGCTCACTAATTATTACACATATTTAAGATTTTATGTGTAGTGCATTAACGTGGTTTTTCTGAGAAAATCAGTAACTTTGCATACGAGAAACATATAAATATATATACGATGAAACAAACAAAGATTGTTGCTTCTATTAGCGATCGCCGTTGTGATGTCGAGTTCCTCCGCAAATTGTTCTTTGCCGGAATGAACGTCGTAAGAATGAACACTGCACATGCGACACCTGACGGGATACGTAATATTATAAAGAATGTGAGAACTGTTTCGCCCCACTTGGCTCTTATGATTGACACAAAGGGACCAGAGGTGAGAACCACTGGTTGTGCTGAGCCAATAGAGTACAAGACGGGCGATGTGGTTAAGATATTTGGACGTCCGGGTATGGACTCATCGCATGATATCGTCAATGTGTCATACATCGACTTTGCTAAGGATGTGAAGGTCGGTGATCATGTGCTCTTTGACGATGGTGAACTTGATATGCTTGTCATAGACAACAATGGTCCGATGCTTGTAGCTCAGGTGCAGAACGACGGTGTGCTTGGTGCACACAAGAGCGTGAACGTACCTGGCGAGCATATCGCTCTGCCTGCTATTACGCAGAAGGATCACGATAACATACTCCTTGCTATTGAAGAAGACATCGACTTTATTGCTCATTCGTTTGTGCGTTCTGCCGATGATGTTCTTGCGATACAGAAGATACTCGATGAGCACAATAGCGACATAAAAATTATCTCAAAGATTGAAAATCAAGAAGGAGTAGATAATATTGATGAGATTATTGATGCCTCTTATGGCATTATGATTGCGCGTGGCGACCTTGGTATAGAGGTGCCAATAGAGCAGATACCGGGCATTCAACGCCAGATTATACGCAAGTGTGTGATGAAGAAGAAGCCGGTTATCGTCGCAACACAGATGCTCCATACGATGATTAAGAATCCGCGCCCTACACGTGCTGAGGTTACTGATATAGCCAATGCTATCTATTCATATACAGATGCACTCATGCTTAGTGGTGAGACGGCAAGTGGCAAGTATCCGCTTGAGGCAGTGCAGACGATGGCTGCCATTGCTGAGCAGGCAGAGAAGGACCGCTCTGCGCTTGGCGACTATGAGGTACCGATGAACGAGAACTGCTCGCAGCGTGAGTTCCTTGCACATGCAGCTATTGAAGCAACAAAGACACTTGGCGTTGCTGGTATCATCACCGACAGTCTTACTGGCGAGACCGTACGCCATTTGGCTGCTTTCCGCGGTCCGAACCCTATCCTTGCAATATGTTATAAGGAAAAGACACAGCGCTGGTTAAATCTCAGCTTTGGTGTCATCCCCGTTCATCAGAAGGAACATGCGCCTGCTGCATACATGTTCACAGCTGCATTGCGTATGCTCCGACAGAAAGGTTACATCGGCTCCGACGATAAGATTGCGTACCTTAGTGGTAGCTTCGGATTGGGCAACCCGACGGGCACAACATTCCTCGAAATCAATAAGGTTAGTCAAGTGTTCGATAAGTCGTACGAATTCCATTTGCCTAACAAGGAATAACCGTTATATAGAAGTCAATTTAATATGACAATACGAAATAGGAGGTCGTAAGATCTCCTATTTTTTTGTCTTGTATTGAAACAAAAAAGGACGGGGTGCAATCACTGCAGCCCGCCCTCAAATAATTAGAGAGTTATAAAAAAATAAGTTTTCCGATTTTAAACCTTCTCGATAATCTGTCCGCCAGCCTCTACTGCCTCCATGTTCAGAGGAATAAGACCGTGGTGACGCTCGGGAAGTGTCTTGTAAAGAGCCTTGTTGAGGCCGTCGGTGCTCACAATCGGGCAAACCTTTAGCAGGCCGCCGAGTACAATCATGTTGAACACCTTTGAGTTCTTCAATTCGGCAGCCTTATCCATGGCGTCGATACGATAGACATTGATGTCCTTACGTGTCGGTGGATTGATAATACCGAAACCGTCATATATAAGTATTCCGCCTGGCTTCACCTTCGACTCGAACTTGTCAAGCGATGGCTGGTTAAGCACGATAGCCACATCATACTGGCTAAGGATAGGCGATGAGATGCGCTCTTCGCTCACGATTACTGTCACGTTAGCTGTACCGCCACGCTGCTCAGGACCGTAAGCCGGCATCCATGTTACTTCTTTGTTCTCCATCAGACCGGAGTAGGCGAGAATCTTACCCATTGAGAGCACGCCCTGTCCTCCGAAACCTGCTATAATTATTTCTGCTTTCATAGGTTTGTCGTGTCTTTTAAGTCACCCTTCGGGTATTGTTTGAACATATTCTCTTCCATCCACTTGTTGGCCTTCACCGGTGGCAACTTCCATCCGCTGTTGCATGTAGCAACAATCTCAACGAGTGATGAACCCTTGCCTCCATAGATGCTGTGAATGCTTCTTGATAGCAGCCTTTGCCTTACGGATTGATGCTACGTTCTCTACGCTCTGGCGTGTTACGAAGCATGTGCCCGGCAGAGTGACAGCCATTTCTGAGAGGTTGAGTGGATAACCATGCAGCGCCGGTTCGCGACCATAAGGACATGTAGATGTCTTCTGACCGATAAGCGTTGTCGGAGCCATCTGTCCACCAGTCATACCGTAGATGGCATTGTTGATGAATATGAGAGTGATGTTTTCACCGCGGTTCAGTGCGTGAATACTCTCGGCTGTTCCGATACAAGCCATGTCGCCGTCGCCTGATAGGTGAAGACAAGGCGCTCTGGCCACAGACGCTTGATGGCAGAAGCAAGAGCTGGAGCGCGTCCGTGTGCTGCTTCCTGCCAGTCGATGTCGATATAGTTGTAGGCAAATACAGAGCAGCCTACCGGGCTTACGCCGATGGCGTTCTCCTGCATGCCCATTTCTTCGATAACTTCAGCCACAAGTTTGTGAACTACGCCATGCGAACAACCTGCGCAGTAGTGCATGTGGGTATCGTTGAGAAGCTCAGGCTTTTTGTAAACCAGGTTCTCCGGTGATATTATATCGTTCATAGAAATTTCTCCTTTAAAGCTTTAACCATTTCCTCTGGCTCGGGAACGATGCCGCCGAGTCGTCCGTAGTGCTCACAACGTACAGTGCCGTTTACTGCGAGGCGTACGTCCTCGATCATCATGCCGGCGTTAATCTCTGCAACGAGAATACCCTTGAGTTTCTTAGCTGCCTCTGCAATCTCCTTTTCGGGGAAAGGCCACAATGTGATAGGACGGAACAAACCGACCTTGATGCCCTCTGCACGTGCAAGCTCGATAGTCTTTTCTGCAATACGCGCTGCCGAACCGAACGCAACAATCATGTATTCTGCGTCGTCCATGAACTTGGTCTCGTAGCGAACCTCGTTCTCGCGAATCTTGCGGTACTTTTCCTGAAGCTGCAGGTTGCGCTGCTCCATAATCTCAGGCTTAAGCTCGAGAGATGTGATAACGACGGGCTTACGGCCCTTGCAACCAGTAGCTGCCCACGGACATTCCTTTATGATTTCTTCGTTTGTGCGGCGTGGCTTGAATGGAGGAAGAACTACCTTCTCCATCATCTGACCGATAACACCGTCAGAGAGAATCATTGCAGGGATGCGATACTTGAAAGCGAGTTCAAAAGAGAGGTCGACAAAGTCTGCCATCTCCTGAACAGAGTTCGGGGCGAGCACGAGGATATAGTAATCACCATTGCCACCGCCACGGGTAGCCTGGAAATAGTCGCTCTGTGAAGGTTGGATGGTGCCAAGACCAGGACCGCCGCGCTGAACGTCGACGATAAGACCCGGTACTTCTGCGCCTGCCATATAAGAGATACCCTCCTGCATGAGCGATACGCCCGGACTTGACGACGATGTCATAACGCGTTTGCCGGTGCCACCGCCACCGTAAAGCATGTTGATTGATGCAACTTCACTCTCTGCCTGAAGCACTACCATGCCTGTGGTCTCCCAAGGCTTAAGTTCTGAGAGTGTTTCGATAACTTCGGTCTGTGGAGTAATAGGATAGCCGAAATAACCATCACAACCACAACGGATGGCAGCGTGGGCGAGAGCCTCGTTGCCTTTCATAAGTTTAACTTCCTGTTCTGCCATTGTGTTAATCCTCCATTTTTTTACGGTAAACACTAATACATCCGTCTGGACATACAATTCCGCACGATGCACAACCAATACAATCGTCAGGTCTTACAGCCTCGGCGTATTGATAACCATGCACGTTCACTGCCTTTGCTGTGAGAGCAATGACATCTTTCGGGCAAGCTACAACACAAAGAGAGCATCCTTTGCATCGGTCGGTGTTAACCACGATAGCACCTTTGATTTTTCCCATAGTAATATATCGTTTAGAGTTAGGGGTTATACATATCTTTACAGTAGAAGGCGAACATGTCGTCGAGCATTTGCTTTGCTTCCACTGCAGGCGATTCGGGGTCGAGAGCTATTGCTTCGAGATAGTTGTCGATAGCATGCTTCCAATCGCCTTTACGTCTGTACTCGTTGCCGAGCTTGTAATAGTCTTCTGCTGTCATACTTATTAAGGTTGGGGTGTGTTATGTTGTTGTGTTGACAGTTGTCAGCACCTGTGATGCCAGCTGCTGACGCTTGTCTTCATTTTACCATCCCTTCGCTGCCTGCAGCGTATTCTTCATCAGCGAGCAGATTGTCATCGGTCCGACGCCGCCTGGTACTGGTGTTATGAACGAACACTTCGGAGCTACTTCGTCGAACTTCACGTCGCCGTTGAGGTGAAATCCGCTCTTGCGTGTTGCATCAGGAACGCGAGTCGTACCTACGTCAATTACCACAGCACCTTCCTTCACCATATCGGCTGTTACGAAGTCGGGTTTGCCGATTGCTGCTATGATGATGTCGGCTTCGCGACATTCTTTCTTGATGTCGGCGGTGTGCGAGTGGCATACCGTAACTGTTGCATCGCCATATTGCTTCTGCATCATCAGCTGTGCCATAGGCTTGCCTACGATGTTGCTTCTGCCGAGCACAACGCATTTCTTTCCCGAGGTCTCTATGTTGTAGCGTTTGAGCAGGGTTACTATACCGAGTGGGGTAGCGGATATGAAGCATGGCAAACCGATAGACATGCGTCCGACGTTTATAGGATGGAAGCCGTCAACGTCTTTGCGGTAGTCGATAGCCTCTATTATCTTCTGCTCGTCGATATGACGTGGGAGCGGCAACTGCACGATAAATCCGTCTACATCGTTGTCGTTGTTCAGACGCTCTACACATGCGAGCAGTTCGTCCTCGGTGACATCGTCTTCGTAGCGGATAAGTGTCGACTTGAAGCCGCACTTCTCGCAGGCAATGACCTTATTCTTCACGTAAGTCTCTGAGCCACCATCGTGACCTACAAGCACTGCCGCAAGATGCGGTTGCTTGCCACCTGCAGCCATGATGCTCTTCACCTCTTCTGCTATTTCTGCTTTAATAGCTTCAGCAGTTGCTTTTCCGTCAATCAGTTGCATATCTCTTCTTTTTTAGAACTTTGGCATACCTGGCATTCCTTTCATCTTGCTCATCATGCCAGCCATTTTTGCCATATTTGTACCAGTAACCATCTTCATCATCTTGCGAGTCTGGTCGAACTGCTTGATGAGTCGGTTCACCTCCTGGATGTTTGTACCGCTACCTTTCGCGATACGCATACGGCGGCTTTGGTTCAGAATTTCCGGGTTCGTACGCTCCTTCGGAGTCATACTCTTTATGATTGCTTCAATGCCCTTGAATGCATTGTCGTCAATGTCAACGTCCTTGATAGCCTTGCCTACGCCCGGAATCATTGCTGCAAGATCCTTCAGATTACCCATCTTCTTTATCTGCTCAATCTGTCCGAGGAAGTCGTTGAAGTCGAACTTGTTCTTCTGAATCTTCTTCTGCAGGCGTCGTGCCTCTTCTTCGTCGAACTGTTCCTGGGCACGTTCTACAAGGCTCACGATGTCACCCATGCCGAGGATACGGTCAGCCATACGCGACGGGTGGAATACGTCGATCGCTTCCATCTTCTCGCCGGTACCTACGAACTTGATTGGCTTAGTGACAACGGTGCGGATAGAGAGTGCTGCACCACCGCGTGTGTCGCCGTCGAGCTTGGTGAGAACCACACCGTCGAAGTCGAGGCGGTCGTTAAACTCCTTGGCTGTGTTGACAGCGTCTTGACCGGTCATCGAGTCGACAACGAAGAGAGTCTCGTTCGGGTTGATGGCGTTCTTCAAGGTCTCAATCTCGTTCATCATCTCCTCGTCTACTGCCAGACGACCTGCGGTATCGACGATTACTACGTCGTAGCTCTTGGCCTTTGCCTCGCGAATAGCGTTGTTTGCGATGCTTACAACGTCCTTGCTCTCAGGTTCAGAATATACGGGTACGCCTACCTGCTCGCCAACGACCTTGAGCTGTTCGATAGCTGCCGGACGATATACGTCGCAGGCTACGAGCAACGGGTTCTTGTGTTGCTTGTTCTTGAGCATATTAGCAAGCTTGCCCGAGAATGTGGTTTTACCAGAGCCCTGCAGACCGCTCATGAGGATTATTGACGGTCGTCCGTTCAGGTTAAGCTCGGCAGCTTCGCCACCCATGAGTTCAGCGAGCTCGTCGTGTACAATCTTTACCATCAACTGGCTTGGCTTCACCGCTGTGAGTACGTTCATGCCGAGAGCTTTTTTCTTCACCGTGTCGGTGAAGGTCTTAGCCACTTTATAGTTTACGTCGGCATCCAACAGAGCGCGTCTTACGTCTTTGAGGTTTCGGCAACGTTGATTTCGGTAATCTTGCCTTCACCTTTGAGAATTTGAAACTGCGTTCAAGTCTGTCACTAAGATTTTCAAACATATCTATTTTCTTTCTTTTTATTAAAATTAATGTGTGCGCTTTGTGGGGCGTTTCTATACACGTCGCTTGTTTTGCAAAAGTAAGCAAAAAATAACGAGTTTCGGAATAAAAACTTATCTATTTAATTAATTTTAAGTTACTTTTTTAAGAAGATGTTGTTTAGTTCTACTTTTATCACTTCTTCGTTCACGAGATACTCCATAGCTTCGTCTTTTGCTTCCTGGTTTAGCACTATTTTGTTAAGTTCTGTAATTGAGTGCTTTTCGCCGTCTGCGAGCAGAGCTTTTATCGTTTTCAGTGCTTGATTATACGCATCTTTGTATGATTGTGATGTGTCTTGATGTGTCAAACACACGTCGCATTGGTGACAGTCGTTGGTTTCTGTCTCGCCGAAGTAGCGCAGCAGCTGCCTGCTACGGCATACAGTATCGTTCTGTGCATAGTCGATGATGCTTTTTATGCGTTTCTCAAACTGTGTTTTACGTTCTTCGTACACAGATTCTGAAATAACTATCTCCTCAGGCAATACGCGGTCTTGTGTGTATGTGAGCAATGGCACAGAGCGTTCGGGGATGAAATGCAGTATTCGGCGTTGGCTCAGACTCGTCAAAATCAAGTACACTTGTTGTTGGGTGAGTCCCGTTGCATGTGCTATGAATGCGAGTTCTATGAAGTGGTAGTCGACGAACAATCCGCTGTATTCGCGCAGTAGTGTTGTTATCACGAGTTCCTCGTTCGGCGTTGTTTCGTGCAACATGTATAGCTGATCGCGTTCGAGTGTGAACTTTACGCGTGTTCGTGAGTCGGGATCAATGTCATATTCTATGTAGCCCGCCCTTGAGAGTATCTTTAGAGCTGAGTTTACGATTACGGGGTAGTGATGGAAGAGTAGGCTGAACTTCTCTACTTCGAAGTGGAATGTGCGTCCATAACCCGAACCTGCAGCAATTTGCAGATAGTAGGCAATGTGCTCATACACGCGACAAATTTCTTCCTTGTTAGGGAATTCTTGTGCGATGCGTTTCAAAAGCTTTGCCTTGTCGCTCTTGTCGTAGAGCAATACGGCGTAAGCCTTCTTCCATCGCGTCCGGCTCTGCCTGCTTCCTGAAAGTAAGCCTCTATCGAATCGGGCAAGTTATGTGTATCACTACGCGTACGTCGGACTTGTCGATACCCATGCCGAAGGCGTTTGTCGCAACCATTACTCGCACCTCGTCGTCGTGCCATTTTCTCTGACGTTCATCTTTTGTAGTGTGCTCAAGACCAGCGTGATAGTATGTTGCGCTAATGTTATTGTTCAACAAGAGTTCGCATATCTCTTTCGTTAGTTTGCGACTTCGTACATAGACTATAGCACTGCCGTTTATTGAGTTCAGTATGTGCACTAACTGTTGCTGTTTGTTGTCAGATGTGCGCACTACGTATGCGAGGTTCTTGCGTTCGAAACTCATGCGGAACACATTCTTCTCCTTAAACTCCAACTGCTCTTGTATGTCGTCAATAACGTCCTTTGTAGCGGTTGCGGTGAGCGCAAGTATTGGAGCGTCGGGCTTTAAGCGGCGTATGTCGGCTATGTGCAGATACGACGGGCGAAAGTCGTAGCCCCATTGCGATATACAGTGGGCTTCGTCAATGGTTATGAAGCTCACTTTTATATGCGCCAGTTTGGTTTGGAATAGTTCCGAACCGATGCGCTCCGGTGACACATAGAGTATCTTCGTGTTGCCGAGCACGCAGTTCTCGAGTGTCTTGACGATTTCCTGACGGCTCATGCCAGAGTATATGGCAGCAGCGAGCACTTGGCGGCGGCGTAGGTTCTCCACCTGGTCTTTCATCAGTGCGATGAGCGGCGTGACAACAATGCACACACCTTCCATGGCGAGAGCCGGCACTTGGAATGTTAGCGATTTGCCGCCGCCCGTAGGCATCAGTCCTAACGTGTCCTTGCCCTCGGCTATGCTGCGTATGATGTCGCGCTGTATGCCGCGGAAGTCGGAGTAGCCCCAAGTGTCTCTGAGTATTTTGAGATATAATGTTTCGTCGTAACCCATTTTGTTGTTTAATTGAAGCTTCTCGGTTTATTCTTGTTGTTAGTCTTCCTCCGCCACACGTATGTCTTCAATCTGTAGCTGCACCATGTTGCGTTTGAACACGTTGTCCTCAATGGTGTAGGCTATGTCGAAGCTACGTTTCGATTTAATGTAACGCGCTGAAGCGCTCTGTCCGAATGCGATACCGTTCACGATGTTGCTCGACTTGGAGTCTACAAGCTCCAGTTTGATGTGCTCCTGCTCGCGTCCCACGACCTTGCTTGTGCCGTAGTCGTAAACGTCGGTTGTGCAGAAGAGCGGCTTGGTGTTGCCTGGTCCGAATGGTGAGAAACGCTTCAAGTCGTTGTGCAGTTTCTTCGTGATGTCGCGGAAGTCGATTTCGGCATCTATGTTGAGTATTGCCTCTGTCTGTTCGGGCTGTATGTGCTCGTCTACATAGCGTTGGAAGCGGTTGCGGAACTCCTGAATGTCGTCCCAGCGCAGCGTCAGTCCGGCTGCGTAGGTGTGTCCGCCGAAGTTCACGAGCAGGTCACGACAGCTCTTTATAGCCGAGTACACGTCAAAGCCCGTCACGCTTCGCGCTGAACCCGTGGCGAAGTCGCCGTCGCGTGTCAGTACGACGGTCGGTCGGAAGTAGATTTCGGTGAGTCGTGATGCCACGATACCGATAACGCCCTTCTTCCAGTTCTCGTCGTAGAGTACTATCGACGAGCGGTGGCGCTGACTCTCCAGTTTCGATACGATGCTGTTAGCCTCCTCTGTCATCTGTTTGTCGATGTCCTTGCGCTGTTCGTTGTACTCGTCGATGTGCTTCGCTTTGGCAAGCGCGTGCGAGAAGTCTTTCTCTACGAGCAAATCGACACTCTCGCGTCCGTTCTCCATACGTCCCGACGCATTGATGCGCGGACCTATCTTGAACACGATGTCGCTCATGGATATGTCTCTGCCTCCGAGTCCGCAGATGTCTATAATCGCCTTCAGACCGATGCTCGGGTTCTGGTTGAGCGTTTTCAGTCCGTGGTAGGCGAGTATGCGGTTCTCCTCGGTGACGGGCACGATGTCGGCAGCTATGCTCACGGCACAGAAGTCGAGCAGCGGGATGAGTCGGGCGAAGGGGATGCCGTTGTTCTTGGCGAATGCTGCATCAGCTTGAAGCTACGCCACAACCGCAGAGATGCTTAAATGGGTAGGTGTCATCTGGTCGCTTCGGGTTGAGGATAGCCACTGCGGGCGGCAGCTCCTCGTCGGGCATGTGGTGGTCGCAGATGATGAAGTCGATGCCGAGCGACTTGGCGTAGGCAATCTCTTCAACGGCTTTGATGCCACAGTCGAGAATGAGGATGAGTTTCACGCCTGCCTCCTTGGCGTAGTCGATGCCTTTCTTGCTCACGCCGTAGCCTTCGTCGTAGCGGTCAGGGATGTAATACTCTATGTTCGAGTAGAACTGCTGTATGAACTTGTACACCAGTGCTACCGCCGTACAACCGTCCACGTCGTAGTCGCCGTAAACAAGGATGCGCTCCTTGCGACCCATCGCGTCGTTGAGGCGGTCGACGGCGAGGTCCATGTCCTTCATGAGGAAGGGGTTGATGAGGTCTGCCAGCTGCGGGTGGAAGAATCGCTTGGCAGCTGACTCTGTTGTTATGCCGCGTCGCATGAGCAGCTGGGCGAGTATCGGGCTGATATTCAGCTTCGCCCCCAGTTCGTCAGCCGCCTGTTTCTCCTCTGTCGCAGGTGACTTGTAATTCCATTTGAATAACATTATATATAGTTTTTATTTTTTCTCGGTTTAGGAGTGGGGTGCAGAGTGTCTGCGCGTTTAAGGTAAAACGCGTGTAAAGTTACAAAAAAACTATGGAATAAGAGGAGTGTTTTTTGTGTTTTTAAGTGGCAGGTTAAATTCTTTATACCTCCTGACTTCGTCATCGTGTCACCCAAAATTCTTCGTCAAAGAGTTTTGCTATTTTCTGATGTCTTGCCATCAGCATTGTTTGGGTATAAACCTCCTTGTTCAAAGGTAGCTTAATTTGTATTGTCG
>ENA-OQHY01001147-OQHY01001147.1-human-gut-metagenome-genome-assembly--contig:-NODE-1147-length-12143-cov-2.971871_pt1 | contig 12143 bp, 15 predicted proteins | sample MGYA00242570_ERZ504733 | MGnify/ENA primary metagenome ERZ504733 (study PRJEB26092, sample SAMD00036219) | human gut metagenome | host: Homo sapiens | study: EMG produced TPA metagenomics assembly of...
TGGTGCCCTGGGCCTTGAGGGCCTGGCAACGGGCAGGGCAATGGCGCAGCGACGCCGCCGCGACTACGCAGACATTTTTGAGCCCTTCAATTTCAGTTGCTTTGCCCAGCGGGCCGACAAAGTCATGCACATACTCGCCCTCTTTGAGGGAGTTCAACTGCATGGTGCCTGCGCCGACGATCTGGAAAATGATGGCCACAGTGCCTGCTGCGGCATCATAATGGGCAATCGTCAGGGGGATGCGTTCAGAATCCTCCTTGGCGCGGATGATGATGAACTGGCCCGCTTTCGCCTTTTTGGCAATCAGCGGTGCTTCAATGACCATTTCGGTCACTGTGGGGTTCAATTCCCGCTTTTTAACGATCTTGAACACTTGTTCTAACCTCGCTTTTTCTCCGTTTTATCATTCCGTCCCCCGCCTGCCAAATGCGCACAAGCAGGCAAAAGGGTAGATGGTATCATTGTACCATACTTACTTTACCAGCTTTTTTCAGGATTGTAAAGCGGTAAAGTGCGATGTTTTATCGTCGCAGTGTGTCAAAAAATGCTCTGTCGGGGCGAACATTGTTCGCCCGCAGTCTTTCTCCATGTATGCTGTTTCCCGGAAAAGCCGCTGCATCATCAGGTTGGTGGGCGCACAATGTGCGTTCCTACGGCCTCCACAGAATATTTTGGCATGCCAAGTTATGACATGCGGTACCTTCCTGTCTGCGCTGTTCACACCGTCAAAGCGTCAATGGCGGCTTTGCATGCCTGCAGGGTCAGGTAGGTGACTGCACAGTCTGAGCCGATAAACCAGCGTTCTTCGCCGTTACAGACAATTTTGCGGATCAATTTTCCACGGTACTCCGCCTGGATATAAATGCCGTTTGCCATGTTGCTGCCCCCTTTTCCGGCCGGCCAAAAGTAGCCTTACTTTTTATTGTGCCATCTTTTGGAGCAGCTTACAAGGGCAGGCAGTGTAAAATTTCGCCCATGCTGCGTACAGAAAATTCAGCAGTTGCACCAAAACTTTATCCATGCGCGGCAAACTGATAATATTTGACAGCGTTTTCCAGTTTTTTCACTGGAAAACTGTAGCTTTTTATGCTATACTGTATCAAAATATCTGCCGTTTTATTTTTACAAAATTATTGCGTCCTTTTGCAGGGCGTGTATAATATAATAGTAGATAATACGGGTGCAGCTGCACCGGCTGGAGGAATACGGATATGACAAAGCAAGAGATGCTGCAGTTAAAAATGACTGCGACCCGCGTGCGCATGGGCATTATTGAAGCGACCCATGGCGGCAAAAGCGGCACCCGGGCGGCAGCCTTTCTGCTGCTGATGTGCTGACTTACTTATACTTTAAGGAAATGCAGATCGATCCGCAGAACCCGCAGGACCCTGACCGTGACCGTTTTGTGCTTTCCAAGGGCCATGCAGCGCCGGTCTGTACTCGGTGCTGGCAGAGCGCGGGTTCTTCCCCGTGGCTGACCTGCCTACCCTGCGCCGCTCCGGCAGCTACCTGCAGGGCCACCCCAACATGAACACGGTTCCCGGTGTTGATATGAGCACCGGCAGCCTGGGCCAGGGTGTTTCCGCCGCAGCCGGCATGGCACTGGCCGCCAAGATGAAGAACCCCGACATCAACGTGTACACCCTGCTGGGTGACGGTGAGATCGAAGAGGGCGAGTGCTGGGAAGCATTTATGTTTGCCAACCACTATAAGCTGGATAACCTCTGCATCATGATCGATGTGAACGGCCTGCAGATCGACGGCCCCACCGCCAAGGTCATGAACAGCGAACCGCTGGACCAGAAGATGGATGCCTTCGGCTTTAACACCATCATCTGCAACGGCAACAGCCTGGCTGATCTGGAGCAGGCATTCATCTTGTTTGACCGCTCCCATGGTTCCGGCAAGCCGACCTGCTTCCTGCTGCACACCACCAAGGGCCTGGGCGTGAGCTTTATGGAGAACGCTGTGGATTGGCACGGCAAAGCCCCCAACGATGCCGAGTATGACAAGGCGATGGCCGAGCTGCGCGCCAGCTATGAAGTGATGGAAAAGGAGGCTGAACGGATCAATGGCTGATAACAAGAGCATTGCCACGCGCGACAGCTACGGTGCTGCGCTGCTGGAACTGGCCGATGTAGGCCATGACGATATCGTGGTATTTGATGCGGATTTGTCCGCTTCGACCCGTACCTCAGTATTTGCAAAAAAATATTCTGAGCGCTTTTTTGACTGCGGCATTGCCGAGTGCAACATGGTCGGTGTAGCCGCCGGCATGTCCACCTTTGGCTATGTGCCTTTTGTTTCCTCGTTTGCCATGTTTGCTGCGGGCCGCGCTTTTGAGCAGATCCGCAACAGCATCGGTTACCCCGAGCTGAACGTCAAGATTGCTGCCACCCACGGCGGCCTGTCCGTCGGCGAGACGGTGCTTCCCACCAGTGCTGCGAGGACTTTGCGCTGATGCGCACCATCCCCGGCATGGTCGTGATCTGCCCCTCTGACGATCTGGAAGCCCGCGCCGCTGTGCGCGCCGCTTACGCCCACAAGGTCCCGTTTACCTGCGTTTCAGCCGTCTGGCCACCCCTTCCCTGCTGATGCCAATAACTATACTTTTGAAATCGGCAAGGGCGAGGTTCTGTGCGACGGTTTTGATCTGGCCATCATCTCCACCGGTCTGATCAGACCAAGCGAGCTCTGAAGGCTGCTGTCACCCTGAAGCGTCAGGATGCCATCAGCGTGCGCGTGATCAACATGCCCACCATCAAGCCGCTGGACGAAGAGATCGTTCTGCGCGCTGCCCGCGAGTGCCACAAAATCATCACGGTGGAAGAGCACAGCGTGATCGGCGGCCTGGGCGAGGCTGTTTGCAGTCTGCTGAGCGAGAAGGCCCCCACGCCCGTGCGCCGCATTGGTGTGCAGGATAAATTCGGCCATTCCGGCCCCGCATGGGAGGTTCTGCGCGATTACGGCCTGACCGCCGACGCCATTGCCGATGCCGTGCGCAGCTTTGTGAAAGAGGACCAGTAAGCTCTTTCCCCCGCCCCATTTGATTCAATAAGCAACACCCCGCCATCCGGTTCAAACGCCGGGCGGCGGGGTGTTTTTGTTTGTTGGAGCTATGTATAATACCCTTTGACCGAGAGCATATTATAACATTTCCCGTAACCGCCTCTAACCAGCAGCATCATTTTTCTTCTTTTTCTGATTCTTCAAAATAGCTTTCTATTTCGGCAGCCGGGATACTGTTCAAAGAGCCTTTCAGGGAATCTGCCCTGTATACTTCAAAAACTCGTCACGCCAAACTCTGACGATGTGCTTATCTATTATGTATTGTATGCTTTTAACAATACCTGAATATTTATAAATCGTTGTATCGTATACAATAGAATCCCCTGCTGGTTCACTTTTACATTTATACTGTTCGAGTTTGTTTACCGCCGTGAGTTCTATGGCAGTAAGTGGTTCACCCCCTTTTTCCGATAGTCCTAATGCATTAGAACCAAACTGCGGGTTATTTCTAAGTTCCATAAAATTGGTATATACAGATTTATATGTTTTACTAAGCGCAATATAAGGTACGAGACTTCCATCAAGTGGATTAACAAATACATGGTTATAAAAATCAAAATCGATAATACATCCATGAATCTTTCCCGCTCCGCCTGTCTGCTTCACAAGTTCAGCGATTTGTTGTTCATACTGGCAGAACGGCCCAAAAATTTTCATTATGCATTTACAATATCTTTCAAGGTTATCATAATAAAATCTTATATCTTTATGTACAACTCTCGTTTTTGCTCCATCTAGAATGTACAGGTAGCCATTCTTGCGAAGTAGAAACATATACCACAGATTTTTCTTAAGCGCTATAATTTCTCCATTATGACCAAATCTTGGAATCACAATCTTATGTGCCTGGTTATAGTCCAGATACTCAACCTTTGAGATTGTATGAATACCATCTGGAAGCTCAACTAATGGATCATAAGTTTCATGATTTAAGACAAATTTCTTAAGTTTAACATCTTTAGCCTGGTATCCCAGCTGGTTATCTTCCAGCCGAATCGCTCCATTCCAATCAAGCGATCTAAAATTCTGATGGGTATGTCCACTAATATAAATCCATCCCGGATGATATTGTTGTCCTGACCAATCATGCATCGGTGTATGTGTCAATACAATAACTGGAACATCAGCAGCACACTGTTTCATCTTATTATAAATTTTTTCAAAACGAGATGAACGCTCTATGTCCTCTGGCCGTGTTAATGCATAGTTATAAATGCCATTGCTTGCATTGAAAGTCTCATTCTTTCCAGAAAATCCAAGGCCTCCAAGTACAACGACTGAAGCTTTTTTGAAATAAGCTTTCAACTCATCCACACTAGCCTCTATAATTTGTTCTTCTGATAAACGAGTTCCCTTCGTATTCCAACTTGCTCCCCATGCACTGTCTTGAAGTTTCAGATAAAGTGCATTTTCAAGGAGAATTCTTGTATTCGAGAAAAGGCTTTCTTCGAAGCTTTGCTCAATTTGTTTTGCAACCGCCTCTATTGATAGGTGCTCTTCTCTATTTTGCTTTTTGTCCTCATAATTCCAAACATCGTGATTTCCCAAAACACAAATAATAGCGCCTTTCCAATAGTGCTGCAACGATTGATAAAACATTTTGTTGAGACTTATAAAACATGAAACGTCACCACCAACTAAAAGAATATCTTCCGGTGTATGTTCACAAACAAACCTTTTCACAAAATCGTCTATTATTGTCTTTATTTCGCTATATGTCTTACCTACCACATCAAGATTGTGTTCGATATGGATATCTGAAATGTAATAAACATTCGTTTCTACTTTCTTTTTAATTTCTGGTGCAAGTTTATTTGTAACTGTTTCTGCAATAAGTTCTTTTGTTTTACTCCTTATCCTCAATTTTCTTTCATTTCCACTATAAACCAGTGGGCTATTATGTGATGGTAACACTTTTATAGTTTCTAATCTTTTTTCATCATTTTGTTGCCCAAATACCAGTTTTTCCCCATAACCATGATCTTTGATTTCTTTCCGAATTGAATTTAGCACACTTTCTTTTAACGCATAGCCCGGAATGTATCGTATAATATCTCCTTTCGCATTTTCGCTTTCCAGGTAGTGCGCAATTAGTCCTGGCGTAATATCTTTTGGGGCGAATCCTTTAATACTTTTACAATTTTGTTGAAGTGATAACAACAAAATTTTCCTCTGTTCTAAACTTTTTAGGTACATATGTAATAGGCCATACAGACTCTCCTTCGCTTCCTCTACCTTCTTTCGAAGCCTGAATAGCAGCTTTAATCATCTCTTGTGTCATATACTTATTAGGGACATAGTTAAGTGCTAGCCCATTATATTGTACAGCGAGTTCATACCATTTTGGGGCTTTTCTTTTCTTCCGAACCGATTGCGGGATATATGTTACTGCCATTCCCTCCACACTTGTTTTCAGGGCAAGCAAGCACATTTCTTCTGTTTGCAACTCTTCAGGGACAAATCGTATCAAATCTCCATTCTTTTGAACTGCAACATCATACATTTCGCTGTTTCGAAGTTTTTGTGGAACAAATTCCATGTTTCCACTATTTTTTTGAACTGCCACAAGACAAAGTTCTGCTGTCAACAATTTTTTTGATGCCACTTTAAGGATTGGCCTTTTCCCTTCTTCTTCGGCATTGATAGCTTCCTCTATTAGTTCTAGTGTTTGTCCTGTCTTTCCTACGTATTTGAGAAGGTAATAGTAGTGTCCTGGTAAATTCTTATCCTTGAGATATTCCGGCATTGTTACATCGTCAAAAATCGAATAGTTATTTTCGGTCATAATAATTTTCCTCCTTTCGCGTGTTACATTCGTCTTTTTCTTCATTATAATGCATTACATTATTAATTTCAATCATCCTTGCCTGAAAGAAAAGACCTCCCATCGTATCATTTCACAGCTGTAGCTGATACGATAGGAGGTCTTGTAAATTAAATGCTCAAACGGGTCAGAACTGATTGCACGCAAACACGCTGGCTCCGGTGGCGCGGGCGGCGGCAAGGCCGGTGGCGCTGTCCTCAAAGATCATGGTATGGGCGGCGTCCACGCCAAAGTGGGCCATGGCTTTCAGGTAGCCTCCGGGTCCGGCTTATTGTTGACCACATCTTCCTGGGTCAGGATCAGGTCAAACCAGTCCGTGCAGTGAAAGTGGTTCAGCATTTCCGTTGCGTTCTGGCGGCTTCCTGTGGTAATCACGGCCAGGTAATGGGTGGGGCGCAGGGCTTCCAAGATGACAAACAGTGCCTCGTTTTTGCGGGCTATGTCCATGTTGGCGGCGTAATACTGCTTTTTCAGGTCATGCACCCGCTCCACATCCTCGGCAGAGGGGCTGCCGCCCATCAGCGGCTGCAAAAAGGCGCGGTAATGCCTGCCGTTGCAGTAAGCGGCATAGTAATCATAATCCAACGTAAAGCCGAACGACTCCAGCGCACGGCGGTAGCTTTCAGCGTTGACGGCAACCGTATCAATCAATGTGCCGTCCAGATCAACGGCGATCAGTCCTTGCTTTTTCATCAAACTTTCCCTCGTTTTCCCATGTGTTTAGGTCGTTGGCCACCATGACAAGCCCAGCATAGAACATGGGGGCACGCTTTTTATCTTTGTTGAGCTTGTAGGGCATCAGGCGCAGCCAGTGGATGAGCTCGTGCGCCAGGATACTGTGCAGCCCTGCCGCGCCGCAGCGGGCACGCAGGTCATCGCACACCGCTTCAAATAGCGTATCATAGGCGGCGGAGCGGGTCAGCTGGAAGTCAATATGGTTTTCCTGCACAGTGCAGCGCGGGGTCATCATCATGAACTCATAGCCGCCGTGCAGGCTTTGCAGCAGTTTGCCGTAATCCAGGTAGGGGCTGTCGTGCAGGTTGCCGGTGTTGGGGTCAATGATGTACACGCTTTATCGGGGTTCTCCACATCGGTGCGGCAGATGATGTTTTCCACCGTCAGATCGCCGTGGATATCCGCCACGGGGTCTGCGGCAAACAGGGTACGCAGCGCATTGTGGTCAAACAGGCGGCCCAGCTCTTTCAGGTTGCGGTAGCTGCGGCCATTGATCCAGATGCGGTCATAGTTCCACAGTTCTTTCAGGATGCGGGCGTCCCGGATCTTTTCCAGATTGGCATCCATCTTTTTGTTCAGGTATTCCTCTATTTTTTCGGGATCTGCCGGGCGGGCTGTGGGGCGGTAGAGCTGTTCATCCAGTGCCCGCAGCACACTGCGCAGGATGGCTGCGCTTTTTCCCGGCGGGTTGGAATGGATATAGCGGAACAGCCCCACCGCGCTGCCGGAATAGGTCATATCATACCAGCAGTAGCCTTCGCCGGTGCCCTCGCGCAGAATTTCGCACAGCGGCAGGCGGGCGGCATTGCGGCGCAGCAAGCCAGCTGTTCGGCCAGTTTGGCACCGTCCGCGCCAAAGGCGTATTTGCGGTAAAAGGTCGCGGCACCATCGGTACACAGCATGGTAGTTGCGTTGGAACCGGCGGAATAATCCTGCAAAATGGTAATGTTCTGGTTGATCTCAATGAACTTGGCCACATAGGCTTTGTTCTGCAGGCTGAAATACTGGTTGAGGAATGTGCCGCGGTCCCGCGGGTCCACCTGGGGCAGCAGGTTCAGGTAGTTTTCCTGCCCGGCTTCCCGGTTGGCGATCGGCTCCGCTGCACCGTTCAGGGCGGCGCGCAGATGTTCCGGCAAAAGAGGTGCCGCAAACATAACCGCCAGCGGCAGCAGGAACCAGGCGATCACCAGCCACGGCGGCATCGCTCAAACCGAGGGAGCCCGCCACGCCAAGCTGGTCACATCCACGCTCTTGACGCCGAACAGCATGTTGAACACTTCCACCAAGCCAAAGCTGCCGCCAGCGCCGCCGCAGGCAATGATTGCCTGCCCCAGCACCGCGTAAGAAGCAAGGTAGGCCCCCCACATGAGAACCGTATTGAGCAGCAGCCGCCACAGGTTGACGCGGCGCAGATCCTTGAAGGTATTGATGAGACTCCAGCAGAACACAAGGCCGTCCAGCTTGATGGTATCATTGAAAATGCTGCACACGGCCAGGCAGCACCGCTTGAGCAGGTCCCGCAGCAGCACCACCAGCACCAGGCGGCGGCCAGCAGCAGCGCAAAAACCAGATAATACCGCGCTGCGCCCAAAACCGCAGCGCCGCCCAGCCCGGCCAGCCGGAACCCGCCGAACAGCAGCGCCACCACCCACACATCCAGAAAGCGATCCATGATGACAGTGGCAAAAGCAAAGCCTGTTCCGGTTTTCATTTTGCGGCCAGCCAGAGCGGCGCGCAGAAAATCGCCCACATGGAATGGCAGCAGAAAGTTGACGGCATAGCCCCCGGCCATGGCGCGCAGCAGGCTGCGGCGCTGGGGGTATTCATAAATGCGGATGAACTGTTCCCACCGGAGCAGGCGGAACACATGCCCCAGCAGCACCAATGCCGCGGAGGAAAGCAGCAATAATAAAATGGTTCCGAAAGGTTGCATCGGCGGTCACCTGAATCAGTTAGTTTATTGGGGGGATTTTACATCAGCATTTCAAACGCGGCCTTGTTGGCTTCCTGTTCCGCCTGGGCATACTCCGCCGGGGTGCCAAAGGCAGGTGCAGATCAGTTGCAAATCCGCGCAGGTCCGCCCCGCGGGCGGCCAGCACGTTGTAAATGCCGGAAACAAAAAATTCTTTATAATCGCAGTGGTGCAGGTACTCTGCACAGGCGGAAGCATAGAGCTGCTTATTTTTGAAGTAATACGCCCCGCAGATGGCATCATGGCTGACGACCTGCTTTTCCACCGTGTGGCACACCCTGCCGTCGGCCCCATATTGCAGGTAGCTGTAGGCCGGGGAGTCGCTGGCAAAGGTCAGCAGTGCGCCGTCCGGGCCGTTGGCAAAATCGCCCGCCTTGCAAAACTCATTGAACGGCTTGCAGAGGAACAGGTGGTCGCAGTCATTAAAGAGCAGCGGCTCATCGTCCGGCAGGCTTTCCGCCCCGCGCAGGGCGGTGATGGCGGCGCCTCCGTCACTTCGGGCAGGGCCACGATTTTGGCATCGGGGTAATAGGTTTTGATTTCCCGGTCAATGGCATGGTCGCGGATATGCTCCTCCAGCACCACAAAGGTGATATCGGCACAGTCCACAAATTTGGCAATGCTCTGGGTTGCCCAATAGAAAAACGGGCGGTCGTTGATCTCGATCAGGGCTTGGGCATCACAAAGCCGTTTTCAAAAAAGCGGCTGCCGCGCCCGGCCATCGGCATTACAAGGTGCAGCTTTGCCATGTTATTCCCCTTTCGCATCGCGGGCAGCCAGCATGGCGCACTCGTTCTCGATCACGCGGCGCAGGCCCTCGCGGATGTCGATCTTCGGTTCCCAGCCGTAGCACTCTTTGGCGTGGGTGTTATCGCACAGGGAATACTTGTTGACCTCGTGGTCCAGAATTTCCGGCTTGATGCCGTAAGCGCCGCCGTACAGCTCCGGGTACTTGGCCCAGTAATGGCTGGACGGGCAGTATTTGGCTTCGATCTGCTTGCCCATCAGCTCGCAGGCCGTGGCGTACAGCTCGCGGACGGAATAGTTCTTGTTGCTGGAAACATTGACTGCATCAAAGCCCGGCTGATCCCACACGCGCATGGCCAGGTCGATAAGGTCATCCACATAGATATAATCGCGGCGCTGGTTGCCGTCAGAGTGGAACTCCGGCACGCGGTCATAGTACAGCTCGCGGATCATATAGCCCACAAACGGCGGCTGCTTGCGCAGGCAGTCAATGTGCGGGCCGTAAACGTTGGCAAAGCGCAGGCAGGTGATGTTCATGCCGTAGGTATCGGCAAAGCTCTGGCAGAACCGCTCGCCGCAGTATTTGGTGTTGGGATAGATCAGCGTGGGCGGGTTGAACTTGGATTCCACGGTCGGGAACTCGGTTTCATTCTCGTACATCGCGTTGGTGGATGCCTGAATGACATGCTTAACGCCGGTGCGGCGGGCGTTTTCCAGCACGTTGACAAGGCCCAGCGTGTTGACGCTGACGGCCTCCACCGGGTCGCTCTGGCAGTCCGGCAGGGGGGCAATGCCCGCAATGTTATAGACGATATCAAACTTTTCCTGCTCAAACAGGGCTTTCATGCTCTCTTTATCGCGGATATCCATCTTGATGACATCGGCGGAAAAATCATGGTCGTCAAAATGCAGGTTATCGGCGCTGCCATAGCTGTAGTTATCCACACCAATGGCGGTATGGCCGTTTTTCCACAATGCATGCATAAGCTGGCCGCCGATAAACCCGGCAGCACCCGTTACCAGAACCTTCATAATCAACATCCCCCTTTACAGATTGGAAGCAATGATGGTGCTTGTATATTCTTCGATTGGTTTTTCCCGCCATTCGCGGGTCACAAACTCGTTTTTGTTTTTCAGGTAGCGCCCGCACAGTTTGAGCAGCTGACGCCAAAGCTGGTCAGTTTGTTGTTGGATACCTGGTCTTCCTCCGCCAGCTGATGGGGAAGAAAAGGACTTTCTGCTTGAGGTGGCAGAGGGCCAGGATCATGCAGTCATTAAAATACAACGTATCCGGAAATTTTTTATAATAACCGTTTGCCAGCGGTGGCACGGCGTACAGGTTCAGGCCGCTGCCCAGGTCGGTGATCTTGTGCCCGGCCACCAGGCTGAACAGCCAGTTAAAGCCATAGTTGCCCACCACACGCAGAGTGCTGTAGCCTTGATGCGGCTTTCCGGCATAAAACGGGAGCCAAGGCAGCAATCATACTTACGGTGGCGGCCGCTGTGTACCAGGGGCAGCACATCGCGGATATCGCCCTGGTCGTCGCCATGCAGCACAATCAGGTAGTCGAAGTTATGCTGAACGGCGTACTGGAATGCCACTTTATGGCTGCCGCCCAGGCCATAGTTCTGGTCGTTGCGCAGCAGGCGGACCGGGGCCTGCGGGTGAGCCTGCATCCAGCTTTGCACGGCGGCTTCGGTGCCGTCGGTGGAGCGGTTATTGACCACGATGCACTCGGTGACCATAGCGGCCACCTGACGGTCCAGCAGTTGGTTCAGCACACGGGGCACCTGTTTTTCACAGTTATAGGCAGGGATAAAAACAAGAAAGCGTTCCGGCATAGGGCAAGCCTCCTGAACAAGATATTTTGATTGATTATAGAATACTATATTTGGGGCGGGGGGTCAAACGAATCGCATGATTGCCAGGCGAATCATGCGATTTGAATGAATAATGAATAGAGAATAAAGAATAATGTTGGTGGACCGCCGCGCGGCGCGCGGCTCAAAAATAATAGTGGGGTCGTTTCCCTTGCAAATGCCCGCAAACTTTCCACATTTTTTCCTGTGCTTGTGGAAAACTCAATCGACTACCAGCACTTGCAGGTGGGCGGTGCCGTGGGTGACGGGGTAGCGGGCGGTGATGGTAAGTTTTCTTCGATCCAGGCATGGAACGCGGCCATATCACGCACTTCGGTTCATCATACAGAATCACATCGGGACGCTTCTCGGGCAGTTCCTCATAATACTGGATGAACCGCGGGTCGCTGTCGGTACCGGAGATGACGGACGCCTGACCGATGGTCAAGGTTCCTCCCGCCATCATAAAGCCAAGGCCGTGCTGCTCGCCAATAGCCTGCAGCACCTGCTTGCCCGCAAAGGGTTCCAGCGCTTCGTACAGAGCCATCTGCATATCGGCGGCTTTTTCGTCCGCCCAGGTCCCTGCGGCGGGGCCTGCGGTGATCTGCTTCAGGTTGGCTGTTGCCACATTGGCAGGCTTCCAACCCGTTACCAGAACGCACCAGAACCGGCACACCAGCAAAAATACCAGCAGCGCCGCCAGCACACACTGGCCCTGGGGCAGCTTTCCCTGCTCCGGATTCTCCTGCCTGCACGCCAGCATGGCAAAGCAGCCGCAGAGCGCGGGCCAGGTCAGATACATAAAGCCGAAATCTCAGAAAAACAGCACATGATATTCTCAAATACAGCGATGATGGTAGACAGCGCCGCAAAGAACAGGAACAGGAAGAAGAAGCTTCCGAAAATCCGTCCGCCCTTCATCGAGGTGAAAATGTG
>ENA-OQHY01001149-OQHY01001149.1-human-gut-metagenome-genome-assembly--contig:-NODE-1149-length-12119-cov-1.980654_pt1 | contig 12119 bp, 15 predicted proteins | sample MGYA00242570_ERZ504733 | MGnify/ENA primary metagenome ERZ504733 (study PRJEB26092, sample SAMD00036219) | human gut metagenome | host: Homo sapiens | study: EMG produced TPA metagenomics assembly of...
ACAGATCCCCCGTACGCCTTGTACGTACTTGGATCGCTGCCGGATGAAAATGTGAAAAGCGCAGCAATCGTAGGGGCCAGGAATTGTACTTCATATGGAGAACAAATGGCATTACAGTATGGGAAATGTCTTGGGCATGCGGGAGTACAGGTGATAAGCGGTATGGCGAGAGGAATCGACGGAGCAGGGCAGAGAGGTGCTTTGAACGGAGACGGAACAACGTTTGCTGTTCTGGGATGTGGAGTGGATGTGTGTTATCCAAGAGAAAATATCGGATTATACATGGACATTCAAAAAAAAGGCGGAATCATATCGGAATTTCCACCCGGAACCGAACCACTTGCAAGAAATTTTCCGATGCGGAACCGGATTATCAGTGGACTGGCGGAATGGATACTGGTGATAGAGGCAAAAGAAAAGAGCGGATCTTTGATCACTGCAGATTTTGCACTGGATCAGGGGAAGGATGTCTATGCACTTCCGGGACCGGTGACAAGTGCGTTGAGTCAGGGATGTCACAGACTGATCCGGCAGGGAGCGGGAATACTGATCACACCGGAAGAACTGATGGATGAATGGAATCTGAATCGGATGCAAATTGGACAAAAAAATAACAAAAATGAAAAAATGCTTGAAAGTCCTGAGCGTATGGTGTATAGTTGTCTCGATTTGTTCCCGAAAGGAATCGATGAACTGATGAAAGAAACAGAACTTTCTATTTCAGAATTGATGGAAAGACTGATTACTTTGGAATTGAAAGGATACGCAGAAGAAGTATCCAGAAATTATTATATAAGGCTGTTGTAAGAACGGTCGGTATTATGGAGGAAATTATGGCACGCTATCTGGTAATCGTGGAGTCACCTGCAAAGGTGAAGACCATTAAGAAGTTCTTAGGAAGTAATTATGTAGTGACCGCATCGAACGGTCATGTGAGAGATATGCCCAAAAGCCAGATGGGTATCGACATTGAAAATGATTACGAACCAAAGTATATAACGATCAGAGGAAAGGGAGAGATTCTTGCGAAGCTTCGTAAGGAAGTCAAAAAGGCGGACAAGATATATCTTGCAACTGACCCGGACCGGGAGGGAGAAGCAATATCCTGGCATCTGAGTAAAGCTTTGAAATTAGAAGATAAGAAGGTTTATCGAATCAGTTTTAATGAGATTACTAAGAATGCAGTAAAAGCGTCGCTTAAGAATCCAAGAGAAATCGATATGGATCTGGTGGATGCGCAGCAGGCACGCCGTGTACTGGACAGAATTGTAGGTTACAAGATCAGTCCGCTCCTGTGGGCAAAGGTTAAGAGAGGATTAAGTGCCGGACGTGTACAGTCGGTTGCATTGCGTATTATCGCAGACAGAGAAGAAGAGATCAATGCTTTTATTCCGGAAGAATACTGGACACTGGATGCGGATCTGAAGGTCAAAGGAGAAAGAAAACTTCTGACTGCTAAGTTCTATGGTACAGAAAAGAGTAAGATGACAATCTCATCCAAGGAAGAACTGGACGAGATCATGAAAGAAGTAGAAAATGCGGAGTATTCTGTTGCCGATATAAAAAAAGGAGAACGTACCAAGAAGGCACCGGTACCGTTTACAACCAGTACGTTGCAGCAGGAAGCATCCAAGGCATTGAATTTTGCAACAGCCAAGACCATGCGTATTGCCCAGCAGTTATATGAGGGTGTGGATATCAAAGGCAGTGGTACTGTGGGATTGATCACATACCTGCGTACGGATTCTACCCGTATCTCAGAGGAAGCGGATGCAACAGTAAGAGAATATATCAGGGAAGGCTTCGGTGAAGAGTATGTTTCCGACGGAGACGTTAAGAAATCTTCAGACAAGAAGATCATTCAGGATGCACATGAGGCGATCCGTCCGACAGATGTAACCAGAACACCGGCAGCAGTGAAAGAATTCTTAAGCCGTGACCAGTTCCGTCTGTACCAGCTTGTATGGAAACGTTTTATTGCCAGCAGAATGCAGCCGGCCAGATACGAGACGACTTCTGTAAAGATTGCCGCAGGACAGTATCGTTTTACAGTCGCTGCATCCAAGATTGTTTTTGAAGGGTTCCGCAGTGTATATACGGAAGCCGGCGAGACAAAAGAAGAGAACAATGTGCTGTTAAAAGGGCTGGATATGGATTCTGTCCTTACGAAAGAAAGTCTGAACAGTAAGCAGCATTTTACACAACCACCGGCACATTATACAGAGGCAACATTGGTTAAGACACTGGAAGAACTTGGAATCGGGCGTCCAAGTACATATGCGCCGACAATTTCTACGATCATTGCAAGACGCTATGTGGCAAAAGAGAATAAGAATCTGTATCTGACGGAAATCGGAGAAGTAGTGAATAATATTATGAAACAGTCCTTCCCGAGTATTGTGGATGTGAACTTTACGGCAAATATGGAGAGCCTTCTGGATGGCGTTGCGGAAGGAAAAGTCAGATGGAAGACAATTATCGAGAATTTTATCCAGATCTGAGGCAGCAGTGGAAAAAGCCGAGACAGAACTGGAACAGGTGAAGATTGAAGATGAAGTGACAGATGTGATCTGTGAGGAGTGCGGCCGCAATATGGTTGTCAAATATGGCCCGCATGGAAAATTCCTTGCATGCCCGGGATTCCCTGACTGCCGTAACACGAAACCATATCTGGAAAAGATAGGTGTACCATGCCCTGTCTGTGGTAAAGATGTGGTAATCCGGAAGACGAAAAAGGGAAGACGATATTACGGCTGCGAGGATAACCCGGAATGTGAATTTATGTCATGGCAGAAGCCATCGACAAAAAAATGTCCGAGATGTGGTAAATACATGCTGGAAAAAGGAAATAAACTGGTTTGCAGCGATGAACAGTGCGGATATGTAGAAAATATTGAAAATAATAAGGATAATTAATGATATTCGTTGAATATTTCAGAATTGTATGATAATATACATTCATAAGGATGGAGGAATGTAAATGGGCGTACAATTGTTGGATAAAACCAGAAAAATCAACAAATTACTGCATAACAATAGTTCGAGTAAGTTGTCTTCAATGATATCTGCGAAGTTCTTACAGAAATTTTAAATTCGAACGTATTAGTGATCAGTAAAAAAGGAAAAGTGCTTGGCGGAAGCAAATGCGAAGGTGTGCCTTACATTACCGAATTGATCGAGAGAGAAATCGGAAAACATGTAGATGATATGCTGAATGAGCGGCTGCTTAGTATCTTATCGACAAAAGAAAATGTAAATCTTCAGACATTGGGATTTTCCGAAGAAGCTGTCAAAGGTTATCAGGCGATTATTACGCCGATTGACATTGCAGGGGAAAGACTCGGGACACTGTTTATCTATAAAAAGATAAAGTGTATGAGATTGATGACATCATTTTGAGTGAATACGGAACAACGGTTGTTGGTCTTGAGATGTTAAGATCTGTGAATGAAGAAAGTGCAGAAGAAACCAGAAAAGAGCATATTGTACAATCGGCAATCAGTACATTGTCGTATTCGGAATTGGAAGCAATCATTCATATATTTGATGAGTTGGATGGTGCGGAAGGAATTCTGGTCGCAAGTAAGATTGCAGACCGTGTCGGAATTACCAGATCGGTAATTGTCAATGCTCTGAGAAAATTCGAAAGTGCGGGTGTGATCGAATCCCGTTCTTCCGGCATGAAAGGAACGTATATTAAAGTAATCAATGATTATGTATTTACGGAACTTGACCGCATTAAAGCAGAACGTACAAAATAATAAGAACTACAAAGGGTATCGGGTAACTGATACCCTTTTCACAGTATAAAGGAGGATGCGGATAGTGAAATATGGAGGATGTACGGCAAAACTCAGAATGGACCGCGTAATTCTGGAAGACAGTTTTTTTGATGAAACGGAATATTTATGCAAGATCATAGCATATGATGAAGAGGAGGAGACGTTGTATCTGGTATCGGAAGAGACGGAACTCACCTTTTATTCTTTGGATGGAATCTATGAGTGCAGCATAGAGGATCCGAAAGATCCTGTGGTCTGCAAAGGAATATTAAAAGAACGTTACTGGAACAAGGCAGGCAGGGTTATGAAATTTAAAATTCAAAATGGATTTTATAAAAAAGTTCTAAACTAAATAGAAAGTGTGTTGACAAACCAAAAGGAGAGTGCTATTTTATATCTAGAATCTTTCAGCACTCTCTTTTGTTGAGTGCTAATAATGCAGAAATAAATTAAGGAGGAATAGATATGAAGTTAGTACCTTTAGGTGACAGAGTTGTATTAAAACAGTGTGTAGCAGAGGAGACTACAAAGTCGGGAATCGTGATTCCTGGACAGTCTAAGGAAAAACCGCAGCAGGCAGAGGTTATTGCTGTAGGACCAGGTGGAATGGTGAATGGTAAAGAAGTTGAGATGCATGTTACAACAGGACAGCAGGTAATTTATTCCAAATATGCAGGAACGAATGTTGAGATTGATGACGAGGAATATATCATTGTAAAACAGGATGATATTCTGGCCATCTGCGAGTAATTGTACAATTAATTCATATATTTCAGGAGGTAGATACCAATGGCAAAAGAAATTAAATATGGTGCAGAAGCAAGAAGAGCGCTGGAAGCTGGTGTTAATCAGCTCGCTGATACAGTAAGAGTAACAATCGGACCAAAAGGACGCAATGTCGTTCTGGATAAATCTTTCGGAGCACCACTGATCACAAATGACGGTGTAACAATTGCAAAAGAGATTGAACTGGAAGACAGATTTGAAAATATGGGAGCACAACTGATCAAAGAAGTTGCTTCTAAGACAAATGATGTAGCAGGAGACGGTACTACAACAGCAACTGTACTTGCACAGGCAATGGTTCACGAAGGAATGAAGAACCTGGAAGCAGGAGCGAATCCGATCATTCTCCGTAAAGGAATGAAGAAAGCAACAGATGTGGCAGTAGAAGCCATTGCGAAGATGTCAAGCAAAGTAAAAGACAAAGATCAGATTGCAAAAGTGGCAGCAATTTCTGCAGGTGATGCTGAAGTCGGACAGATGGTGGCAGATGCTATGGAGAAAGTATCTAATGACGGAGTTATTACGATCGAAGAGTCTAAGACTATGAAGACAGAGCTGGATCTTGTAGAAGGTATGCAGTTTGACCGTGGATATGTATCTGCATATATGGCTACAGATATGGATAAGATGGAAGCAAATCTGGATGATCCATATATTCTGATCACAGATAAGAAGATTTCTAATATTCAGGAAATCCTTCCGCTTCTGGAGCAGATTGTTCAGGCCGGAGCAAGACTTCTTATTATCGCAGAAGATATTGAGGGAGAGGCACTTACAACTCTGATCGTTAATAAACTGCGTGGAACATTCAATGTTGTAGCTGTAAAAGCACCTGGATACGGTGACAGAAGAAAAGAAATGTTAAAAGACATTGCTACACTGACAGGTGGTCAGGTTATTTCTGAAGAACTCGGTATGGAACTGAAAGATACAACCATGGATCAGCTTGGACGTGCAAAATCTGTAAAGGTACAGAAAGAAAATACAGTAATTGTTGATGGTATGGGAGATAAGAATGCAATCGCAGATCGCGTTGCCCAGATCAAGGCACAGATCGAAGAGACAACATCTGACTTTGACAGAGAAAAACTTCAAGAAAGACTTGCAAAACTTGCAGGCGGCGTAGCTGTTATCCGTGTCGGAGCAGCAACGGAGACAGAGATGAAAGAAGCAAAACTTCGTATGGAAGATGCCTTGAACGCCACAAGAGCAGCAGTAGAGGAAGGTATCATTTCCGGTGGTGGATCTGCATACATTCATGCGTCCAAAGCAGTTGCTGAAGCGATTGACGGACTGGAAGGTGACGAGAAAACAGGTGCAAAGGTTGTCCTGAAAGCTCTGGAAGCACCACTGTTCCATATCTCAGCCAATGCAGGACTGGAAGGTGCTGTTATCATTAACAAGGTAAGAGAATCAGAAGTGGGAACGGATTTGATGCTCTGACAGAACAGTACGTAGATATGGTGGAAAACGGAATTCTGGATCCTGCTAAGGTTACAAGAAGTGCACTGCAGAACGCAACATCTGTTGCTTCTACACTTCTCACAACAGAATCTGTTGTAGCAGATATCAAAGAAGATGCACCGGCTGTACCGGCAGGAAATCCGGGTATGGGTATGATGTAACAGAATATTAAATTTTTGAGAACTCCTCGTCAGAGGAGTTTTCTTTTTTGCTTCAGGTGTGCTACAATAGACATAGCTTAAAGCAGACTTGGAGGAAAGAAAAAATGGATGATTTTTACACAGAGCAGCTGATAAAAAAACAGGCGGACTCAAAGGATACTCTTAAGAAAGCGGGCTGATCGTATTGACGGTTTTGTCAGTGCTTTTGGTTTTGCAATACCGGTGGGGATTATTTTTCCAGTTGTAATGATCGTGGTTGATGTGCTGGTATTCAGCAATATGAATGTGGAGTATGAGTATGTATTTGTGAATGGAGATCTTGATATAGACAAGATCATGAACAAATCCAGAAGAAAAAGAATGTTTTCTGTAGATGCAGATCAGATGGAACTTCTTGCACCGGTAGGAGCTGTAGAATTAATGCAGTATAAGAAGGTCAGGACATATGATTATACATCAGGAAAAAATCATGCAGAAATCTATGCATTGATTGCTTCGAACAAAGGAGAACTGTGTAAAGTTTTGTTTGAGCCAAATGAGACGATCATAGAAGGATTCTTTGTAAAAGCACCAAGAAAAGTAATCAGAAAATAATACGTAAAATGTAAAAAATATTGTATTAAAATAAAAACATGTTAAAAGCTGTTGACAAATATGGGTATGATTCGCTAAGATAGCTGTTAAATATGAATATGCAAAAGAAAGAGAGGAAGAAATCATGGGAAAGATAATTGGAGAAGGTATTACATTTGATGATGTGCTTTTAGTTCCATCGTACTCAGAAGTAATTCCGAACCAGGTGGATTTATCTACTTACCTGACTAAGAAAATTAAGTTAAATATTCCGATGATGAGTGCCGGAATGGATACTGTTACCGAGCACCGTATGGCAATTGCAATGGCCAGACAGGGGGGAATCGGAATTATCCATAAAAATATGTCTATTGAACAGCAGGCTGAGGAAGTGGATAAGGTAAAACGTTCAGAAAACGGTGTTATTACAGATCCATTTTATTTATCACCGGATAATACACTGGAAGATGCCAACAATCTGATGGCAAAGTTCAGAATCTCAGGTGTGCCGATCACAGAGGGAAAAAAATTAGTTGGTATTATTACAAACCGAGATTTGAAATTTGAAGAAGACTTTTCAAAGAAAATCAGAGAGTCAATGACTTCGGAAGGGTTGATCACAGCACCGGAAGGAATTACTCTGGAAGAAGCAAAGAAGATTCTTGCAAAAGCCAGAAAGGAAAAACTTCCGATCGTAGATAAAGACTTCAACCTGAAAGGTTTGATTACAATTAAGGATATTGAAAAACAGATTAAATATCCATTGTCTGCAAAGATGCACAGGACGTCTGCTTTGCGGAGCTGCAATCGGAATTACAGCAAACTGTCTTGAGAGAGCAAAGGCTCTGGTAGATGCAAAGGTTGATGTGGTTGTTTTGGATTCAGCACACGGACATTCAGCAAACGTTATTCATACAGTTGATATGATTAAGAGCAAATTCCCGGATCTGCAGGTAATTGCAGGTAACGTTGCTACCGGAGCTGCAACAGAAGATCTGATCAAAGCCGGTGTTGATGCGGTAAAAGTTGGAATCGGACCTGGATCGATCTGTACAACACGTATCATTGCAGGTATTGGTGTTCCTCAGATCACAGCAGTTATGGACTGCTACGAAGCGGCAGACAAATATGGAATTCCGATCATTGCGGATGGAGGAATAAAGTACTCCGGAGATATGACAAAAGCAATCGCAGCCGGAGCGAATGTATGTATGATGGGAAGTATCTTTGCAGGATGTGATGAGAGTCCTGGAACATTCGAATTATTCCAGGGTAGAAAATATAAAGTATACCGTGGTATGGGATCTATCTCAGCAATGGAGAACGGAAGTAAAGATCGTTACTTCCAGACAGATGCGAAAAAACTGGTTCCGGAAGGTGTCGAAGGACGTGTTGCTTACAAAGGAAGCGTGGAAGATACTGTATTCCAGTTAATGGGTGGTCTTCGTTCAGGTATGGGATATTGCGGAGCACCAACAATTGAGGATTTGAAACAGACAGGAAAATTCGTGAAGATTTCTTCGGCTTCATTAAAAGAAGTCATCCTCATGATATTCATATTACAAAAGAAGCACCAAACTACAGTGTAGACGAATAAAAAAGATTCGGGCGTCGTGAAAACGGCGCCTTTTTTGTATTATATGTGTCTGGCAAAGAGAGAGTTTAAATGAATAATATCAGAAAAAATATCCTGAAAATTCTTCATATCATGGTTTTCAGAGATGAATATATAGAGTATAATAATGTTTAGGTAATCTGCTTGGTATATAAATGCACATAATAAATACACAAGTAATATTAAAAAAAATAAAGTAAAAGGGAGATGCCTGGATATGAAAAAAGAATTTGGAACAACGAGAAACGGGGAAACAGCAAGCTGTTATATATTGAAAAACAGCAAAGGAATGAAAGCAGTTGTATCTGATTTTGGAGCTGCTTTACTGAAGCTTTACGTACCGGATAAGAATGGAAAGTCTCAGGATGTCGTATTGGGATACGAGACACTTGAGGATTATGAAAATGGTGGAGATTCTGTAGGAGCGACTGTCGGACGTGTGGCAAACCGTATTGGAACTGGTGCATTCGAACTGAACGGAAAGAAATATGAGCTTACGAAGAATGATAACGGGGAAAATACACTTCATGGAGGAACAGATTTCTATAATAAAAGAATGTGGAGTGTAAAAGAAGAGGATGATACACATGTAGTATTTATGCTTGTCAGTCCGGACGGGGATCAGGGATTCCCGGGAGAAGTAAAGATAGAAGTATCCTATACAGTTACGGAAGAAAATGAATTAAAGATTCATTATTATGCAATTCCTGATCAGGATACCCTTTTGAACATGACGAATCACAGTTATTTCAACCTGGCAGGACATGCATCCGGAACCGCATGTAATGCAAAAGTGTGGTTAGATGCAGATGCATTTACAGAGACGGATGATGAACTGATTCCAACAGGAACGGTAATTCCGGTAGAGGGCACACCAATGGATTTCCGTGAAGGAAAAAAGGTTGCAAAAGAGATCGGAGCAGATTATAAACCATTGAAACTGGCAGGCGGCTATGATCATAACTGGGTATTAAACGGGTCGGGATTCAGAAAAGCGGCATCAGCCGAATCGGAAGAGACAGGTATTAAGATGGAAGTATATACAGACCTTCCGGGTATACAGTTCTATTCCGGCAATTTCCTGGCAGGAGCTAAGGGAAAGGAAGGAGCTGTCTATGGAAAGGGTTGTGGTATATGCTTTGAAACGCAGTATTTCCCGGATGCAATTCATAAAGATAATTTTGAATCTCCGATTACAAAAGCCGGAGAAGTATATGATACAACAACAACGTATAGGTTTTGCTGATTTTCATAAAAACATAAGAATCTCTTTCGGGTACATTAAAAAATGAATGATAAAATAGATAAAAAGTGTACTATATAAGGATAGATAAAAAAGAGAGAAAAGATGAAAAAAAACAGAGAAGCCATTCATAAAAAAGGTCTGATCATTCTTATTATAATAACAGTTGTACTGTGTGCGGTGACGGTTTTAAAAAAGCAGGAGCAGCCGGAAGAATATACGGAAAATAAAAGTGATTACATAGATTCTGTAAGACCGGATATAGACGTAGAACTGCTGACGCCGAATGAGTATTCCAGAGCGGGAATCGCAACAAATAAGATTACAGGAATTGTGATTCATTATACAGCAAATCCCGGTGCTTCGGCTATGAATAACCGGGATTATTTCGAAGGATTGAAGGACAGTCATATTACGAAAGCAAGCAGTAATTTTGTTGTGGGTCTGGAAGGTGAGATTGTTCAATGTGTACCAACATGGAGATGGCGTATGCTCAAACAGCAGGAATATTGATACGGTGTCGATAGAATGCTGTCATCCGGACGAAACGGGAAAATTCAATCAAAAGACGTATCAGTCTATGGTAGATCTTTGCGCGTGGCTGTGTCTGAAGTTCGATCTGAATGAAAATGATGTTATACGTCATTATGATGTGACTGGAAAGATTTGCCCCAAATATTTTGTAGAACATGAAGATGCATGGAAACAGTTCAAGGGTGATGTGGGAGTAAAGCTGGAAAAATTAAAGGAATATCAATAAATCTCCTTAGTTTTATCACAGATTAAACACAATTACGCTGTACACTACCAATATAAGATATGAAAGGGGCAATAAGATATGGAAAATCAATATAATTATTATACAACCGATCAGAATATGAATACGGGAAATTATGGCGGCGGTGGGGAACCGGGAAAAGAACCGCAGAAAAAAAGAGGAAAAGGCGCAGCGAGATGGGCAAAGGTGGTCTGTGCAGGACTGGTATTTGGAGTGGTTGCAAGTGCTGCATTTCAGACGAGTAATATTGTGGCAGGAAAAGTTCTTGGTACAACACAGACAACGAATAAAACAGCTAAGACAACAACGACCAGCAATGCAAAACTGACAACTTCAACCAACAGCTCAATAGGAACCGCAAATGTAACAGAGGTAACTAAAAATGCGATGCCGTCAATTGTGTCCATTACAAACATGAGTGTACAGGAAGTGCAGAATTTCTTCGGTGGTACACAGAAACAGGAAAGTGAAAGTGCCGGTTCTGGAATTATTATTGGACAGAACGATTCAGAACTTCTGATTGCAACCAATAACCATGTAGTAGAAGGAAGCAGTACACTGACAGTTACCTTTATAGATGGGAAAAGCGTGAAAGCTGACATCAAAGGTACGGATTCAGACAAGGATCTTGCAGTTGTGGCAGTTCCGTTAAGCGAGATCAAGGATTCTACGATGGATAAAATTGCGGTGGCAACACTGGGAAATTCAGATCAGACACAGGTAGGAGATCAGGTAATTGCGATCGGAAATGCTCTCGGATACGGACAGTCAGTAACGACAGGTATTGTATCTGCAAAAGACCGCACAATGGATAGTTACGATGGAAAACTTCTTCAGACAGATGCGGCTATCAATCCGGGAAACAGCGGAGGTGCTCTTCTGAATGCAAATGGAGAAGTGATTGGAATCAATTCTGCAAAGATTGCAACGGAAACAGTAGAGGGAATAGGATATGCGATTCCGGTATCTGATGTAAGTGATCTGATCACAAAATCTGATGAATCAGAAGACAAAAACCAAGGTAGCAGAATCCGAAAGAGGCTACATTGGAATCAAAGGTGTAGATGTAACAGCAGACAGTGCACAGATGTATAATATGCCGACAGGAGTATATGTATCAGAAGTGATCTCCGGTGGCGGTGCAGAAAAAGCAGGCATTACAAAAGGAGCCGTTATTACAGGAATCGAAGGAACAAGCGTAGATGGAATGGATGCATTGCAGGAACAGCTTCAATATTATAAAGCAGGAGAAAAAGTAAAAATTACGATTCAGACACAGAATAAGAATGGTGAATACGAGAAAAAGATGTTGAAGTAACATTAGGAAAACAATCGGAATAATTTGGATAAAAAATTGATATTTGTAAATTGATGTAGTATAATGTCAATGTATATGGAATATACAAGGCCGAAAGGCACAAAGACACAGTTTGAAATAATACACTATGGGGAGGGACAGATTCATATGAAGTGTCCAATATGTGGTCAGGAATTAAGACCAGGAAAAAAGGATCCGAATTATCTGTTGTGCTATAATTGCAAAAAGAAGTTCAAAATTCCACAGAGTCTCATAAAGTACAGAAGAGAGCGGAAAACCGGAACCATGAAGAACAGAAGTATTCGAATATACCGCCAAAAGAAGTACGCGAAAAACGTGAACAGGAAATGCGTGATGCGTATGATGAACTCCTTGCAGTAGGAGATGGGAAAAAGAAAA
>ENA-OQHY01001150-OQHY01001150.1-human-gut-metagenome-genome-assembly--contig:-NODE-1150-length-12117-cov-1.872394_pt1 | contig 12117 bp, 14 predicted proteins | sample MGYA00242570_ERZ504733 | MGnify/ENA primary metagenome ERZ504733 (study PRJEB26092, sample SAMD00036219) | human gut metagenome | host: Homo sapiens | study: EMG produced TPA metagenomics assembly of...
TTCCGATATACTCGTCAAAATTGTAAAGTCCAGCTTCTCCATATAAGAGATGATATCCACTCGTCCTGTAAAGATCACATTTTCCAGATGAAGCTGATCGACCAGCGCATAGCACTCCTGCGCATACTCCTCATCATCGACGCCTCCCATAATATGGAGACGCACATGCTCTCTTGTCGTGCAAAGCTCATAAAACGCATAGATCATCGTCTTGATATCCTTGATCGGTGCCAGACGCACGATCGCACCGATGTCAACCCATCCGTCTTCCTTTTTCAATGGAATAGGGGAAAGCCTTTCATAGTTGATTCCGTTCTCAACGACACGACATTTCCCCTTGTCACATCCCATCTGGATCTGTGCATGCATGGCATTGGTAAATAATGCTGAGACTAGAAACGCTCTCGTATAAATAATATCCGACAGCATATAGAAGAAAGAAATCCACTGCTTTTTAAATGCCGGCTGTACCCATTTTGCACGAATGATCTCTTCTTCACGCTCTCTTGTGTATATCCCATGCTCTGTCAGCAGCACTTTCTTCTTATAAACATGCCCGCCCAGGCATGCAAGAAGTCCGCCATATCCTGTACAGATTGCATGATAGACATCTGCCTTGGGCACTTCACTTCCCATTAGATAAAGGACCGGAAGCAGCATAGAACGCATTGTGTGAAATGCATCCGCAAACGGAGTATATGGATAATCTTTTATACAGCACTCCGTCAATATATTCAGGAATTCCTCACTTCTTAAAAAAGACATAGGATTCAGCTTCTGATCATGATAGAGCCGAAACAAGATTTCCCAATTCGGCGTCTACACAGCATCAGCTCTTTCAGGCTGTTCGTCTCTTCCTCTGTAAAGGCATGAAACATTTTTCCAGAATCCTTCAGCCGCAAAGCGTCATCCAGAAAGACCTCGTGAACTTCTACAACATTTTTCGGAAGCTCGTAGACAAATTTCCCTTTATCCTTCGCATTTGCCCCAATCACCCACAGAACAAACTCATGCTCTTTCATTTCATTGATATACTGGTGCATCCAGGTGGATACACCTCCAAATATGTAGGGATAACACCCCTCCAATATGAGACAGATTCTCACAATTAACTCCTTATCTGTCGCGTGTTACCGCTTTGTATTTCAATCTTCTAATTTCTCAATAGTTACTGTTGTTCCTTTGCCTGAAGCAGATAGAGATTTCCTGTCAGATGTGTAAGTTTTCCTCCCGAAACTTCACCCGGTGTTCCTTCATTGATCCTCACCATAAAATATGCTTCATCATAGAAGTTTTTAAGCTTCAATTCTATAGACCGCTCTGTCACTGTCTTTGTGAATGTAACCGCTCCATAACGCTGGATCGCACCGGATAGTTCTGAACCGGTGAGTTGTCTCAAGACGGTGCCGAATCCACCAGCCAGTCCATATAATCAGCGAGGTTGCCCTTCATCTTTTCCCAGCCAAGCGCCGCACCGCGGTCTTCGTCCAGAAGATCATCCGGATGAATAAAATGACTGTTCACAAAATGCATATTTAATTCCGACAGTGCCGCCATCTTCATATAATTATCGATAATTGCACCGGAGATGATACGCGGCTGTTCTACAATCCCATCCTTTGCAACTTCAAATTCCTGCACATACGCAAACTCACCGGTGAAATAATTACTGGCGATCGTCGGATCTCCGGGAAATCTTTCGCGAGCATCTTCCTTCCTTCTGCTGACAATACATTGGACGGCGTACATAGACTGACATTGATACACCGGGAAATGTATCCTCTCCAAAATGGATCAATTCTTTTACAGCCTTTTTCATGGCCGCCTCATTTTTCCATGTATCATACGGAAGCACGTCACCATAATCCGCATTTGAAAGACTCAACGGCTGATGATTGTATCCATGATACCCGAGTTCTCCACCTTGATGAAGCAGCATATTTCCAAAATACTGAAAACGTCTGGTATCCTTCTGTTTCTTAATCGTTCCATCCGTCGCATCCTCATAATTTTCAATAATCACACCAGTATAGCGAACGTTGTGATCAGATGCAAGCTCCTGCATATCCGGCCACCACACATCCATATAGAAATCACTAATGCTCATTCCATAGTCCCGCTTCACATAAGTACCATCTCCCTCTGGAACCGGTGACGGAAAGTCATCCAGATAAAATGCTGATCCATTGATCACTGGATAAACCCCCACATCAGTAAGGAGACTGTAGGAAGCCGCATAGAATCCACGCACCGCTTTCTCATACAGTCCAAAGTTGTCTACTACAAACTTCCCTTCCATATTGGTTCTCCCAAATGACAGGCTGACCGTTTTTTCATTGACACGCGCATAAACCTTCACATTCTCACTCAGCTGCACTGCCCAGGCAGAGTCATACGGATCCGTGATTGCATAAGCCTGTCCGCCGCCAAGCATAAATTCCGGTTCAAAATAAATACTGTCTACACGTATATTGTCATATCCGGAAGAAACGATTCCAAGCTTCTGCTCAATCACTGATGAATACGCTGTTTTCTGAAGTGTCAGGGCAAAAAGTACATTCCCACCCTCTGACACCCAATCACACAGTTCCATAAGATTCTCTTTCAACGGACTTACATCGCTCAGTAATACAACAACCGTTTCATAAGCATGATAATCTGGAATAGAGGATGCACTCTGCAGGTCTACCACATCTGTTCCAACCTTCATATCTTTAAAAATTTGTTGAAACTGCTCCCATGCAGCCACACTCGCCTCATCTTCACTGTTACGAAGTACCAGACAGGTCTTCGGCAGTGATTTCGCAGCCATCTGTTCCGTAACCACTTCTTCCTGACTGAGATATGCGACTTTTCTGTTTTTTTCAGTATATTGAATTCCACTTCGTTCAGCAAAAAGGAAGACCGCGATCATCAGAAATACACCCAGGATCACCAGCATACTTTTAAACGGAAATGTTTTCAATGATTTTAATCCAGCCAAAAAGCCAATACCTCCTTACTCTTAGACGACAGATAGATCTGCTCCTCTTTCATCTGTCTTAAACACTGCTGCAACTCCGCTCCCTTTTTTCGTTCTGCCAGATACCGGATCTTCAAAATCCAGAACTCCTCTTTCCGATGCCATTTCTGATCCATCAGCCCTAGAATCTCTTCCGCCTGAACATAATCTCCTGTTTTCATCAGATTTTGGAACAGACGCACACATGTGGAAAGCGTCGTTTTCACCTTCAGCTTTTGTCTTAAAAGACGGATATAACGTTTTCTCTGTTCTCTCTCCATCTGGGCTTCCAGAATCCCCTGATTCAGATACTCTTCCATAAAATCACAGTACTGCTCCAGGATCTCCGGATCGTCCGGTGATGCCGCATACAGCTTCTCCATCTTCTGCAAACAAAAATCATATTCCTTGGAAAGTTCAACCATGGCTGTGATCGCATAATGGACAACCTCTACATCTTCATTCATGCGGGCCTGTTTCAGAAGATCCATATATTCTTCCGGATCATCATTTAACACATCCATGATCAGTTCACGGCGCACTCCCGGTTCGTTAATCAAAAGTGCTTCCTCTAACGGAACGATCTTTTTGTCCGTATCCGAAACTGCCTGAAAAATATTTTTATAAATCTCTTCATTTACACGAAGCTTTTCCACTCCCGGTTCTATCCTATTGTCTCTTCTGGTCAGCATTTGCAAATGCAAAAGCAGCACGCACACTGTTCCCCAGAAAGGAACGAAGATCACAAGTGCCATCAGATATTTTTTCACCTTTAGCAGATGTGTCTTTATCCCCAGCCAGACCAGCACACAGCAGACAATATGTAACAGGATCAGGAATACTCCAAGCACTGTCTGAATCATAATTTTTCTCCTGTATTTGCATTCTCCATGGTATCGATCTCATGACAGACGAAGCCGTTATTTTCCAGTCTTGCAAGAATGATCGGCAAGGAACTTCTGTCCGTCTGTGAAAGAATGAGGAAGAGCTCTCCTTTTTCAGAAATCCCCCTGACATCATTTTCACGGACCGAAGCCTGTAGCGCTGTGTCTGCCTCTTCCAGTGTCATCTTCGGATACTCCAGCTTCAAAAGCACATAGGATGCCCGATTCTCCTCCCTCATAGAATGGAAGGAATACAGCCGTTCTTCAAAATACTCCTGCTTCAATATACGTGTACCCTGCACGTACTGCCTGTTCTTGATTGCCTCCTGATATTCCAGTGCGCGCAAAAGTGCTGTTTCTACCAGACCGCAGAGAATCTGGAACAGATTCAGATAATAGAGGGAAAGCTGTTCATTTCCCACTTCCTGAATGAAAATCAGCATCACGAGCTCTCCATCTTTGTGAATCCCGTTCATATACATCGGATAGCCGTCCAGGAAATTCCGGTTTACCCACACCTTTCCGGACACAATCGTCTCTTTCGCTTCCAGATAATCATCCAGACAAATGGATTTTTTCAACACATCTGTCATTCCCTGGGATGCGATCTCAAGACGTCCATAGCTCTGATTCTTTCCAACTGAATAAATCGCAAATGTATGATTCTCAAGAACTGATTCCATCACATGCAGAGTTTCAATAAAAAGCTCCTGCGGAAGAATGATATCCAGTTTTTTCGTAATATCAAAAATCTTACCAAAGCTGTCACGCTTCCCAGAATCTGCTTCTTGTACTGCCGTTTATCAGAAAGCGTCTCCTGATACATTTCTCTCATAAACAGAAATTTATCCAGGATCAGTTTATTCTCCTCTTTCATGAATTGAATATTATCTCTGTTTTTCAGTCGGATGTAACCACAGATCGCGCCGACTACAAAATAGAAGATAAACGGAATCCAGTTCGAAGGTTCGTAGAAAAGTGTCGTCCAGCCGATCCCGGTTTTCGTATATGCTGCCAGCAATGAAAGTGTTTCCAGCCCCGCTGCTGCAAGCCCGTAATTAATGCCGTACAGACTGCTGAACAGCACGATGTAAACAAGCCTCAGATCGATCATCTGAAACTGCACCTGATTTCCCGCCACCCGGTTCAGTGCTTCAAAAACAAAAAATGTGAGCAGCAATTCCGCGATTTTCACGATTTTATCATGTACTTTCAAAAAAGTTTTTACTACATCGATCTTCCGTGTCTTATGGTTCGTTTTCTCACAATAATCCTCATAAATTTCTGTAAGTTCCTCCAAAAGAGAAATCTTCGGAAACCAACCGTATTCATTTCTCAGAACGTGGTCATCAGATATCCCATCCCGGATCAGCACCTCTGACAAATAGGTAATGTTTGCAGCCGGAAACATCTGTGCCAGTCTCTCCCCGAACTGTTGAAAAGTAAAATGAAATACCTGCGGAACCTGAAGACAGGCGCTCCCCTCTCCCCAGTTATCAAAAATCTTGTATAATAAATCCCCAAGATCACTCAAAGCAAGAAAATGCATCTCCTGTGCCGGTGCTTCTTCAAATGTAATCTGCTTCTTATTGATCACAGTTGAGAACAGCTTGAAAAAATAATCCTCCTCATAAGTACCGGAATAAAGATACGGCACACGCAGAATCTTGACAGCGATCTGATGCAGTTCGCCGTATTGCCTGCAGAACTCTTCTGCCGAGCGGACCATCAGCGTCTTTCCTGTTGTATCTTCATATAAACTATCCGGTCCTGTAATATACAGAAGCCTGGAATTCAGATTCCCTTTATAGTAATGTAATAGCTTGCGTAAAGTCTCAATCTCACCCTCCATCGTCCCATGAAATGTAAGATAATTAGAAAAATAAATCACTCCCTCAAATTCATACGTCTTGAAAATGTCTTTGAATTCTTCCTCCGTCTTCGGCATCGGGTATACCGATAAGCTCTTATTGCGATTTGACTTTTGTTCAGTCTCTCCAAGAAGAAGAATCTGACACTCAGGGAAAGCCTCCTCGATAAATTCTGTTGTAATATATCCGATATTTCCGGTCACCAGTAATTTCATACGTCACCTCGTAATCATATATTGCGCATTTCTATCATTTCCAAACTATCATTTATGCAGAAGGTGTATTTTCTTTTATCCTCTTTTTGTCTTTATACATCTTCTCGTCAGCACAATGGATCAGCTTCGGCTGATTCTTTTCCTCTGCATCTTTGTCCCACGCTTGATACTTAACGCTCCCATTTATCTATATTCTCCTCTAATCGTGTCTAAAAATATACTCTCGCATATAATATGCTACCATATCAACTAATTGAAGTCCATAATTTCATTCCAATAATTCCCATAACAAGAAAGGGACCAAAAGCAAAACTGTCCTTTCGTCCCATCTTTCCTGCTGCCAGCATCATGCTTACATATATGCCGCTCAATATGATTCCCAGCATTCCTGCATATGTGATAACTTTCACGCCGTTCAGGAAACCGGATACCGCCATCAGCTTTATATCGCCGCCTCCAAATCCGCCTTTTAACAGAACTGTCAACACCAGCATTGGTACTGCAATGACCACAGCACCCAGACACCGTTCCTGGACAGACACTCCCACACGGAATAACATTTCCATACAGGCAAGTGTCAGGATTCCTATATGTGTCCACGGCTCAATGATCTGATATTTCCAGTCCGCATAAGCAATACGGCATAAGATCATCAGGTAAACAACCGTAATTCCATACTCTGTAATTTTCAAACATTCCTTTCCGTTTTCTCACTGTTTATCTCATTTAGTAACATTTCTTACATGGTTCAAGTCCCTGCGCTTCCGCTTCTTCCCGGGTCTCTTCTTTTGCCGTATTCGGATTCATATTGCCACAGTGATTCGTCTTGTGGTATTTGTTTCCTGTCGCAGACACCCATACATGCTCTCCTGTTGCTGTCTGTGATGCCTCCTGCTGTACTTCCGACGTACTCTGCGTTCCCTGATCCGAATCGTCTCCCGGTGTATAGTCATTACACGGTTCCGCACTCCAGTTCAGATTCGTGCCGTCGCTGGTCACAACGATCGTTCCTTGCTTATCCGTCCTGTATACCTGGATGTCCATACTCTGGAGCTTATCCATGGTATCTTTGTCCGGATGTCCATATTTATTATTCGTTCCGCAACTGATCACCGCATATTCCGGCACTGTCTTCTGAAGAAAATCCCATGAGGTCGCTGTTGCAGATCCGTGATGCCCCGGGACAAGCACATCACAACTTAAGTCGATACTGGAATTACACATTGCTGCTTCGCTTTCGTGCTCCGCATCTCCGGTAAATACAAAGCTGTTTTCACCATTCATCAACTTGATTGCTACTGAATTATTGTTGCTTCCCTTCGCCTCTATCGTCTTCGGTGCAAGGATCTCGAATGAGCCTCTTCCAAATTTATACGTCTTTCCAACCGCCGGATGTTGCATCTTAAGTCCATCGGCTTTGACCGCTTTCACAAATGACTGATACAGCTTGCTCGTATGCACATAGTTGCTGGATATGACATTTTTCACATCAAATGCATTCAGGCATCCAATCAGTCCTGCCATATGATCCGCATCGTAGTGGCTGCTGATCAGGTAATCAATTTTCGATACGCCATGTTCTTTCAGATAGGATACTACGAATCTTGAAGTCTTCCTGTCCCCACCGTCATAAATCATCGTCTTTCCTTCCGACTGGGCCAGAATAGACAGTCCCTGTCCTACGTCGAGGAAATGTACCTTCATCTCACCGGATTGTGTGACCGCATTCTTTTCTGCCGCCTGCACCGGCATCCGGATTCCGACACCTGCCATTGCAAGCACCATAAGCAGCTGTATCAACGCTGCTGCCAGCCGATGTCTCCATGTTTGTTTCCATATTTGTTTCATCTGTGTCTTCCCCTTTCACATCCACACATTTATTATACACGAAATTCCTCACTCTGTGTATCTGGACAATTTCTTATCCGAACAGTTACTTTTACATACTCACGCAAAAAAAATAGAACCCTTTTCCAAGGATTCTAAAAAATAAGCTGGAAATCGGACTTGAACCGACGACCCCTTCATTACGAGTGAAGTGCTCTACCAACTGAGCTATTCCAGCATGTGTCTGTGACAGCCACGTCTATAATTATACCGCATTTTATTATATTTGCAAGTACTTTTTCAGAAAATGTGTAGTGAATTACACATTTTCCTTCATATGCACTGCCATCTGCGGATACGGAATCTCAATTCCATTTTCATCCAGCAGGATCTTGATCTCTTCGAGCAGTCTCCATCTGGTTTCCCAATATTCCTCATTCTTCACCCATGCGCGGATTCCAAGCACTACCGCACTGTCTGCCAGTTCATGAACAAATACATTGATCTGTTCGTTCTTGATGATACATTCATCTTTGATCAGCAGATTTTCAATCACTGATTTTGCCTGTCGGATATCCGCATCATAAGAAATACCCACACGCAGATCCAGCTGCCTTTCATCTTTTGCCGTTGCATTGGTAATACTGTTGTTGGTCAGCATTCCATTCGGGATTACGATCGTCTTGTTATCAATTGTACTGAGTTTGGTATAGAAGATCTGGATCTCTTTTACGGTTCCTTCTTTTCCGTTGGTATCCTCGATAATATATCTCCGACTACAAACGGTTTTAATAAAAGGATCAGACTCCGCCTGCAAAGTTCGAAAGGCTTCCCTGTAATGCAAGACCGATTGCCACACCACCAGATGCCAGTACTGCCGCTACGGACGTTGTATCGAATCCAAGACTGGAGATCAGACTGAAGACGAGCAAGGCATACAGTCCATATTTTAGCAGGGAATCTACAAACTGCTCCACTCCTTTGTCCGCACCGGAGCGCTCAAAGAACGTCTGACGATCTTCCGGATCCACCGAATCACCAGCCGGCCGATAAAGAATGCCACCAGTGCCGCCAGCACTTTCAATCCGAACGTGATCAGTCCCGGTATGCTGTCCTGTACATATTGTGTCAGCTGATTAACCTGTTTGACCGCTTCCTGCGTCGCATCGGTTACTTCCTGCGTCGTATCTGCAATTGTTGTATCTGTCATATGTTATACTCCTCTTGTTGTCATCTGTTTCAGCGCAAGAAATGCGCTTACATTTCCCCTTTTATCTCCGGTAGTCCTGTGCGAGAACAGGATATCCGGGTTACAGTGTGTGCATACATTGGTTACCGCAATATGATCTTCGCGGATTCCGGCTTCTGTGAATATCCGTTCATTGGCACGCCAGAGATCCAACTGGTATTTCCCGTTTTCTTTTTTATAAAACAGCTCCGGCCAGTACGCTTCGTCAAAGTTTTCCCGGAATTGCTGTATCACATCCCCGCTCACTTCATAGCAGTCCCGGCAGATGGACGGACCGATTGCCGCAATGATATCTTCCGGATCAGAGCCATATGTCTTCTGCATCAGTTCTATGGTAACTTTTCCTATCTTACCGACGGTTCCTCGCCATCCGGAATGTGAAAGACCGATCGCCTTCTTCACCGGATCAACAAAATACAACGGCACACAGTCTGCGTAAAATGTAACCAGACAGATTCCCGGCACATCTGTGATCATTCCATTCCGGTCTCCTGAAAACGCTTTCCCCTGTCTCCGGCTTTTACTACCGCTACATTGGTCGTATGGGTCTGATTGGTGAATGTCATATCTTCCGGCTGTACACCGATGGCTCCGGCAATCCTTCTCTGATTCTCCCTGACATCTTCCGGATCGTCACCTCTAGTTGTACTGATATTCATCGTTGCCCAGCATCCTTTGCTGACACCGCCAAGTCTGGTCGAGAATCCATGATTCACGATTCCGGTCTCTTCCAGCATCGGATAACTTAAGAACGGGACACCGTTCACTTCTTTTTCATCAAATATATGGTCCTGATTTTTATAATGTAAGCCCAGATTCATGCCATATTCATCCTTTCTGTTCCGGATCTCTTCCTATCCTGTATAATCAAATGCATTCCGGTAAAGTATCACTTCATGATTCTCGATGCTCACCACATCGAATCTGCATGGTACCTCATCGATTCCGTTGACCGTCATATAGCAAAGTGCACTTTTGGAAATGGTTCTCTGTTTGGCTGGATTACAGCCTCCGCCGGATGTCCTTTTTTATCTGAAGCGCGATATTTCACCTCACAGAAGACCAGATTATCCCGCTTCTCTTGCTATGATATCAATCTCTCCGGTCTTACACCGGTAATTATACTCCAGGATCTCATATCCTTCCTGCTCCAGATATGCACCGGCAAGCCGTTCATAATGGCTTCCGGTCTCCCGGTTATTCTTCCGTTCTCTTCCTGTATCTCCGGCCATAGTCTCCCGTTCATTTTAGCAAACATTCTTACAACTTTGCTGTCTGTGATATATTTTTATATGTATTTTTTTATAAATGTCATTCTGTGGATCGGTGATGGTCCCAGTTCTTTCAGCTCGATATGTTTCTTCGTGCCATATCCTTTATTGGCAGCGAAATCATATCCCGGCATCACTGCGTCATACTCTACCATCAGGCGGTCCCTGGTCACTTTGGCAATGATGCTTGCCGCTGCAATGGACACACTTTTGGCATCTCCTTTGATGATCGGCACCTGCCGGATATCGACGCCCGGTATCGTCACTGCATCGTTCAGAAGCAGATCCGGCTGTACCTTCAGGTTCCCTATCGCCATGCGCATCGCCTCATAAGTCGCCTGCAGGATATTGATCTCATCAATCCTTGTCGGACTTACGATCCCGATTCCTGTCGCCACTGCACGCTCCATGATCTCATCGTAAAGTGCCTCCCTCTTCTTCTCCGAAAGCTTTTTCGAATCATTCAGATACAGGATCGGATCATCTTTTGGCAGAATGACTGCTCCCGCTACCACCGGACCGGCAAATGGACCGCGGCCGACTTCATCGATCCCACAGATATAGGTACAGTCGCTGTATTCTTTTTCATAGACGCTCATTGCTTCGGTACGCTCCAGTTCTTTCTGAAGCTTTTCCTGTTGTTTTTTCAGTTTTTCTTCTTCTCGTTTATTCATGTCGGATCACTCCTATATTGTCAAATGGATAGATACGCACCCAGCTCTGCCGATCAGATCCTTCCGGGTCAGAACTCCTACCCCCGGATCTCTGCTGTCCATACTGTGATTACGGTTATCTCCCATCACAAAGTATTCATCATCTCCCAGCGTAACCGGTTCTGCAGCCGTCTGCGGATCCTTGATCTTCTCCTTCCCATAGATATCACTGGTCAGGCGTTTTCCATCGATATACACATATCCGTCCCGGATCTGCACAGTCTCACCCGGCATTCCGATGATACGTTTGATATAATATGTATCTTCTTCATATTTATACGGAAATACAATGATATCATAGCGTTTCGGATCCCGGAACCGGTAACTGATCTTATCAACGATCAGATTGTCTCCATCCTGTAATGTCGTCTCCATGGAAGAGCCGCTTACCATCGTCCGCTGTCCGACAAAGGTGATGATCAGATAGGTCAGACCGATGATAAGCAGTATATACACAAGCCATCCGCCGAGTTCCCCCAGGATGTCTCTTTCTTCTTCCTCTCTCTTTGAATGTCTGGACATATTCGCGCGTGTCCTTTCTAATATGCATCTGGATATTCCAGAGTCAGTCTTCCCAGGCGTCCGTTACGGAAATCATCCATCAGAAGGACAGACGCTTTCTCTGTATCCAGTTCATTTCCGCGTACCAGGCAATGTCTGCTTTCAGCGATCCTTGCGATCATGCCGTATGGATCCGCATCTTCTTCTACGTTATATTTACTCTCCAAAAACTCCCGGATAATTCTTGTTCATAAATGTCACAAGCTCTGCTGCCAGTTCTTCCGTCTGCAGGATCTCATCCTTGATCGAACCGATAAATGCAAGCTTAAGACCTACTGCCTGATCTTCGAATCTTGGCCATAAGATTCCCGGTGTATCAAGAAGTTCTACATTCTTGTTCAGTCTGATCCACTGTTTCCCTTGGTCACACCGCTTGTTCGCCCGTCTTCGCACACGGCTTTTCCTGCCAGTGCATTGATTGAATGTTGACTTTCCGACATTCGGGATTCCTACTACCATGGCTCTGACCGGACGGTTCAGGATACCGCGCTTTCTGTCTCTTTCAATCTTTTCTTTACATGCTTC
>ENA-OQHY01001151-OQHY01001151.1-human-gut-metagenome-genome-assembly--contig:-NODE-1151-length-12109-cov-2.146553_pt1 | contig 12109 bp, 13 predicted proteins | sample MGYA00242570_ERZ504733 | MGnify/ENA primary metagenome ERZ504733 (study PRJEB26092, sample SAMD00036219) | human gut metagenome | host: Homo sapiens | study: EMG produced TPA metagenomics assembly of...
GTCTGGAAGAATGAGAATGGTGTGATCTTGAATTTTAATCCAAGTAATTCCTCGTAGAAATAGTCCTGTCCGAACAGGACTTCTGTTCCTTCATCTTTTACGACATCTGCAAGGCTGTCGTTCTTTGTATGCAGGATTCCGACCAATGTTCCATCAAAGTTCATTGCTGTCATCTTTGCTAACCATGCACCTTGAATGTCTGGATTTTTTCATTGCCTCTGCCGGGTCAACTCCGAGTTCTGCCGTATCGGATGCTGTGACCAGATCCACCAGGATTTCTCCTGTCTTTACTGCTTTTCTTACCAGCAGGTGGCGGAAATATCCAACATGGCGCATACGGTGATAATATGGAAGTCCCGATTCTCCCGCACATTCCAGTGTACATGCCAGAATCTTTCTGTAATCCTCATCTACGATCTGACAATCTGTCACATTTACAATATCATGAAACTTCCGCGTTTATGCATTCCAAGTGCCAGTGGTCCGTCTTTGTATTCATCTCCGAATGAAAATTCCATCTTGTTGCGGTATTCGGTTCTGACAGACTTGGTTTGATGCCTTCCCAGATATACTCCCCGTCTACCGCTTCATCCCATCATTTTTTTCACCTGCTCATTCTTCATGCAAGCTGCTCTTCATACGGAAGATTCTGATAAGTACAGCCTCCGCACTGTCCGAAATGTGGACAGGCTGACGGAATCTCGCTGGCTGACGGTTCCAGTACTTCCAGAAGACGCCCTTCTGCCTTTCCTTTTCTGATCTTATTGACAGAAAACCTTACCTTCTGTCCCGGCACGCCATTCTTTACGACTACCCATCTGTCTTCTTCCGGCAGATAAATGCGCCCTTTATTTGGAAATTCTACGGATTCTATAATTCCTTCGTATACCTGTCCTTTTTTCATATCTATCCTTTCTGTCATAGCTTTTGTCTATTGCAATTTATTTCATTATCTTTACTATTTCTGGTTCTGTCTCTTGTTCCGCTTTTCTATCCTTTATATACTGCTTTCAGGATTGTCCCTTCCTGTTCCACTTTCACATGTTTCAGACTTTTCACATACTGATTGAACTGGGAATATCCATAATCGCGGATCTTAAAGTCTTTGTATTTTTCATACATTTTATTTCCCAGTGTACTGAGTTCTACTCCGGATCTTCCCGACTTTTTCACAATCTGTACGACGTAGCTGTCGATATTTTCCTTCAGATCCTGATCCTCTCTTAAAGTAACCGACACAATATTTCCATGTTTTACCATCTGGATTCTTGTGAATTCCTCCAGAAACTTGGACAGCATATTATACCCGTAGCTCCGCACATCAAAGTCCGGGTAAAGACTGACCAGACGGCTTCCTACTTCACCGAGTCCGGTTGGCTTATTGATATCCTGATTCTCAATGATCATCTTAATGATCGCATCTTCAATCTTCTCTTTACTTCGTCTGTCATGTGTTGTCTCGCTCTTCGATGTTCCCGGATTCTGCTCGCTCATCAGATTTTCCAGAATCGTAAACTTATCACACGCTTTCCTGAATGGCTCCGGAGTCTTATTTTCTCCCATGCCAATAACCATCTTTCCGCTCTCTCTAAGACGGCTGACGAGTCTTGTAAGTCGCTGTCACTGGATACAATGCAAAATCCATCCACATCATTCGTATACAGGATATCCATCGCATCAATGATCATAGCTGAATCGGTAGAATTCTTTCCTTGTGTATAACTAAACTGCTGGATCGGCGTGATCGAGTTTGTCAGAAGTTCATCTTTCCAGCTTGAATGCTGCGTGCTCGTCCAGTCTCCGTATATTCTTTTATATGTAATGATCCCATATTTTGACAATTCTGTCAGGATCGGCTTGATGTATTTTGCTGATACATTATCTGCATCAATCAGTAGTGCATAACACTGTTCCTGCATACCTTCTCTCTCTTCTTTCTATAAATATTACTGAATTTTCCATGCGGACGCATTTGAGATTGCAAAAGAAAAGCAGGCCAGTCGCCTTTCTTTTACCAGATCGGTTTCTAACCTGCCTCTTTCTTCACTTATTCATCCGCCGGTTCTTATACCTGATCGTCATCATCGAAAAAGTCATCGTCGAAATCATCGTCATCAAAATCATCCTCGAAGTCTTCCAGGTAATCCGGGGTAAAGAAGCAATATACTGCATAAGCGATTCCTGCAACTGCAGCTACAGCTCCGACTACTGCCAGAATCCAGAGTACGGTCTTGCCGTGTTTGTCCTCTTCTTTTTTATTCATCAGTTCGCTAAGCTTGGATGCTGCAATAATATCTTCTACTTTACTCATGCTCCACGTCCTTTCCTCTGCTCTTTCGGCAAATCATTCTTTACTTATTATAACACTTTACGTAGTGTATGACTACTTATTTTTCAGATTTTTCTCCTGTATCCCGGATAGATTCCGGATTATTATACTTTCTGAAGTCTTGCAAATGTGGCAAACATCTTCTTCGTTCCGGGTCGTCGAAGTGAACTGTTACTTCATAATCACGTCCGCCTTCAATGATTGCAGTTACCGTTCCTTCTCCGAATTTGATATGTCTGACACGGTCTCCCACTCCGTAAGGAAGCTTCCCGCCTTTTGGTGTCCCGAACTGCTGTACCGGCTTTGGTGCGGTAAATGCCTTCGTCTTAAATGTTTCTTTCGCCTGCATGAAAGAGGTCTTCACCCTTACCTGCTCACTTTCTTCTTTCTTCTCTTTTTTTGCTGATGGTCCTGTCTCCAGAAGTTCCAATGGGATTTCTTTTAAGAAACGGGACATCTTCTTATACTGTGTCTCCCCATGTACCATACGTTTTCTTGCACAGGTCAGTGTCAGATCTTTCTCTGCTCTTGTGATTCCTACATAACATAATCGTCTTTCTTCTTCCAGTTCTGCCGGGTCGTCTGCAGTAATCGTCATATAGCTCGGAAACAGTCCGTCTTCCATTCCTGCCAGATATACATGCGGGAATTCCAGACCTTTTGCACTATGTAATGTCATCAATACGACATAATCCGTACTTTCATCCAGACTGTCGATATCTGCTACCAAAGCTACATCCTCAAGAAATCCTCCAAGTGTCGGTGTTTCATTCTGTAGCGCACAGCTTTCTTCATAAGCAGCGATCTTATTGCGGAGTTCGTCTATATTTTCAATTCTTGATGTTGCCTCTTCACTCTCACATTCGTGGATCAGCGCATCGATATAACCAGTTTCTTTGATAACTTCCTCCAACAGTTCCAATACACTCATGTCTTCTGTATCATTCTTAAAATGCTCGATCATTGCAACGAACGATTCCAGTTTTGCCTGTCCTCTTCCGATGTTCGGGATCAGGTCTACGGCACGAAGTGCATCATAGAAGCTGCATTCTCTGGTTGATGCATATTCCTGCACACGGTTGATACTGGTCAGTCCGATACCTCGTTTTGGAACATTTACAATACGTCTGACAGCCAGATCATCTCTTCCGTTATCAATCGTCTTCAGATACGCAAGAAGATCCTTGATCTCGCGTCTCGCATAAGAAGTTCACACCACCGATGACTTTATATGGAATACTGTCACGGACAAAACGTTCCTCGAACATACGGGACTGTGCATTGGTACGGTAAAGAACTGCATTATCTTTGTAGCTGCAGAGTTCTTTATTGACATGACGTCTGATGTCACCGACTACATATTCTGCCTCTTCATAAGCAGAATCAAACTGACGTAACTGGATCATATCTCCATCTTCATTCTCGGTCCAGAGCGTCTTGTCTTTTCTTCCCTGATTGTTCCGGATCACGGCATTGGCTGCATTCAGGATATTGCCGGTAGAACGGTAATTCTGCTCCAGCTTGATCACTTTAGTATCATCAAACACATGTTCAAAATCCAGGATGTTCTTAATATTCGCGCCGCGGAACTTATATATGGACTGGTCATCGTCTCCAACCACACACAGATTACGGTACTTGGATGCCAGCAGACGGATCAGTTCGAACTGTACTGTATTTGTATCCTGATACTCATCTACCATGATATAACGGAAACGCTCCTGATAATATTCCAGTACATCTTTCTGTGTCTGGAAAAGCTGCACGGTCTTAAACAACAGATCATCAAAATCCAATGCATTATTTGATCGGAGCTGTTTTTCATATTCTTCATATACTTCTGCAATTTTTTTCCGGCTGTAATCCCCTTCCGCACGCATACGGTATTCCTGTGGTGTCACCAGTTCATCTTTTGCTTTAGATATCTCTGAAAGCAATGCCCTTTCCCGGAACATCTTCGTATCTACCTGCAGAAGCTTACAGACCTCACGCATCAGTGTCTTTTGATCGTCACTGTCGTAGATTGTAAAGTTGGTATCATATCCGAGCAGATCGATATGGCGTCTTAAGATACGCACGCACATGGAATGGAAGGTGCTTACCCATATACTCTCTGATCCGTATCCAACCAATTTGTCGACACGTTCCCTCATCTCTCCGGCTGCTTTATTCGTAAATGTAATTGCAAGGATATTCCATGGATTCACCTGCTGCTCTTCAATTAAGTAAGCAATTCTGTGTGTCAGAACCCTTGTCTTTCCGGATCCTGCTCCTGCAAGGATCAGAAGTGGTCCTTCTGTATGGAACACTGCTTCTCTTTGTTGTTCATTTAATGTATCGTATATACTCAATCTTATGGTTTCCTTTCTTTCCGGTTTTTATTCTTCTTTTTTCTTTCCGGCCTGTTCTGCTTTCGTCATGGATTCATGCTCTCTTTTTATTTCGCTATAAAGAGCCGTTGATGTCCAGTTCTGATTCTTTGCAGTAACGATTGCTTCAGCGGAACCTGTACTTTTTCTTTTTTCATCTGGAATAATAGCTTATCCAATATCCGATTGTCTGCCAGCAGCATGACAAGCATCTCTTCTTCAAAGTCTGTGATTTCTTCATTTTTTTCATTGTCTGTCCCGGAAGTTTCCTCCCTTGATGCCTCTTCCGCCACTTCTTCTTTCAGTCCGGTCAGTACTCCGATTGTCTTTGAATACTCTTCTTTTTCCACATATTTCACACGAAAACCAAGAAAACTTCCCAGCATGCCGATCTTTCTTCTTTTTCGTGCCTTTCAGATTATAACATAGCATGATTGATTTCATATGCATTCTACCCCTTTTCGAATGTCTGTTTCCATTATAGTTGCTTTGTCCGGGTTCTGCAAGAAACAATTTGGGACGGAGGATTTAAAAAATCCTCGTCCCAAATTAAAAAATGTCCTGTCCCTTTTTCATTTTCATTCATCATTCGATTCATTTACGCGCTGATCGCATTTCCCGTATACAGCTGATAATATCTGCCTTTCTCTTCGATCAGTTCATCATGTGTACCACGCTCAATGATTCTTCCTGTTCCAGTACCATAATGCAGTCAGAATTGCGGACTGTCGATAATCTGTGGGCAATAACAAATGTTGTCCTTCCACGCATCAGCTTATCCATTCCATCCTGTACGATCCGTTCCGTTCTGGTATCGATGGAACTGGTTGCTTCATCAAGGATCAATACCGGAGGATCAGCAATAGCGGCTCTTGCAATTGCCAGAAGCTGGCGCTGTCCCTGGCTTAAATTTGCTCCGTCTCCGGTCAGCATCGTATCATAGCCTTTCGGGAGTCTTCGGATAAAGCTGTCGGCATTTGCAAGCTTTGCTGCTGCCACAATCTCTTCATCGGTCGCATCCAGTTTGCCAAAGCGGATATTGTCACGCACCGTTCCGGTGAATAAATGTGTATCCTGCAGAACAATCCCAAGTGAATGTCTGAGATCCGCTTTCTTAATCTTGTTAATGTTGATTCCATCATAACGGATCTTGCCGTCCTGGATATCATAGAAACGGTTGATCAGATTGGTGATCGTCGTCTTACCTGCTCCGGTCGATCCGACGAATGCAATCTTCTGTCCCGGTTTGGCATATAATTTGATATCATGCAATACAATCTTCTCATCATTATAACCGAAATCCCACACCATTTGAATACGACTTCACCTTTCACCTCCACATAATCCACACTGCCATCATTCTGATGTGTATGTTTCCATGCCCAGCGTTCGGTTCTTTCTTCACACTCTGTAAGCTTTCCGTCTTCTTCTTTCGCATTGACCAGTGTTACATATCCTTCATCCAGTTCTTCTTTTTCATCCATCAGCTTAAAAATACGGTCGGCCCCGGCCATTGCCATAACAATTGCATTCATCTGCATACTGATCTGGTTGATCGGCATACTGAAGCTCTTATTAAATGTCAGGAAGCTTGCCAGACCTCCGAGGGTAAAACCTCCGACCTTTCCAAGTGCCAGCACACCCCCGATGATCGCACAGATCACATAACTGATATTTCCGATCTGTGCATTGATCGGTCCTAAAAAGTTGGCAAATGTATTGGCTTTGTCTGCACTGACATATAGTTCATCATTCAGCTTCTTGAAGTTCTGCATGTTCTCCTCTTCATGGCAGAATACCTTTACCACCTTTTGTCCGTTCATCATCTCTTCGATATAACCGTTCACAGTTCCCAGGTCTTTCTGCTGTTTTGCAAAATATGCCCCGCTCTGTCCGGCAGATTTCTTTGAACAGAATACCATGATTCCGACCATGATCATCGTTACGACCGTAAGTGGGATACTTAAGATCAACATACTGACAAATACACTGATGATCGTAATCCCACTGTTCAGAAGCTGCGGCATACTCTGCTGATCATCTGTCTTAATGTATCAATATCATTCGTATATACCGACATGATATCTCCATGTGCATGCGTATCAAAATACTTGACCGGTAGTTTCTCCATATGAGAGAACAGATCATTTCTTAAGTTGCGTAGTGTCCCTTGCGTCACATTGACCATCAGACGGTTATAACCGAATGTTGCCAGTACACCCAGTGCATAAAATGCTGCTACTCTGGCGATCGCATGTGCAAGCGGTGTAAAATTGGGGTTATCTGATAATAAAAATGGTGTGATATATTCGTCGATCAGGTTCTTCATGAACATCGTTCCCTGCACATTGCAAAGAACACTGACAACAATCAATACTACTACACTGATGCAGTGAAACTTATAATCTTTTAATACATATTTCATAAGGCGGAGGAATAATTCACCCGGATTTTTTACCTGTGCTTTCATTCCTCTCGGCTGTCTTCCCGGTCCCGGCATCTTATTCACCCTCCTTCTCGTCAAAATCGCCGCCACCTCTGGTCTGTGATTCATAGACTTCACGGTAGATATCATTCTGTTCCAGTAATTCTTCATGTGTACCGAATCCATTGACCTTACCGTCTTCCATAACGATGATACGGTCAGCATCCTGTACGCTTGAGATTCTCTGTGCGATGATCAGTTTCGTTGTATCCGGAATTTCTTCACGAAACGCTCTTCGGATCTTCGCATCTGTTGCGGTATCTACCGCACTGGTACTGTCATCCAGAATCAGTACTTTTGGCTTCTTAAGTAGTGCTCTTGCAATACATAGTCTCTGCTTCTGACCTCCGGATACGTTACTTCCGCCCTGCTCGATGTATGTCTCATATCCTTTCGGAAAACGGTCGATGAACTCATCCGCACATGCAAGTTCACACGCGTGTCTGCATTCTTCCAAAGTTGCTTCCTTGTCTCCCCAGCGGAGATTATCAAGGATTGTTCCGGAGAACAGCACATTATTCTGCAAGACTACTGATACCTGATCACGAAGCACTTCCATATCATAATCTTTGACATTTCTGCCACCGACCAGTACTTCGCCTTTCGTCACATCGTACAGACGACTGATCAGGTTAACCAGACTCGTCTTGGCACTTCCTGTTCCTCCGATGATTCCGATCGTCTCACCGGAACGGATCTTCAGATCAATATCTTCCAGTACTGGTTCGTCACTGTCCTTTTTATACGCAAAGTCCACATGACGGAATTCAATACTTCCATCTTCTACTTTCATGGCCGGATGTTCCGGATTCTTAAGATCACTCGTCTCATTTAACACTTCGGAGATACGTCTCGCACTTGCCATACTCATAGCGACCATGACAAATACCATCGACAACATCATCAGACTCATCAGAATATTCATGCAATATGTAAGAAGACTCATCAGTTCTCCTGTCGTCAGGGAATCACTTGCGATCATCTTTGCTCCGAACCAGCTCACTAACAGGATACAGGTGTATACCGCCGTCTGCATCATCGGTGCATTGAATACCAGATTTGTCTCTGCTTTTACAAAAATGTTATAGATATTCTCACTTGCTCTTCGTAACTTAGATGTCTCCTGTTCCTCTCTTACATATGCCTTCACGACACGGATCGCAGATACATTCTCCTGCACGGATTCATTCAGATCATCGTACTTTGGAAATGCCTGCTGGAAATATTTTGTCGCATGGCTCATGATCAGGAACAATAAAATTCCAAGAATAATTACCGCTACAAGATAGATACATGCCAGTCTCGCATTGATTGTAAATGCCATGACCATCGCACAGATCATACTGGCCGGTGCTCTGGTGAACATACGCAGGATCATCTGATATGCATTCTGTATATTGGTTACATCCGTTGTCATTCGGGTTACAAGTCCTGCTGTGCTGAATTTATCAATATTTGAAAATGAAAATGTCTGAATATTGTTAAACATAGCCTCTCGTAAGTTCCTTGCAAATCCCGCCGATGCTTTTGCACCGAATCTTCCGCCCATCATTCCGGCGAATAATCCGATGACCGCCGCAACAACCATGATTCCGCCGACTTTGTAGATGTGGTGGATATCCCCGGTATTGACCCCTTTATCAATAATTGATGCCATCAGATATGGATGATCATCTCCATCAATACCTCAAGGATCATAAAGAGCGGAGTTGCAATGGATGCTGCTTTAAATTCTTTAATCTGTTTTGCTAATGTCTTAATCATTCCATTTACGCCCTTTCTGTTTCGTTTCTTGTTTTATAGTTACATTTATAACTCCGATTTTCCGGATTACCTGACTTCATATTTCTTCACATTCTGATTAATCTGGTCTAACACCTTATAAAAAATATGAAGTTCTTCTTCTGATATGCCTTCGGAAAGCTCTTCTTCGATATGCTCCACAATATCCTCAAAAGATTCCTGACTTGCAATTCCTTTTTCTGTCAGGATTACTTTTTTAACCTGGCATCCTGTTTTACCGATTCTCTTCTTACGAATCCCTTCTTTTCCATCAATTGAAGCAGATTCGTAACTGTAGATCTACCTACTGCAAATCTTTGTTCAATATCCTTCTGAAAAATATCCTGCTCCCGGTTCTCATACAGATACCGTATGATCCAGCCATGCATCATCGTCACTTCATCCACTCCAGACTTTCTCACATGTGCAGACAGATTCCTTGACAATTTCAGATCCGCACAGTGTATCTCCGGTCCGATCTTTCTTCTTTTCCGTTCCACATTACCATCCTTTCCGTTCAATTGTTCGCATTCAAATTGTTTGTTATCAAATTGTTTGTTGGCGAACTTATTTTATCATATCCAATTAAAATGTCAATAACTTCTCCGATATTCAGCCGTATTTTCCAGACATTTTCTGCAACGTGTATAAAAAAACGCTTGCCATCTAGTTTTCAAAACTATATAATAATTACATTGAGGTGATAAAAAATGACAATAGACACAAAAGATATGCTGAACAGCATTTTATCAAGCATCTCACGGATCGATTACGTGAGACCTGATGATATTCCGAATATAGATTTATACATGGATCAGGTTACTACCTTTATGGAAAAAGAACTGGCATCCAGTAAACGTCATGAAGATGATAAGATCCTTACCAAGACCATGATCAACAACTATGCCAAGAACAATCTTCTCCCTCCACCTGTGAAGAAGAAGTACTCCAAAGAGCATCTGCTGATAATGATCTTTATCTATTATTTTAAAAATTTTCTTTCTATTAAAGATATTGAAACTATGTTAGAACCGATTACGGATAAGTATTTTGACACAGATCAGGATTTTGATATCACTTCTATCTATAAAGAAGTATGCGAACTGGAAAAGTCCAGAATTCCGGAATTTGAAAAAGAAATTATCCGCTCTTATAATTCTTCTAAAAAATGTTTTGATGAAGCACCGAAAGATGACAGGGATTCTCTGCAGTTGTTTGCATTTATCTGTAACCTGAGTTTTGACATCTATGTTAAAAAGCAGATTGTAGAAAAGCTTTTGGATAATTTCCCCGATCTGCTTCACTCTAAAAATACCGGTGTCAAAAAGGATTCGGCCAAAAAAAGAAATAAGACCGCACGTCTTATTTCTTTTTTTGCTTCTGCATTCTTGCCAAATGCATCTGCACTGTTTTTTCGCACCTTATTCTGCTTTTTCGTCTTTGACTTCCCCAAGTCCGATTCTCTCGAATACCATGTCATATCCGTCATTACCGTAATTCAGCGAACGGTTCACACGACTGATCGTTGCTGTTGAAGCGCCTGTCTTTTCTGCAATCTCAAGATAAGTCTTGTGTTCTCTTAACATCTTTGCAACTTCAAAACGCTGTGATAATGAAAGCAATTCATTAATCGTACAGATATCTTCAAAAAATGTATAACACTCCTCTTTATCTTGAGCTTAAAATTCCCTGAAACAGATAATCAACCGCCTCTGTTCTGATTTTCTTACTCATAGCATTATCTCCTTCGTAGCAGATTCATTACTTTTACATTTTAACACACTAAAATTGCAAAGTCTATAGTTTTTTCCCATGTTTTATACATGCTTTTAATTTTTCCAGTGAAACATTGGCAACCAATTCTTCCGGAAAATCTGTTTCTCTCAATATTTCTTCCGCATATGGATACTCTGCAATATCTGCATCCACATGTGAATCACTGCCAAGCACGATCATCACTCCCTGTGCTTTACATTCCTTTACCATCTCCAGACAGTTCTCTTTTGTATTCTCCCGAAATCCTTCCGGACGCAGTGATGAATTATTTACTTCCAGTAATGTTCCGGTTTCTTTTGCTTTTTTTACCAGACGCTTCATATCTACAGGAAATCTCCCGTCATCCGGATGTCCAATGATGTCCACATACGGATGTTCCATTACTTTCTCATATGCTGCGGTTACATTGTCTATTGTCCGTTCATCTTTAAAACACGGCATATGAATACTGGCGATTGCAATATCAAGTCTTTCAAGAACCGAATCTGGGAGATCGATCTCCCCCGCGCATTCATGATATTCAGTTCTGTTCCTAATAACAGCTCAATCCCGTATTTTTTTTCTTGGAACAATTCTTAAATTTTTGAAAATAGAACAAATGACAAGTTCCGGGCATCTCTGGTGCATGTTCCGTAATTGCAAGTCCCTTCAGTCCTTTATCCGCTGCTGCTTGCGCCATCTCATTCAGCGTATTATATGCATGTCCACTTGCGAGCGTATGCGTATGTGTGTCAATTTCTACTCTCATTTCCTGCTTCTCCTTCCTGTTGTATTTCATCAGATCTTCTTTATCTGTTATTTTTATATGTTATTTTAAATTGTAACTTTTCTTCTTTTCAGCTTTAATGCTCTAATATTTCACAACATGAAGTATTATACCGTATAATTTTCTTTTTTTCTACCCATTCTATACTGGAAAGCAGGTTTTCCTCTTTTTTACTAAATAACCACCATTTATTCACCCCTCTAATATATCTGAATTATAAAGGAGTTTTTATTTATGAAGAAACATGAAAAAAAGACTGTAATTGTAAACCCATTGTCCAACCAGGAACTCATTGATTCTTACGATTATCTTGCAACTGCTGCCTCTTCCCATGACTGTACCGGTTTGATTCCTTCTGCGCCTCTTAATCCTGCGGAACTGGATTCGTACGAGGAACTTTATCCATTTCTTCCTCCGGTCTCATGCGCAGATGATGCTCCGGAGCAGCTCCGCCTTCCGGTAAGAATCCATCTGATATTAAGGGTTAATGTTCATCTGAAAATACTCTGCAAAATACCTGTTTTTCCTTGACATGCCTTCCAATCACAGCTAATCTTATAGGAGTGTAAAACTATATTATATATATTGAGAGGTAACTATCA
>ENA-OQHY01001152-OQHY01001152.1-human-gut-metagenome-genome-assembly--contig:-NODE-1152-length-12106-cov-5.423825_pt1 | contig 12106 bp, 12 predicted proteins | sample MGYA00242570_ERZ504733 | MGnify/ENA primary metagenome ERZ504733 (study PRJEB26092, sample SAMD00036219) | human gut metagenome | host: Homo sapiens | study: EMG produced TPA metagenomics assembly of...
GCTTTTTGTTTCTCTGCCCTTATCTGTTTAAGCAATTTCTTGCGATGTTCCTTCTTCAGCAATTTGAGGCACAAGTTTCCCTTGAATTGCCTCCTGTAGAATGGACTTGGGTAATTGCTTTGCCAAATAATTGTCCAATTCTATCTTCTGCTCTAAAAGTTTATTTAATCTCATTTTCAGATGTCCCATATTTATGCTGTTTTGAATATTGGTGGGACATCTTCTCATAATAGGAACTAAGCGCACAACTTTCCATGATATATTAATGGGGAATAGTCCTCAAAAACAGAATTATTTTATCATGGTAGAAAAGTTTAAAGAATTCCTTGTTCAGTCGAATATGGCAAAGAACACCGTTTCGGCGTATGTTTATGCTGTGAACGATTTCAATTCAAGACACTCACAATTGACAAAGAAAGAGTTGTTGCTCTACAAGGCTTATCTAATTGAGACGTTCAAGCCAAAGACCGTGAATCTTCGCATTCAGGCTTTGAACAAGTATCTGGAGTTTGTTCGCAAACCTAAATTGCGCTTGAAATCTGTTAAGGTTCAGCAGCGCACTTATTTGGAGAATGTAATTAGTAATGCTGATTATACGTTCTTGAAGAATAAGCTAAAGAGGGATAACAACATGGAATGGTATTTTGTAGTGCGTTTTCTTGCAGCTACAGGTGCAAGAGTTAGCGAACTTGTTCAGTTGAAGGTAGAGCATGTAAATGTGGGCTATTATGACATTTACACAAAGGGCGGGAAGATAAGACGCTTGTTTATTCCGAAGAAGCTTCGTGAGGAAACATTGGTATGGTTAAGCAAGAAAGATAGAGACAGCGGCTATTTGTTTCTCAATCGTTTCGGCGAGAGGATAACAACACGTGGCATAGCGCAGCAGTTGAAGAACATTGCTGTAAGATATGGCCTAAATCAAAAAGTTGTATATCCGCATTCTTTCCGTCATAGATACGCCAAGAACTTCTTGGAGAGATTCAATGATATTTCTCTGTTGGCAGACTTGATGGGACACGAGAGTATAGAGACTACTCGCATATATCTTCGCAGAACAGCAAGTGAGCAGCAGAACATTGTTGATAAAATTATCACATGGTGATCACAGAAAAATGTTGCTGCAAGTAGAATAAGCTGGCAGATACGCCTTTGAACCTGGAAGAAAGGCTGGAAGATATCCTCAAAACTGAGATATCTTCCAGCCTTTATTATGTTTATAATGAGTTTGTTGTGGCGATTCTGGAAGATATGGTAGATATTTTCACGTACATTGTTTTTATAGACAATCTATATCAATATACCAATATATCACCATATCAACACATCACCATTACAACTGACACGTTTACTGCTTGATGTTCGGCTGCTCAAGACCGAAGCCTCTCTTCTTGTCGAGTGCCTTCAGATAGATGGCGAAGAGGAGAGCAAGAACACCGAAGCTTGCGAAGACGAGCAAAGGCACGGTGTAGTCGTAAGGGATGAACTCCGCGCCGGCTGCCTTGGCTGCGATAACCGCAGGGTTGTCGGCGTTGGTAGAGGCGAGAAGGTTGCCGATGAGCTTCGGAACGAAGCAGAGACCGATGTTCTGCACCCAGAAGATGAGGCAGTAAGCCGAACCGAGAATCTTCTCGTCGATAATCTTCGGAACGCTTGGCCACAGAGCTGCAGGAACGAGAGCGAACGAGATGCCGAGCAATACGATGGTAGAGTAGGCGATGACGGGGCTCTTTGTTGCCGGGAGCACGAAGGCGAAGACGAGGTGGCAGCAGATGAGGAGCAATGCGCCGCCCATGAGCATCGTAGCACCCTTACCCTTGCGGTCGAGGAAGTTGCCGAGGAACGGAGTGATTACGGCTGCACCAATCGGGAACCAACGGAAGATGTTGGCAGCTGCTTCGGCAGAGATGCCGTCAAGGTTGCACTGCAGCATGTTGGCACCGTAGCGCTGGAAGGGGAAGATCGCTGAATAGTAGAGCACGCAGAGCAGAGCTACAATCCAGAACACCTGAGAAGAGAAGATCTTGCCGAGGTCGCTGAACTTGAACTCTTCCTCCGGGTCGGCAGCCTCTTCTGTGACACCCATCTGCTTGTCGAGTGCCTTGTCCATGAAGGTGAAGACGATGAAGGTGATGAGACCGATGAGGAGGAGCACGGTGCAGAACGCTACCGGAGCTACTACTGTGCCGAAGTGGTTGGCGATGATTGGAGAGATAGAGAAGATAGCGAACACGCCGACGCGTGCGATAGCCATCTCAAGACCCATAGCGAGAGCCATCTCCTTGCCCTTGAACCACTTCGCGATTGCCTTGGAAACGGTTGTACCTGCCATCTCGCAGCCGCAGCCGAAGAGCATGAAACCGAAGCAAGCCATCTTTGCGCTTGCAGGGAGGTCTACCCACCAAGAGTTGAGCCACTCGGCAAAGGCGGTCTGAGCGAACCAGTCGGTGATGCCGATGAACTTGATGAGTGCGCCGATGAACATCATCGAAGCAGAGAGCACGCCGGTGAAGCGTACGCCCATCTTGTCGAGGATAACGCCGGCGATGATGAGGAAACCGAAGACGTTAACGAGATACTCGGATGCTGCATAGGTACCGAAGGTGTCCGGACCCCATCCCTTCTGCTTCTCGATGAGTGCCTGAATTGGTGACATTACATCGACGAACATGTAGCCGAAGAACATCATGGAAGCGATAAGGACAAGGGCTGTCCAACGTGCCCATGCCTTGTCGTTCAATAGTTGATTTACTTTTTGAACCATTTCTTTAGTTATTAATTTTTAATCTTTAATTTCGTTGCGCTTTCTTTAATTATTAATTCTTAATTTTTAATTATTAATTTTGCTGTTTTTAAATTCTTCATTTCGTCGTCCCTGACAATTACCAATTAATAATTACAAATTATTTCCTGGTTTCATTGTCTTTGTTATCGACGATAGGAATTTTCCGATTTCTTCAGAGTCTTCTTTTATAGACAGATACTGTTTCTCATTTAAATAATCTGTCCTGTATAGAAGCTCTATCCAGTATTGGGTCTCTCTGCATTCTTTCGAAGCTATGTATATCTTCGAAACGAAGTCGGCTCGGCTTATTGCCGATTTTGATTCGGCAATGTTGGCTCCGATGCTTGTGCCGGAGCGTAGGAGTTGTTTGCTAAGCACATACTCCTTTTTCTCTTCGCACAGCCACTTGTAAAGATTTACAATCCTTACAGCAAAAGCCATCGCCTTGTCGCTCAACTTTAAACCAGCGTCATTCATTAGATATAAGTATTGCTGAATACCAAAGAGTGCGGAACACCCAACAATTAATAATTAAGAATTAAAAATTAATAATTTATTTAAGCCACTTGTCGAGCCATCCGAAGAAGGTGCGCTGCCAGAGCACGCCGTTCTGCGGTTTGAGTACCCAGTGGTTCTCGTCGGGGAAGATGAGAAGTTCGGCAGGAATGCCGCGCAGACGTGCTGCGTTGAATGCACCGAAGCCTGGTTGGCGTTGATGCGGTAGTCCATCTCGCCGTGGATGCAGAGGATAGGCGTATCCCACTTGTCGACGAACTTATGCGGCGAGTTCTCGTAGGTGCGGCGTGCGCGGTCGGTCATATCCTTGTTCCAGTAAGCGTCGTCGTACTCCCAGTTGGAGAACCATGCTTCCTCGGTGTCGGTGTACATCGACTCGAGGTTGAAGGCTCCGTCGTGGGCGATGAACGCTTGAAGCGTTTGTCGTGGTGACTCGCAAGATAGTAGACCGAGAAACCGCCGAAGCTGGCACCAACGCAGCCGAGACGATCCTTGTCTACGTAAGGCAGGTTGTTGGCAGCGTCGTCGATAGCCGAGAGGTAGTCGTCCATGCACTGACCAGTCCAGTCGCCAGATACAGCCTCGTTCCACTCAGAGCCGTAGCCAGGCAGACCGCGGCGGTTGGGAGCGATGACGATATAGTCGTGAGCTGCCATAATCTGGAAGTTCCAACGGTAGCTCCAGAACTGGCTTACGGGGCTCTGTGGTCCGCCCTCGCAGAAGAGCAGCGTAGGATACTTCTTGTTAGGGTCGAAGTGAGGTGGGAGGATTACCCATACCTGCATCTGCTTGCCGTCGGTAGTCTGCACCCAGCGCTCCTGTACCTTACCCATCTCGAGCTGGTCGTAGAATGCCTTGTTTTCGAAGGTGAGTTGCTGCACCTTTGTCTTCTTCGGGTCCTTGCCCGGTGTGACGATGTAAAGCTCGTCCGCCTGCGAGATGCTGTGGCGCGAAGCGAGAATTTTGCCCGTGTTGCCGAGCATCTGGAGAGAACCGAAGTCCATCCAGTCGTCGGTGAGCTGACGCACCTGACCGTTGAGGTCTGTTTGGTACATGTTTACACAGGCGTGCCAACAACCAATGAAGTAGAGATTTCGCGAGTTGGGTGCCCAGCAGAAAGCATCTACGTTAGAGTCGAACTGCTCAGCCACGTAAGTCTTCTCGCCAGTGAGGAGGTTATAGACGCAGAGGCGGTTGCGGTCGCTCTCGTATCCGTCGTTCTTCATCGACTGCCATGCCACGTACTTGCCATCGGGCGAGAACTGCGGGTTGGTATCGTAACCCATGTTGAGGTTGGCGCCTTGATTGTTAAGACGCTGTGTCTTCATGGTTTTTGTGGCGTTGTAGGGGATGGGCTTGTAGCCGGCTGGCTTACAGAGGTTCTTTGTCTTGCCGGTCTGTACATCGTAGAGATAGATGTCAGAGTCGGTAGAAGTGGCGTAGTAGACACCCGTCTTCTTGCGGCATGTGTATGCAATCGACTTAGAGTCGGGGCTCCAAGCGAGCTGCTCAGTACCTCCGAACGGAGCCATCGGACACTCGAACGGTTCGCCCTCGATGATGTCGGTACCATCGTCGATGCCGTCGGCTGTGACATCAGCACGAAGGGGTGAGCAATGGTCTCCACGTAGTGGTCCCAGTGGCGATAGTTGAGGTCGGTGACGAGTCGGCCCGAAGCCAAAGGCAGGTCGTCGGGGTTCTTCTTGATGCTCTCGTGGTAGGGGAGCGACTTGATGAGGATAACCTTCTTCTCGTCGGGCGAGAAGATGTAGCCCTCGATATCTATTTCCGACTTGGTGAGCTGTCGGCGGTCTGTGCCGTCAGCGTTCATCGACCAGAGCTGTCCACCGGTGAGGAACGCGATGCGCTTGCCGCCATCAATCCATGTAGCGTCGGTTTCGCTTGCAGCGGTTGTTGTCAGGGCGCACTGTTTCTTGCCGTCGGCGCTTATGGTGTAGAGCATCTGGTGGCTCTTGTTCTGCTTCACGCTGTAGTAACCCACCTGATAGACAATAGTATTGCCATCGGGAGAAGCAGTAGCACCGCCGATGCGTCCCATAGCCCAAAGCGTCTCGGCATTCATGCGGTCGCCGTTAGCGATAGCTGCAACGTCGGTAGTCTTGCCAATCATAGTCTGTGCCTCTGAGTTCAGGCTGGCGCAACTGAGTGTGGCTGCGACAGCAAGTGATAAAGCTTTGTTCATAAGTGATAGGTGTTAAGATTATGTGATGTTGAGGTGTTGTGATGTTGAGGTGTTTATTAATGTTGAGAGTTGAGAGTTGAGAGTTATGATTACCAATGATTACAATTGATACTATACATTATTATTGTTGTATATCATAACTCTCAATTCTCAACTCTTAATTTGAAAAGCTCTCAATTATAGAATATTAAAGTCCTTTGCGCTTGCGTTCAAGTTCTTCGCGCTTGCGCTGCAGCTCCATCTGCTGCTCCTGCATAGCCTGGAGGCGTGCAGCGAGACCGCTCATCTTCTTCGGGTTGTCCTTGTTCTCCTTGTACTTAGCCTCAAGGATAGCGAGGAGCTTCTCGTCGTTGGTAGTCTTGCGGAGAATCCACATGATAGCAGCACTGAAGAAGAGCGAGATGAAGTAGTAGAAGTTAAGACCTGCCGAGTAGTCGTTGAACATGAAGAAGAACATAACCGGCATGAGGAACATCATCCACTGCATCATCTTCATCTGTTCAGCCTGCTGACCTACCATCTGGTCGCGCTGTTGGCGCATTGTCATCCACGAGTAGAGGATGTTGGCCACGCAGAAAAGGATACATGTGAGCGAGAGGTGGTCGCCGATGAGCCAGAGGTTCGTGTTCCACTTGATGATGGGGTCGTATGTAGAGAGGTCGTTAATCCAGAGGAAGCTCTCGCCGCGCAGCTGGATAGCGTTAGGCACGAAGTTGAACATCGCAATCCAGATAGGCATCTGTATGAGCATCGGTAGACAGCCCGCCATCGGACTGACGCCGTACTTCGAGTACTCCATCATCATTGCCTGCTGTTTCTGCATCTGGTCCTCAGGCTTGTTGAGGTGCTTGGTAGCCTCTTCGAGTTTCGGCTTCAGCACACGCATCTTTGCCGACGACATGTAGCTCTTCTTCACCATAGGATAGGTGATGAACTTCAGAAGCATCGTGATAAGGATGAGCACGATACCCATGTTGATGTTCAGACCGGTGAGGAAGTCGAAGACATAGATAGTAACCAGCGGTTGATGATACGGAAGAGCGGCCATCCGAGGTAGACGAGGCGCTGCATCTCGAGGTCCTTGCCGAATGTAGACTCAGCCTCGACGCGCTTGAGCAAGCGGAAGTCGTTCGGACCGAAGTAGAAGTCGAACTCAGACGGAGTCTTTCCGCTCGGGTCGAAGAATGTCTTCATCTTTGCCTCGTACTGCTTGAGGTTGCCCGAGCCCTTTTCCTGCGGCACGCTTGTCATAAGCGAGTTCTCGGCGAAGTTGTTCTTGGCGATCATCACAGCCGAGAAGAACTGGTTCTTGAAAGCCACCCAGTCGATCTTCTTCTCGATGTTCTCTCGGTGATGCTCTTAGCCTCCGACAAATAGTCGGTGCCGCCGTCCACCTTGTGATAGGTGAGCGAAGCGTAGCGGTTCTCGAATGTGAAGCCGCGCTCCTGCTGACGACACATCTCCTTCCACTGTACGTCCATCTGGCTTGCAGACGGTGCGAAATCGTTAGCCATGCCTACGGTCTGTAGCTTGGCGTGCAGCATATAGTCGCTGCCGAGCATATAGTTGATGACGAGCTCCTTGCCGTCGCCGGCTGTAGCGGTCATCGTGACAGTAGAATCGGTCTGGTTAGACGGTGTGAAGTAGAGGTCGGCAGTGTTGATGTTCACCTCCTTGGCAGCCAGTGCGAAGTTGAGGCTCTGCGTAGAGCTGTCGAAGAGCGTCACGTTACTGTTACCATTGTAGTCGGTGAAGTTCTTGATAACCGCCTTTGACACTACGCCACCCTTGGTGTTAAGAGTAAGCTCTACACTGCTGTTCTTCAGTACCACGTTTGTGGCTTTGCCTTTGAGAGCAGAATGGAAAAGTGCGGTTGTGTCAGCCTCAGCAGCCGCTTGGGCTTGGGCAATCTTCTGTTGAGCTGCCAGTTTTGCAGCATTTTCGGCGTTCTTGCGAGCCACGTTCTCTATCGAATCCTGACGTGCTGTAGCCGCTTTCTCCTCAGCAGAGGGCTGGCTGTAGATACTGTATCCGATGAAGACCGCAGCCATAAGCACGGCACCGATGATGTTGTTTTTGTTCACTTTTAAAATTGTTATTTGATTAATATTATTTCTTCTCTGCCGCAGCCTTGTTCTCTATAGCAGTCTTCACGAAGTCGACAAAGAGTGGGTGCGGATGGAGTACTGTACTCTGGTACTCGGGGTGGAACTGCGTTCCGATGTACCACTTGAGGCCCGGAATCTCTACGATCTCCACGAGGTCGCTCTCAGGGTTGCGTCCCACGCACTGCATTCCGTTGCGTTCGAACTCCTTTTGAAAGTCGTTGTTGAACTCGTAGCGGTGGCGGTGGCGCTCCTGTATGTGCTCCTTTTTATATATACTGAACACGCGCGAATTCTGACGCAGCACGCACTCGTATGCACCGAGACGCATTGTGCCACCCATGTTCGTGATGTTCTTCTGTTCCTCCATGATGTCGATGACATTGTGTGGAGTCTTCTCATCCATCTCGCGACTGTTGGCATCGGCATAACCGAGCACGTTGCGTGCGAATTCGATAACCATCATCTGCATACCGAGGCAAATACCGAATGTGGGTATGTTGTGCGTGCGAGTGTAGTGAGCTGCCACAATTTTTCCCTCGATGCCACGCTGTCCGAAGCCTGGGCATATCATTACGCCGTCGAGACCGGCGAGCTTTTCGGCTACGTTCTCCTCGGTGAGGAACTCTGAGTTGACGAACGAGATGTTCACCTTATGGTCGTTGTAGGTGCCGGCGTGAGAGAGACTCTCGCGTATCGACTTGTATGCGTCCTGCAGGTCGTACTTGCCCACAAGGCCGATGTTGACGGTCTGCGTGGCGTTCTTGCGACGCTCGAGGAACGATCGCCACGGACCCAGCGACGGAGTCTCGCCGACGGGTACGTCCATCTTGCGTAGTATTGCTGTGTCGAGGCCCTGGTTCTGCATGTTTACAGGCACCTCATAGATGCTTGGCAGGTCTTCGCTCTGTATCACGCAGTCGAGGTCGACGTTGCAGAAGCTTGCCACCTTCTTCAGAATACCCTCTTCAAGGTGCTTCTCGGTGCGTAGGATGAGGATGTCGGGCTGTATGCCCACGCTCTGCAGTTCCTTCACGGAGTGCTGTGTTGGCTTTGTCTTCAGCTCGCCGGCAGCCTTCAGGTAGGGCACGTATGTAAGATGAACGTTGATGGCGTTCTTGCCCATCTCCCATTTCATCTGTCTGATTGCCTCCATGAATGGTGCACTCTCAATGTCGCCGATGGTGCCACCAATCTCGGTTATCACGAAGTCGTAATGATACTTCTGTCCGAGCAGCTTCACGTTGCGCTTGATCTCGTCGGTGATGTGCGGCACAACCTGGATTGTCTTGCCCAGATAGTCTCCACGACGCTCCTTGTCTATAACTGCCTTGTAGATGCGTCCTGTGGTCAGCGAGTTGGCTTTAGTGGTCTGTATGCCTGTAAAGCGTTCGTAGTGGCCGAGGTCGAGGTCGGTTTCCATGCCGTCAACGGTGACGTAGCACTCTCCGTGCTCGTAGGGGTTGAGTGTTCCAGGGTCGATGTTAATGTAAGGGTCAAATTTTTGGATAGTGATGTTGTAACCTCTTGCCTGCAAGAGTTTACCGATTGACGCCGAAATGATGCCTTTACCAAGCGAAGACACAACGCCGCCAGTCACAAATATGTACTTTGTTTCAGCCACGGTGATATTATTTGTTAAGAATTAAATTCTAAATTATCCAACAATACAAGATGCAAAGTTAGTATAAAAAAGCGAAATGCACAAAGTTTTTAAATTATTATTCTTACCTTTGCACCATCTTTATAAATATCGTAATATTAACAACAAACCGATACATGAAATTGAAATTGTTCTTGCTCGCAGTGTCTACGGTTTTCGCACTGCCAATGGATGCTCAGTCGCGTTTGCGCAGTACAAGAGTTCATAATACAGATACCCTCCCCGCATTGGTGAAGCAGTATATGGATTCGCTCAAGGTGACTAAGGCGAATATTGATTCGGCTGTGGTGGAGGCAAACACTAACGATGGCAAGTATTATCGTCTGTTCGCACCGCTCACATTCTATCATGGAGTGTCAGAGAATATGTTTGCATTGGAGAAGAATGGCGACGAACAGGATCGTACGCTCGCTAATATATACCTTAATCGTCCCGACTTGGTGCGCAACACACAGAGGCAACTTGATCTCGTAGGCCCGGTGGTAAACCCGTATCCTGAGAGCGTTACGCCAGAGACGGAACTCGCCCATAAGGTGGTGGCTAAGGCTGATGATGCCGACATAGAAGCACCAGTGGATATCTTCGTGGCAAAGCCGAACTTCTGGAAGCTAAGTGGCAACTACTCGTTGCAGTTGTTCCAGAACTACGTTTCGGATAACTGGTACAAGGGCGGCGAAAGCAACTATTCTATGCTCGGAACTGTCACGCTACAAGCTAATTACAACAACAAACAGCGTTTCCGTTGGGAGAACAAGCTGGAGTTGCGCCTCGGTCTGCAGAACTCGAAGGGCGATACACTGCACACTGTGCGTGCTTCGGAAGACCTCATTCGCTACACCGGCAAGGTGGGCTTGCAGGCAACGAAACGTTGGTATTACACCTTCCAGCTCATTGCAAGCACACAGTTTATGCGTGGTTTGAAGAGCAACGACCACACTGTTTACTCCAATTTTCTCTCACCGCTCTACATTAACCCCTCTCTTGGTATGGATTACAGCGTAGACGCGCTGAAAGGTAAACTGACAGGTTCTATTCACTTGGCTCCAATTGCTTATAACCTTACATATATCAAGGACAGCAAGATGGCATCGCGCTTCGGTGTGGATGAAGGCAAGCATACGAAGTACGACTTCGGTTCGGAGGTGACGCTCGACTTGGCTTGGAATATTGCTAATAACATTTCGTGGAAGACACGTCTATACGGATACACCTCATATAAGCGTGTGCTGGTGGAGTGGGAGAACACCGTAACGTTCATCTTTAACAAATACATATCGAGCAACATATTTATCTATCCGCGCTTCGACGACGGAGCAAAGCGTGGCAAGCATGGCTATATGCAGATGAAGGAATTTATTTCGCTCGGCTTCAACTACGGCTTCTAAATAGTCAGAGGTTACTCAGTTGAGAAATTAAACTATCTGGAGGGTGTGCATTCAATGTTTCTACGCAAACATTGAATGCACACCCTCCTTTTTTACAAACTCGGGTGAAAAAGTCTTAATTCATTTTGTATTCTCATATTTATTTGATAATTTTGGCGTTAATTACTAATATTATAAGCATAAAAGTGAAGAAATATATATTTGCATCTATTCTTGCTTGTTCGTTGTCGTTTGCTGCGACGCCCAAAAGATTACGCTTGGCTCATGTGTCACGCATGATGGCGCACAGTATAAAGGACAGTTGCAAGCAGGAAAACCCCACGGAAAAGGCTCTGCTCTGTTCGAGAACGGCGATACCTACGAAGGCGAGTACGTGAAAGGTAAGCGTCAGGGTGAAGGCATTTACACCTTTTCTGATGGTGAGAAATACGACGGCGAATGGTTTCAGGATCAGCAGCACGGATACGGTACATTTTGGTTTATAAATAACAACAAGTACGTCGGTATGTGGTATCGCGACTATCAGCAAGGTCATGGTGTAATGTACTACTACAATGGTGATAAGTACGATGGCTATTGGCAGCAGGACAAGCGCCAAGGCAAGGGCAAGTACACCTTTGCTGGTGGTGCCTATTACGAAGGCAACTGGAAAGACGACCAGAAGTCGGGTAAGGGATTCTTTGCTTGGGGCGACGGCACAACATACGATGGTATGTGGCTCAACAACCAACGTTCAGGAAAAGGCGTAAACAAATACGCTGATGGAGATGTGTACACGGGCGAATGGCTTAATGACATACAGAACGGTAAAGGTATCTACCGCTTTCAGAACGGCGATGTGTACGAAGGCGACTATGTCCAAGGCGAACGCACCGGCATGGGTATCTTCCGTTATAAGAATGGCGATAAGTACACAGGGCACTTCCTCGAAGGCGACAAGGATGGTCAGGGAACATTCGCATGGAAGAATGGTGACATCTATGTAGGTCAGTGGAAGAAGAACAATCAGAATGGACATGGCAAGCTGACAAAGCGCAATGGCGATGTGTACGAAGGAACCTTCAAAAACGGAATGATGGACGGACAGGTGATAATACACTACGCCAATGGAGCCAAGTTTAAAGGCATATATCGCAATGGTAAGCGTAACGGAGCTGCCATCGAGGAGACAAAAGACGGCATAAGGTTTGAAGGAACCTACGCTAACGATAACCGAGACGGCAATTTCGTAGAGAAAGATCGCAACGGAAAGGTGACAGCACGCGGACACTATGAACATGGACGACGATACGTCGACAAGTAATGGCGCATATCGCTGATTATAACAAATATACGGATTATCTTAGATCGTGGGAATGATCGGGATCCGTCCTACTATGGAGGGAATCCGTGCCGGAAAGGACATTGCCCTGGCAAATAAGGAAACCCTTGTCACAGCCGGTCATTCTG
>ENA-OQHY01001153-OQHY01001153.1-human-gut-metagenome-genome-assembly--contig:-NODE-1153-length-12090-cov-2.469615_pt1 | contig 12090 bp, 15 predicted proteins | sample MGYA00242570_ERZ504733 | MGnify/ENA primary metagenome ERZ504733 (study PRJEB26092, sample SAMD00036219) | human gut metagenome | host: Homo sapiens | study: EMG produced TPA metagenomics assembly of...
CAAGGCAAACCCGGACTACCTGCATCTGCTCAGCATCCCCAGCATCCCCAAAAAGGAGCGCTGCGGTCTGCTGGACGAAGCCCTGCGGGGGCAGGTCCATCTCTATGTGCTCAACTTTTTAAAGATCCTGTGCGAGAAAGGCACTGCGGGAGCTTGGCGGCTGCACGCGGGCTTACCGCATCCGCTACAATGAGCACACGGCATCCTGGAGCAACGGCCACCTCGGCCATTGCCCTGACCAAAGAGCAGACGGCTGCCCTGCACCAGAAGCTGGAAGCCTCACCGGCAAGACCATCGACCTGCAGACAAAGGTCGACCCGGCGGTGCTGGGCGGCATCCGTCTGGACATCGACGGCACCGAGCTGGACGGCACCGTGCAGAACCGTCTGGCGGCGTTGCGCCGGAACATTGCCGCAGTGACCCTGTGACACAGGACGAATTTCCACCCGAAATGAAATTTATGAATTGAGTGGTGAACAAACAAAGATGCAACTGAAACCTGAAGAGATCTCCAAGATCATCCGTGCCAGATCAAGCATTACGAAAATGCCATCGAGCAGAGCGAGACCGGCACGGTCATTATGGTGGGCGACGGCATCGCCCGGGCCAGTGGTCTGGAAAAGTGCATGGCAGGTGAGCTGCTGCAGTTTGACAACGGCGAATACGGAATGGCGCAGAATCTGGAGGAGAACACCGTCTCCATCGTTCTGCTGGGCTCGACGTCGGCATCAAGGAAGGCAGCACTGTCAAGCGCACCGGCAAGGTGGTGTCCGTGCCGGTGGGCGATGCCTGATCGGCCGCGTGGTCAACGCACTGGCCAGCCCATCGACGGTGCAGGCCCATCGGGACCACCGAGTACCGCGCCATTGAGAGCCGCGCTCCCGGCATCATCGACCGTCAGCCGGTCAAGGAGCCGCTGCAGACCGGCATCAAAGCCATCGACTCCATGATCCCCATCGGCCGCGGCAGCGTGAGCTGATCATCGGCGACCGCCAGACCGGTAAGACCGTGATTGCTACGGATACGATCATCAACCAAAAAGGCAAAGATGTCCTTTGCATCTATGTTGCTATTGGCCAAAAGCGTTCTACTGTGGCCTCTCTGGTTGAAAACCTCGAGAAAAACGGAGCCATGGCTTACACCACTGTAGTGTGCGCCACAGCTTCGGAGCTTTCGCCCCTGCAGTATATTGCGCCTTATGCCGGCTGCGCCATGGGTGAATACTTTATGTATCAGGGTAAGCATGTGCTTATTATCTATGATGACCTTTCCAAACATGCGGTTGCCTACCGTGCTCTGTCGCTGCTGATTCGTCGTCCGCCGGGACGCGAAGCATACCCCGGCGATGTTTTCTACCTGCACAGCCGTTTGTTGGAACGTGCTGCCAAATTGAGCGATGCAAAGGGCGGCGGCTCGCTGACAGCTCTGCCCATTATTGAAACGCAGGCTGGTGACGTTTCCGCTTATATTCCAACCAACGTCATCTCCATTACCGACGGTCAGATCTTCCTGGAAACCGAGCTGTTCCATTCCGGCATCCGCCCGGCTGTCAACCCCGGCATTTCTGTTTCCCGTGTCGGCGGCAATGCGCAGATCAAGGCGATGAAAAAGGTTGCCGGTACCTTAAAACTGGTTTACTCCCAGTACCGCGAGCTGCAGGGCTTTGCCCAGTTTGGCTCCGACCTGGATGCCGACACCAAATCTCGTCTGGCACAGGGCGAGCGCATTGTGGAAATCCTGAAGCAGGACCGCAACAGCCCAATCCCGGTAGAAAAGCAGGTTGCCATTTTGTATGCAACAGTCCACGGCTACCTGAAAGACATTGCCGTAAAGGATATTGCCGCGTACGAAAGCGCGCTGTATCAGTACCTTGATGAAAATGTAACCGCTGGCGGTGTGATGGAAGCCATCCGCACCACAGGCGATATGAAGCAGGATACCGAACAGCAGATGAAAGATGTGCTCGCCGCATTCACGGCAGACTTTATCAAAAATGCCGGATAATCACAAAATACGCCAAAGGGGGTGCTGCCGGTGGCTGGTTCCATGAAAGAAATCAAACTGCGCATCAAAAGCGTGGAAAGCACCATGCAGATTACCAAAGCCATGGAGCTGGTAGCGTCCAGCAAGCTGCGGCGCGCCAAGGAACGGGTGGAAAATAGCCGTCCCTATTTCGAAACGCTTTATGCCACGCTGTTTGATATTGCGGCTGCGGATTCTGAGTTCAGTAGCCCATATCTGGCCAAATGCGAGAAAAAGTGCTGCCTGTACATTGTAATTGCAGGTGATCGCGCCTTGCGGGCGGCTATAACAGCAACATCTTAAAAGCCGTGGAAGCGGATGCTGAAGGGCGGGAATATTGTGTGCTGCCCATCGGCAAAAAGGCAGTGGAATACTTTGAGCGCCATAAGATCCGGATTCTGACGGATTCTTTTGCCATCGCAGGGGATATTTCGGTCAGCGACTGCTTTGAAATTTCCCGCCTTGTGTGCCAGAAGTTTCTGGAAGGCGCTTTTGATGAAATTCGCATTGCCTTTACCCAGTTTATTTCCATGCTGACCCAAACTGCAATCATTCTGCCGGTTCTCCCGTTTGATGCCGAAACGCCGGAGCCGGGCCACGAGCATCAAAGTCTGATGCTCTATGAGCCAGACAGCGCCGCCGTGTTTGATGCCATTATCCCGGAATACTTGGCCGGGGTTGTGTATGGCGCTTTGTGTGAAAGTGTTGCCAGTGAACAGGGTGCACGCCGCACCGCCATGGACTCTGCCACCAAGAACGCTGGCGAAATGATCGAGCATTTGAACCTTTATTATAACCGTGCCCGTCAGGCAGCAATCACGCAGGAAATCACCGAAATAGTGGCCGGTGCAGATGCTGAAAGCTAGGGCGCACCAGAAAAGCCGAAATTTTATCCGATTTCTTTGCCTTCAGGTATGCCTTTGGGCAATATCTGATGCAACAGTGCTGAGAGTTTTTTCAGACACACCCGGAAACAAGCCCGACAGCACGCTAAAATTCACTCAAAGGAGTGTGTGCAATGCCAGAAAAACACATCGGTAAGGTCGTGCAGGTCATGGGACCTGTTTTGGATATCCGCTTTGCCGACGGCGAGCTGCCGGAACTGCTGAATGCGATTGAACTGCAGAACAACGGCAAACCGCTGATTGTAGAAGTTGCCCAGCATATTGGCGATAACGTGGTGCGCTGCATTGCTATGGCCGCCACCGATGGCCTTGTGCGCGGTGCCGAAGCCATGGATACCGGCGGGCCGATCAAGGTTCCCGTTGGCGATGCGTGCCTTGGCCGTGTGTTCAACCTGCTGGGTGAACCGGTTGATGAACAGCCTGCCCCACCGGGTAGAGCATTGGCCCATCCACCGCCCGGCCCCTGCTTTCGATGAACAGGAATCTTCGACTGAACTGCTGGAAACCGGCATCAAGGTCGTTGACCTGATCTGCCCTATGCAAAGGGCGGCAAAATCGGTCTGTTCGGTGGTGCCGGTGTCGGCAAAACCGTGCTGATTCAGGAACTGATTTATAACATCGCTACCGCCCATAACGGCTATTCTGTTTTTACCGGCGTTGGCGAACGCACCCGTGAGGGCAACGATCTTTATGGCGAAATGGCCGAAAGCGGCGTTTTGAGCAAGACTGCGCTGGTCTATGGCCAGATGAATGAACCGCCGGGAGCCCGTATGCGCGTGGCGCTGTCCGGTCTGACCATGGCGGAGTACTTCCGCGATGTCAAGCATCAGGATGTTCTGCTGTTCATTGATAACATCTTCCGCTTTACCCAGGCCGGCTCCGAAGTTTCGGCACTGCTGGGTCGTATGCCCTCTGCCGTTGGCTATCAGCCACGCTGGCAACGGAAATGGGTGCACTGCAGGAACGTATTACTTCCACCCGCAAGGGTTCTATCACTTCTGTTCAGGCTGTTTATGTACCTGCGGACGACTTGACCGACCCGGCCCCCGCCACGACCTTCACCCATCTGGATGCTACCACGGTTCTGAGCCGTGATATTGCTTCTCAGGGCATTTATCCGGCTGTCGACCCGCTGGATTCTACTTCCCGCATTCTGGCCCCGGAAGTTGTCGGGCAGGAGCATTACCAGATTGCCCGCGCCGTGCAGCAGGTTTTACAGCGCTATAAGGAACTGCAGGATATCATTGCCATCATGGCATGGATGAACTTCGGAGGACGATAAGATTACCGTCAACCGTGCCCGTAAGGTACAGCGTTTCCTTTCACAGTCGTTCCATGTTGCGGAGCAGTTTACCGGTATGCCCGGCCAGTATGTGCCGTTGAAAGAAACCCTGCGCGGCTTCAAGATGATTTTGAACGGCGAATGTGATTCCATCCCCGAAAGCTGCTTCCTGTTTGCCGGTACGATTGATGACGTTCTGGCTAAGGCCAAGCAGCAGTAAGGAGGCAGGACCATGTCCAGTTTCCCACTTAAAATCATGACGCCGGACGCACTGCTTTTGATGGGCAGGTACAGTCGGTGTCCTGCCGGACCATCACCGGGCAGGTTCAGTTGATGGCCCGTCACATCGATTATTGTACTGCCCTTGGCATGGGGGAGGCCCACATCACATTGGAGGATGGCACCCAGCGCAGCGCCGCCTGCATGGGCGGTATGTTGAGCATGTTTGGCGGCGAATGCCGCCTGCTGGCCACCACCTTTGAATGGGCCGATTCCATTGACAAAGAACGTGCTGAGCGCAGCAAAGCCCGCGCCGAGGAATTGCTGGCCCAGAAAAACCTGGATGCCCGTGAGCTGGAACTTGCCCAGGCCCGCTTGAAACGTGCTTTGGTGCGCAGCAATGTTGCTGCGCGTGCTCAGTTTTGATTGATCCGCTCCCGGCCGAATAAATCACAAATAAAATCTGAAATCGCAGCAGGTTGCTGTATGGTTTCAGGAACTTTTTATTGTAAGCTTTAGCATTTACAGCAATGAGCGAAGCGAACTGTGATTAAAAGTCGGATTTGCTGTAGCATGCAGTAAATGTAGTTTTGCCCACTTGTGGGCAGCGGTACGAGTGATGCAAGTGAAGGATTTTTCGGTGCATCTTGAGATGCGTGCCGGTATAAAGCCCTTCTAGGGCTTACTCAAGCCTCCGGCTTAGCCGGGAATTATGACTTTTGGGATAGTCCCAAACCCTTTTGAACTTAATCGTTCTCTTTACCCGACATGCCGAAATACAGCCCAATAGCCAACAGCAGAGACAAGACATCCGCCACAGGCTGTGCCCAGATCAGTCCTGTTTCGTGAAAGATCGCCCCAAGGATGAACATAGACGGAATGTAGATCAGCCCCTGACGGGAGATATTGACGATCAGGGATTCCGTCGCCGCGCCGCGGGCTTGCAGCGCATTGATCAGCACATACCCTTGAAGATTTGTACGGTCTGACTGTTAGTAAATCAGACGGAGAAATCTGTCTGAAAGTCGATACTTCCAAAGGCAAAGACCGCTCACGAACTCCGGAAAATGCTGTATGTCTGGAAAGAGCAGGCTGACAAGCTATCTTCCGAGGAAATCAGTAAAGACAAATACGATGAGTGGCGTTACCATTACCCGGAGTTTGATACCACGCAAATCTGGGCGAAAGTACCATCGCAGGCACTTAGCGACGCGCTGGTCTAACGTTCCAAGACCAGCTCAAACCAGATAAATAAAGACGACAAAAAGCCCTTAGCTATGAGTTTTTACCCACAGCTAAGGGCTTTCTAAATAAATAATATGGATTTATTTGTTGCACAACCACCTGTCAATCATTCTCTAACCCCAAAACCACTGGCTTACAAGAATAATAGCTCTCATGCAACCGTTATCAAATTGTTATCAAAAGACTTCTTGAAGTGCCTTAAACCCGCATAAACACTGGATTTTTAAAGCATTTCAAATTATTCAAACTCGATCGTTGCTGGCGGCTTGGTGGTATAGTCGAACAGAACACGGTTGATATGCTTTACTTCGTTTACGATGCGGTTTGCTGCGGTGGTAATGGTTTCGGTGGGCAGCAGGGTAACTTCCGCGGTCATAAAGTCGGTCGTGGTCACAGCGCGCAGGGCGATGGCGTAATCATAGGTGCGCTCATCACCCATAACACCAACGCTGCGCATGTTGGTCAGCGCGGCAAAATACTGGCTGGGGCGCTGAGCGGCGGGCAGCTTATCCACTTCCTCGCGCCAGATTGCATCAGCATCCTGTACAATGGCAACCTTTTCCTGGGTGATATCGCCGATAATGCGGATGGCAAGACCGGGGCCGGGGAACGGCTGGCGGGCGACCAGATATTCAGGCAAGCCCAGTTCACGGCCAGCCTGGCGGACTTCATCCTTGAACAGGTCGCGCAGCGGCTCCACAATTTCCTTAAAGTCTACATAATCCGGCAAGCCACCAACATTGTGGTGGCTCTTGATGGTAGCAGATTCACCGCCCAGGCCGCTTTCCACAACGTCCGGGTAGATGGTGCCCTGTGCCAAAAAGTCTACAGCACCGATCTTCTTGGCCTCGTCCTCAAACACACGGATGAACTCTTCGCCAATGATTTTACGCTTGCGCTCCGGCTCGGTAACACCGGCCAGCTTGCTGTAAAAACGTTCGCGGGCGTCCACGCAGACAAAGTTGATGTCGAACTGGCCGCCCTCGCCGAACACTTCGCAAACCTGCTCACGTTCGTTCTTGCGCAGCAGGCCGTGGTCAACAAACACGCAGGTTAACTGCTTACCAATGGCCTTTGCCAGCATGGCAGCACATACGCTGGAATCCACACCACCGGAAAGAGCGCACAGCACCTTGCCATTGCCGATCTTCTCGCGCAGGGCGTTCACGCTATGCTCCACAAAGGAGTCCATCTTCCAGGTACCGGCACAGCCGCAAACTCTGTAAACAAAGTTATGCAGAATCTTAGTACCGTTTTCGGTATGCAGCACTTCCGGGTGGAACTGCACACAGTACAGGCCGCGGGCGGCATCCTGTGCAGCGGCAACCGGGCAGTTGGGGGTGTGGGCAATAATATCAAAGCCGGGGGCAGCCTGCTCGATATAGTCATTATGGCTCATCCAGCAAACATTCTGGTTCGGCAGGCCGTCAAACAGCGGCTGGTGGTATCCAGATCCACAACCGTCTTGCCATATTCGCGTTCCGGAGCCTTGCAAACCTTACCGCCCAGCATATGCATCATCAGCTGGCTGCCATAGCAGATGCCCAGTACCGGAACACCCCAAGTATATATTTCGGGATCGATGGTAGGGGAATCCGGCAGGTAAGCGCTGTTGGGACCACCGGTAAAGATAATGCCCTTCGGATTTTTGGCCTTGATTTTGGCCAGGTCAGTACGGTAAGAATAAATTTCGCAATAAACGTTGCATTCACGGACACGGCGGGCGATCAGCTGGTTATACTGGCCACCAAAGTCCAACACAATGACAGTTTCCTGCTGCATGTGGTAGCTCCTTTCCAAACATCTAAATTTGCATATATAACAGCATATACAGGTATTATACCATAGCTCCCAGCAAATAGGTAGGGGGCTTGAGAAAAAAGTCGAGATTCTTCGATTCTGATTTGTCGCACAGCCGGAATCTGTTCGCTTATTCTGCATAGAATCAGATTGTCGGTCGGCGCCCCAAAGCCATAAAAAATGCCGCACATCGGGCAAGGAACCGGGGCCGGTTCCTCCTTCCAATGTACAGCATGGTATTTTTGCTATTGTTTTATCTTTTCCGTTATTTGCCGCTGCGCCAGGTCCACAAAAGATATTTTACATTTGTGTTCAGGTAGCGGTGGAACAGGCGCTTCGGGTCCTGCATCAATCGGTAAAGCCATTCCAGGTTGTGCTTCTGCATCCACATGGGCGCACGCTTAATGTTGCCCGCCTCATAGTCAAACGCCGCACCAACGCCGATCATCAAGCTTGTACGCGATCCTCATGGGCGGCCATCCAGCGTTCCTGTTTGGGGGCACCAAGGCCAACCCACACAAAGTCCGGCTTTGTTGCGTTGATTTCCGCTACCGCCTGAGCGTCCTCCTGCGGGGTCATCTCGCGGAACGGTGGCGACATCATACCGGAAATCACAACACCAGGGTAGCGCTCTTCCACCTTTTTGCGCAGCAACTGCAACGTTTCCGGGGTAGAGCCATAAAAATAGTGCCGCCAGCCTTTTTCTGCGCTGACCGCCAAAACCTGCTTCATCAAATCCGGCCCCGTAACGCGCTGCGCAGCAGCATACCCCTGCCTGCGGCTGAACTGCGAAAGGGGACCGCCGTCCGGCAGCGCCATGACCGCATGGTTCTGAATATAGCGGTACTCGGCATCCTCGTGCGCCGTTACGGTGGTATGTACATTGGCCACGCAGATATATTTCCCACGCCATTGTTCCAGCTGGCTTTCCAGCAGCGTCATGGTTTTGTCCATGTCCGTTACCACAATGTTCACACCCATAATATCGCATGTTTCCTGCATTTTCAGGTCGATCACATACAACCCGTTTACGGTATTATCCATTGTGCGGGAAGAGAGAAAGTCCGAATAGACTGGAATTACACTGACCTTAATGCCGTAATTTTCTGCAATCGCGGTGATCTGCAGCAACTCGCTGCGGTTCTGGGTTTCCTCCGCAATCACAATATGGGTAATCCGGGTACTTTCCAGAATCTTATGCAGATCGGCTACTGTGCAAGGTAATTCGGCAGTTCCACTACCGGGTTCTGCGCTGCATAGCCGGCATACTCTGCCGATACATCCTTGCCCTTTACAACATCATTATAATAGCGTAATGCCAGGTTTCCATTGCCGACCAGCAAAACGCGGGCTATAATATGGCGCCGCTTTGCATACCAAAGGCTGATCCGGTGTAGCAATAACCGCTTGACCGTAATGACCACGCTGGACAGCAGGTAATAGTAAACAAGCAGCAGGCGGGAAAACTGCGAAAGTTGGAATACATACAAAATGGTTGCTGCCAGCGCAAAGCCGCCCAGGTTTCCCAAAAGGGCTTTTGCCAGTTCTCTCACTAAGCCGCGCCGCTTAAAAGTGCGGTATTCACCCTGTGCAATATAAATCAGAATGATTGCCGCTGCGTATACAAGTGCCAGCGGGCGGAAGCGGGCAACATCGACCCACCAGAACGCTTCACCCCAGGGGCTGTGCATACGTAGCAGGCTGGAAACCTCATACGCTCCCAACAGCAGGAAAAAGTCCAGAAAAGCATCCAGAATATGCAGTATTTTTGATGTAGAATGGTTCATGATACAATTAAAAGCCGCAAAAGCACGAAGAAAGACCGTTCCCTTTGCGGCATGTGAAACGGGCTTTCTGCCACGCATAATGGCCCCGGAATATAGTAGAGCAGCAAATCGTAACTTGCAAGCCTATTATACCCAGCGCCCAAAGCGGAATTTTGGCTCAATTGGTTCTTTGATGGAAATTTCTTTGTTCAGGTAGACATCAATGGCGTTTTTCTGTAAAAGTTTTGCCGTTGAACTGCTTATCTGTGCCATCCCGTCTTTCAAGTTTGGCGGGCGGGTTGTAACAGAATGGCAGTCAGAACACATCAGATGAACTAAGTTCCAATCCAGCAGTTTGTGCAACCATTTGGCCGTATGTCCACTGCGCACCAAACCCGAAGCATTGATCTGCGCCAATGCGCCGGAGCTGACCCAGCGGTACAGCAGGGTAGGATCCTCGGTAACATAGGGGTAGCGCTCCACATGGGCCAAAATGGGAGTATACCCACGGTTTTGCACCGCAAACAGGGTATCCTCAATTCCACCGGGATGGATGCTGGTCGGGAATTCAATCAAGATATACCGCGACCCTGCAAATGCCAATTTGGAAAGATCCAGGCTGGCCAAAGCTGTGGTAAAATAGACCTCTGCACCCAGTTTAACGGCAAGAGGAAGTTTGCGTTCTGCCAGCTGCGCCACAACGCTGCGATAAGCCATTTTGCGCTGCTGAACAAAAGCATCCAGCGTAATGCGCTCATAATGGAAATGCGGTGTGAACACAATGCCAACAACCCCGTCTTCCATTTCTTTCTGGATCAAGGACATGGAAACATCCAGGTTTTTGGCACCGTCATCAATGCCAGGCAAAATATGACAATGGAGATCAACCAGTTGCGAACTCATTATGCCTTACTCCGGCTCTTCTTTCCAGCTGCGTCGTCATTGCTGTACCCGTAAGAATAAGAATAGTAGTAGCCATCTTTCTTACCGGCTTTTTTAACATTGTATCCGTTCATTACTACGCCAAGGATGCGGGCATTCACAGCTTCCAGGTTTTTCTTGCTCAGCTGGGCACCTTCAATGGTGGTAACACCCGGGCGTACAACCAGCAATGCCCCATCCGCATACTTGCACAATACTGCAGCATCGGTAACAACAGAAACCGGCGGCGTATCCACAATAATATAATCGTATACCTGCTTCAGGGCCTCAAAGGTATTTTCCATCGCCTTCGTTGCCAACAATTCCGATGGGTTCGGGGGGATGGTGCCAACAGGTAGCACCACAATGCCCAAGTCTTTGAAGTTGACCAGTGCATTGGCCAGTTGGGTACGGTCCTTGCCCGTAATGGTGTTGGTAATGCCGATATGATCACGCGGAATATGCAGGTAGCGGGAGATGGTAGACTTACGCATATCGCAGTCAACCAGCACCACACGCTTGCCACTGTCTGCCAGGGTAATCGCAAGGTTTACTGCGACGTTGCTCTTCCCTTCGCCGGGGACAGAGGAGGTAATCAGGATAGTCTTGCAATCGCTGGTTGCGGCAAGGAACTCCAGGTTGGTTCGCAGAGACTTGTAAGCTTCTGTAAACTGGAACGGTGCATCTGAGCCAACCATAAACAGCTTATGATGTTCACGCTTTTTACTCATTCCTTTTTACCTCCCTGATCATACTGCGGGATCACGCCCAGAACAGTCATATCCAGATACTTGGTAACATCTTCCTCCGTGTTGATCTTATTGTCCAGCAAAACCTGCAGCACAATAATACCAATCACCAGAACAAAACCAACCGCTGCGGCCAACATCGTGTTCTTCATAATGTTGGGGGAAACCGGCTCTGTTGCCAAAGAAGGATTGGAGATCACTTTGACGGAACCCGCTTCAACAGCCTCCTTGATCACATCCGGAGCCACTGTAATGATCTGTTCACACACCTGCCGTGCCCATTCCGGGCTGTCGCTCTGCACAGTGATCTTCATAACCTGGGTATCGTCCACAGCTGCTACGGTAACGCGCTTGTTCAGCTGAGCATAAGTCAGGTTCAAGCCCAGGTTATCAATAACCTGCTGCAGAACCGTATCACTCTTGATAATAATGCTGTAAGTAGAAACCAGCTTGGTTGCAGAATTGATCTGGTCACTGGTAACATTGGCGTTGACATCCTGCCGGGTATTGACAATCATCAGGCAGAAGAATCATACTTTGGGGTCATCAAAAACTTAGACGCCATAAAGCCAACCAACGCAGCAGCCAAAGTTACAAAAATCAGTTCAAGAAGATGCTGGCGAACCGCACTTAAAATTTCTGTTAGGTCAATTACTTCATTTTCTTCATTATCCACAAAAGGCACCTCTCTAATCTCTTAATTCCTGTTTTCCAGTCAAAGATGGTTGGCCAGGTCTGCCGCTTCGGTCGGCTTTTTGACGCAAAGCACCACTCTTACAATTGGGGCCCGCAGCTGCCCCACATGCAAAATCTTAGCACGCATGTTTATGTAAAGTAGTTGTGCTTTACGGCAATTTGGCCACAGATAGCTAACATGATTTTAGCACAAATTCAGGTGTGTTTCAACCGTACATCGAAATGTCTTGATTTTTGGCAAAATACACAATTTTGTTTGCACCCCTTCCGCAAGTGATAACAACTTCTCAAAACATTTTTTACCATTGATGTATAAATTGCTCTTATTTTTCCCGTTGTTTGCTCCTGTGCAAACATATGTTAAGGCAATACCGCATAATTCTAAGTGCCGATACGGCGAGCGAGGTGCGGCAGATGCCAAGCCAAAAGCGCAGATAATACTGGATGTCTTATCGAGCATTTTGGCAACGCAGATGCCGTGCCGC
>ENA-OQHY01001154-OQHY01001154.1-human-gut-metagenome-genome-assembly--contig:-NODE-1154-length-12077-cov-2.358828_pt1 | contig 12077 bp, 20 predicted proteins | sample MGYA00242570_ERZ504733 | MGnify/ENA primary metagenome ERZ504733 (study PRJEB26092, sample SAMD00036219) | human gut metagenome | host: Homo sapiens | study: EMG produced TPA metagenomics assembly of...
TCACCATTGAGCTGGCGAACGCCGTCAATCTGGCGGAAAAAGGATGCCGCCAGTTCATCCTGACGGCGGGCAAGCGCTGCGGCCTGTCCGTCATTTTCCCGCATACGCTGATTAAGCTCGGTCACGCGGCGGTGAGTTTCATCAACGGACTTAGAAACGTTCTGCCAGTCTTTGGTCAGCCCTTCCGTTGCAGCAGACTGTCGGGCTTTCATATCTGCGGCAGCCGCCGCGCCAGCGTCGCCCACGCTCTTTAATGCCGCGCTCTGACGGTCCGCTGCACGCTGCATTCGCGCCTGAACTTTATCAGACTCATCCGCCATTCCTGTCAGTTGCCCTTTGATTCGGGCGACCTGCTCGCTGAAGGTGGCGCGGTCAACATCCAGCTTAATAACCAGATCGCTAATCTGCTGGGCCATATCGGATACCTCCTGTGATCCCCTCGGCGGCGGTCATCAGCGTGTCATCATCCGGCTCATCATCGCTGATGACGCTATCCGAAGGAGAAAGCAGGCTGAAATGTGCGGGGGTAAGTTCGGATCGCGGAAGAAAAGAAGTGGAGATGGAATAAAGCAGCTCTGAGAAATGCGCATCGAGCTGCGCGTCCTGAAAATAATGATCCCGGTAGAACTGGTGCCAGTCGCCCAGCTCACTGGAGGTCATTCCAGCCAGCATGGCGCGCCAGTCGGGTCGCCCGAACTCGCGCGCCAGATTCAGGACAAACTTCAGCTCGCTGGCAAGGGCTTTTCCGCCGTAACGGTTTCTGCGCTTTCGGCCTCCGTTGAGCCATCTGGATCGGCAGCGTTGTCATCATCAACCGGAACGAGCATGCCGGAGAGCAGCTTTATTTCCATTTCTGCTTTACCGATCGCCTCCGGCGGCCAGCCGCTAAGCACCTGCTGATAAAGCGTCTCCACATCCGTGCCAGCCGGATCGTTATGCCACAAAGACATCGCGATCAAACGCGCACCGCAGCGAATATTTGAGCCAATCAGCCTGGCCGTCATTTCCTGATCGCTGATGCCCTCGCTGTCAGCACTGACGGCCCTTTCCTCTGCGGCCATAAACGTCAGGAACTCAATACGCTGAAGCGCCGACAGCTCGAAGATGATCAGTGATTCTTTTTGCCAGGTGAACTTCTCTTTTTTCAGAAACATGCGTCCTTCCTTACGCTGCTGTTACGGTGACTTTGCAGACCGCAACGAAATTACCGTCGCTGGTCATGACAATAATGTCAGCGGTGCCTGCCGCCACGCCGGTGACGGTGATCGCGTTGCCGCTAACGGTGACCGTTGCTTTTGCCCCGTCGGAGGTTGCCACGCGGAACGAGGTATCAGAGGCGCTGGCAGGATTAACCGTCACATTGAGCGTTGTGGTTGCACCGACGGCCACGCTTGCCGTGGCTTTATCGAGCGTGACGCCGGTGACGGGGATATTCGGGCTCCCGCTTTCTTCAGCCAGCTCCGGCTTGCCGGTGTTGGTGATTTTCGCTGTGCGGGTAATAACCTCTTTTGCCGGGATGGCTTTACCCAGCTGCTGCACCAGCGCGGAAAACGTCGACGGTACCGTTCGGGTATTTGATTTTGTAATAGCGTACTGAGCCATCAATAAACCATGCGACCAGGTCTTTTTGCCCTTCTTCACCCGGCTTCCAGGCAAGGGTGAAAGAGGTGTCGCCAGCAGATTTTGCCCCCTGAGCGGTCGCGTTCCAGTCGGCGTCCTCGTCGTCGAGGTAGGTGTCGTCATACGATTCGGCGGTCATTTCGCCCGGCGTGAGTTCTTTGATTTTCGCCAGGCGATTCCAGTCGATATCAGAGAGTGGGTTGGCGAAAGCGTTACCCGTTCCGGTGTACAGCCAGAGCGTGGTACCGGCACCTTTTACAGGAGCGAGTGGATTAGGTGTTGGCATGTTTTCCTCACATTTCGTAAGTGATTGAATATTTCATATCGGCGGAAGTCCACAACCCCATCGCATCATCGCGCTGATAATCGAAGCCTTGTGGAACCATGAGCGTTAACAGTGAATCGAGACCGGGTACGTCAGCGAGGGCAGGATAAATATGGCTTTCCATCCATTCATCCAGTTCGGAATCTGGTACCTGCGAGGACAGGAAGACCTCAATATGTAACGTTGCCGCCCACATATCGGCATCAAGTTCTTCTCCGGTATACTCCGCATCGGTCAGATAGACCGCAACGGCAGGAAAATCCTCCTCCTCAATGACAGCAGGACGCCCGTCAAAAAACATGACGTCGATCCCGATGGCCTCTTCAAGCACATCAATAATTTTCTGGCGAATGAGAGTGTGTTTCATCGTGTCAGATGCAACCTCAGTTGTTGCCTGAGGCATAGCCAAGTTGTTTTGGCATTTCCTCTTCAAGCATGCGTTTCTTCTCTGCTTCGAAAGCAGTAGTGAGGGGCGCGGACAATGGGATTTTGACCACGTCGATGGGATAACGACTTTTTCCTGCAATGCGCTTCATTACGTGCCAGCGGCCGTTCGCCAGGCGCTGGATAAAGGCGTCGCGAAAAACATAACGGCCAATTCTCAGCACGCTACTTTTTCGAACCAGCGGGCCTTTTCGGTTCGTCGCCCTGACCTGCGCGGCACCGAGTTTGATGGCGGGAAGGTTGCCCCGGTTAACCTTAATTCTGGCCGCTGAGTGCCTGAAGCCGAGGCTTTGTTGATTCTCACCCTTTGTCTGACCAGCTTTACAGGTATCCCCGAAACGCGGTTATCACCGGCTACCGTTTCTTTCGCCACCCTTCGAACTGCAACCGAGACGCCATTAGCAGCAACCCGGTTCACAGCCCATGCGCTGGCATTGGGAACCATATTTCTGTCCAGGCTATCCAGGTTAGCAATCGCCTGCTCAAGACCTTTTATCGACATGAATGCTCCTTAACGACGCCGCGATCCGCCGGGAGGTGATCCACTACCCAGCCATACATGGCAGGAACCGCAATCATCCGGGCCCACGCGATCAACCCAAAATTCACGCCCGTTTACCTTCAGCGTGTCCAGACGTTCCAGCCCGCTTACATCCGATGAGTTCACAAAAAATGTCGGCCTGGTTCCGTCAATTCTGATCCCCGCTTCTGCGAAACCGATGTTCTCTGGCTCGTCAAAGACCCCGCGGAGCGTGACGCCGGATAAAGATCCAGAGGTTATCCTTGCCTCTGCGCCCATCACTCCACGTATAGTGGTATCCGCGCGCGCCATCGCTTCATCAAAAAGATTATCGAAATCAGCCATTAGGCCCCCTGTCAGACTTCCCGGGCCAGCCCCTGAGAAATCAGTTCGTCAGCCTCCGCGTCGGTCACGCGAATAACGACACTAGGCTCAACAATAGAGAGGGACTCGTTGCGTGTGGCGTGAAGTGCATCAATGTGCAAGGTCACCAGTGTCTCAACCGCCACCAGCTCGCCGGCTCATTTGACGCAGGATTCTCGGTAATAGAGCCAGAGGTGTTCTCTGGGCCGGGCTGGCCCGAGGTGCTGCCAGCAGTAGTGCTGCAACGGACACCTCGGCGCCCTCTTCTCCGTCTTCGTCGAGTTCCTCTTCGAGCTCAGAAATACGTAACGTAAGCTCCTGGATGGTGCCTGTGACGTTGACCTCACGATCAAGCTTTACGCCCAGCTCTTTCAGTCGGGCGATAAGGGTTTCTTTTTCTGTCATGGGAAATACTCCAGAAATGTGGCCCAACAGGGCCACTGGGGAAAGTTATGCCAGCTTGACTGAAACGAACGCGTCCGGATCTGGCAGCAGCATCAGCGGAGCTGACTGAATCATGGTGAACTCGCGAGCCGGGTCGCCCGTTTGCACCCAGTTTTTCGGATAACGCGTTGAAGCATTAATGCCTTCGCGCTGTGCATCTGCATCCAGAATGCAGCCATAGGTACGCAGACCGCGCGCCTGGGTATTTCCCAGCACCATTGTCAGATCCGGCAGGTAGTTCTTTTTGACGTCATCCTCGATGTACTGACCGGAGTACACAACGATGGCCACGTCGCCATACATCCCCTTATAAGAGACGGCCATTCCCAGGTTCTTTCACGGCGGTTTCCAGCTCAGAGCTCGAACCGCGACGCGTATCCAGCTTTTCCTTCACCGCGTCAAAGGAGCGAAACAGCGCCCAGCCCTTTGGATCGAAGACGATAATGTTGACCACACCGCTGGCGTTAAGCGCGTACGCTTCAATATCATCGGTCGGGTCGTACGTTTTTTTGTCGCGAGAAGACCAGGCTGCTGCACCCGCCTGGGTGATGTTGTTACCGGCACTGCGTCCCATACTCAACTTCAACCGGCTCAAACGCTTCCCCGGTCATGGTGTATTTACCACTGAGGACTGCAGCAACGGCCTGCTTTTCTTCAACCTGCGCAATTGCAAGCTCTTCATCTTTCATGTTCTGAAGAATGATGCGTCGGCGGCGATAGGCAGGGTCGGCCAGATTCTGAGGATCTTCATCAGGCAGGCGGCGGAGTGTCATCAGCGGATTCACTTCGTGTTTTGGCTTCACATACCCCGGCGTAAATTCCGACGTGCTGCCACCACGGGAACGAATCACTTTCCCGGAGACAATCGGCGATACGTACAGCGCCATATTGACCATGCCCGGAATTTGCGACAGGTAGACTTTTTCTGTACTAAAGGGATAAGTTTCGCGAAAGAAGATACGCAGGAAGAGCGGATCGAACTTGAATTTCTTCTCATTGACCGCCAGAAGCTGGGCTGTTGTGTAAACTGACATAGATTTTTCCCGTAAAAAAGCCGCATAAGCGGCTTTTATGAAAGTTGATGGTGATTAAACGATGCTGATCGCAGTACCGGCGAACGCGTTACGCTTGATATTTTCGTCGGTAACGGCAGATGGCCAGAGCACATCTTCGATGCGGAAAGAACCGGATTTATAGAAGGCCAGTTCAGCACTGTTCTGGTCAGCGGTAACCGCCAGAATGCCGGTTGCTGCACCTGCATGCTCGCCGTCCCAGACGGTTAGCTTGCCGGACGTAGCATCGAGCATGAGCGGGGTCATTGCGGGGTGGATGCTGTCAGTTCGCCCGGTGCATACGCGGTGTGTGCCGGATCGCTGTTACCGAGCGGCTGGTGATGAGTAAATACTTCGGTGATTGCCATGTTAGCCTCTTAAACGGGGGTGTTTAACAAATCGTCGCCGGCTTCAGCAGAGGCATTCCCTGCTGAAAGAGCGCCTGGTGCGGTTTCCATCAAACGATCCAGCGCAGTATCGGTACGCGCCTGGGCGCTTTGCGGCGCAGCGGTCAGAATGCGCTGCGCACTCTCGACCGTCATGCCCGGCGTTTCGGCCAGCGCACGGGCCTGAGATTCGCGACCTTTTGCCTCTTCGCAGTTCAGAATTCCCATAATGCGACCGTTCTCGGCGGCTACGGCTGCCGAAACCTGAGCGCTGAGGTCTGCGGGGCCGTTAAGGCAGCGGTTGTTGTGTCTACGGTGGTGACCTGCTCAGCCGGTGCAGTAGTCTGTGTAGCTGCCTGGTCAGCTGGCTGATTTGTCGCTGCAGATGCAGAAGGTGATGGCATAGTTCCTCCAGTGGTTGTTTTTTTGCGTCTGTCGAGTGCTTCACGCATCACGCCGAGCGCATCGGTATTGTTAACAAGTTCATCCGCCAGACCGTTATCCACGGACTCCTGGCCGGAGAAGACGGCCGCTTCGGTGTCCAGTACGGCCTGCACTGACATACCGGTATAAGCGGAAACCTTTTCGGCAAACATCTGACGAGTGGCATCGATACGCGTCTGAAAATCAGCGCGAACGTCCTTTGGTAGTTTTTCGTAGGGATTGCCGTCGACTTTATGATCGCCGCTGTAAATCAGCGTGACCTCAACGCCGTTGGTTTTCAGCGCAGCGCCATAATTACTGTGCGCCATCATGACGCCGATGGAGCCGGTTCTGGCCGTTTGCGTGACAAGCCGTCGCGATGCAGAACTGGCAATTAGCTGCCCTGCGCTGCAGTTCATATCATTTGCCAGCGCCCAGACGGGCTTGATATCCCGCATCCGGGCAATAATGTCGGCACAATCGAAAGCCCCGGACACCATCCCGCCCGGCGTGTCCATATCCAGCAGAATACCGTCTACGCCGGGATCGCTTATTGCCTGCTGCAGTCGGGCAATGACCCCGTTATAGCCCGTCATACCGGAATAAGGCTGCAGTGACCGGGTTTTGCTGACCAGCGTCCCGGAAACGGGCAGCACCGCGATCCCGTTTGTTACCTGATAGCTCCGCGCTGGCCGGGGCCCCATTTCCTCGTCATCGCCAAACAGCGCCAGCGGCTCTGCAATTTGTTCAGCGCCGAGCGAGACGCCAGAAGCGGAATCAGTCAGTCGGGTGATACCCAGCTGGCCTGCCAGCGCGCAAAAGAAAACCCGCGCGTAGGCGGGTTCAAGCATCAGCGGCTCATTGAAGGCCATGCTGGCAATATGCGGGAGATTACGCAGCTCTGGCGTCATCTTTTACCTCCTCGTCTGATTTTTTTAGCCCAGATTCAAATGCAGCTGCCGCCCATGCCGGAGGTTTAAGTCCCGCGCTCCGGCGCTCCATAGTTTCACGTACCTGCTGAGAAAATATTTCCTGATAGTCATCTCCGCGTTTGGCACACTCCTTCTCATATGTGCTGAGACCAGCCTCAATCAGCATCACGGCCTCCTGCACCTCCTTCAGCCATCAATAGCCATGCGCCCCGAGCCAATCCAGTTGGCGTTACCCCAGGCAGTTCTCGCCTCCTGGAAGCTAAACCTGGCTTTGGACGGGAGCGTGACAACCCGGCGCGCAATCGCCTCTTCGAGCCAGCAGACGAACATCTGGCAGCTTGCCGGCCGCGACAACTTGCGACGCCCCATAAGAACGCCCAGGATTCATTGGCGCTGGCGCGCGCCGTCGAATAGCTCATCTGAGAGTAGTTACGGGAAAGCTGCTCATACGAAACACCAAGACCGGCCGAAATATAGCGCAGGAGTGATTGTTCAAAGGTGGAATAACCGTTATCGGTATCCTGTGCTGACTGAAGGTTCAGGGAATCGCCAGGCATAAGATGAGGCACTTTCGCGCCACCGAGGCGAACCGGCGCTGCAGCGTAGTATGCTGCCATTTCGCCAAGCCAGCCCGTCAGCTTATTTTGCTGCTTACTATCCGCGCCGAGGATAAAGTCCATCGCCGTATCGGTATCAAGCTCGCTCTCGATGGTCGCCGCATACATAGCTTTTACAATTGCGCTCTGGAGCTGAGTATTTTGCAGTGTGTCGAGCATTTTCATCTGCTCCATCACGCTGTAAAACACGTTTGCACCGCGGGTCTGTCCATCCTCAAGCGGTTCAAAAATATGGATGAATGATGGCCTTCCGCCCGGCAGTTCCCGTGGTATATAGGTCCATTTTTGCGACATCCAGCCAGGATAGCTGTCTTCACTGACGTAGTACCCCAGCGCTGCTCCGCTATCACTGATTTTGACACCCGCGCGACAGTTACGCGTGTCACCTGTATTACCGGGATTACTCACGCGTTTTGGACTAACCATTTTAAATTGCGTGCGAAAAAGTCGCGATGAATCACTGTCCCAGGTGGGCTGGACGCACAGTTCACCGTTAAATGCGTGCGTCGCAACGCCTTCACGGATCATCATCGTAAAGGTACGCTTGCGCTCGGCATCAATTCCGCAAAAGTCATCCTCCGCATATTCATACCAGGCGGCCTCCACCTCCCTGGCAAATGCTCGGCTTTCCTCTTCTTTAATGCCGAGATAACGCCAGCTCGGGCAGTAACTCAGTCTGAAAAAAGACCCGACGATGTGATCCTGGTGAAGCTGAACGGCGTTTGCCGCATAACCATTGTTACGGACCAGATCATCAGCACGGGCATTCCCCCGGGCGAAGTTCGGCAGAAGTGCGGCATCGGCACTTTCACTCTGGGGATTCCAGGCATTTAGCTGCCCACCGAATCCGCCGCCACCGGCGTGATAGCCTGCATATTCCCTCAGGGAGGTTTTCCCGTCGGGGCCAACTAAAGAAGGAATTTTCATGCGTAGAACCTTGCCGGCCCGCGGCGTCGTGAAGTGGTACCGACCTGTGACTCTAGATCGGCGATGTACTTTTTCAGATCGCTGACTGACGTCGCCGTAAATTCCACCCTTCGACCGTCTTTCTGTACCGTCGCAACCCGTTTTCCCATCATCAGATCATGTAACGCTGCGCGCGCGGCATCCAGTTCAGCTGTGTTGCCATTATTCATCTCCGCTAATGCCCTGGCATAATCAGCCAGAGATTTATTATTTTTACGGCCAGTGTCTTCTTCCGTAAGCTGGCCAGAAGAGAATCCAGATCCAGCTGCCAGCGGGAGATACTTATCCGCAGAGCTGCAAGTGCATAGACAAAACAGTCAAGCGCCTCATTTCGTCGTTTTTTACTGTCCCAGACGATTTTTTTCTTCCCGTCTACCCACTTCTCAACCTGCTCTTCAGCCGTAAGCTGCTGAGCCTCAGCTAAATCATATATTTCAGGGTTATTAGGGAAGTGAACCGCTCCCGCCAGCGGTTCGTCGCCTTCTGCCACCAGCGTGAAACGGTTATAAATCTGCTCTTTCGCGGTGTCTGTTCCTACCTCAGTGAGATAAACGCCATTCTTGTTACGCTTGCGAGGCATATTCGCCACGGGCTTGCCGTAAACAGATGCGCCTTTAACAGGAATGACACGAAACAGACCATGCTTTTTCGAGCGGTTATAAACAATCGTTGGGTCTATGCCGCCGATATCCCAGCAGATGCGGGAAATAAGCATCTCAACGCCGTTAGGCCTCGGATAGGTTTTGTTGATCGCCTCGTCCAGCCTGAGAAGCGTGGATTCATCATCATGGCGACCCATAATGATAATTTTGTCGATAAGCCAGCTTTCCTCGCCAGGCCCCCAGCCCCAGACACGCATTTCGTAACGGTCAAGCTGGGAGTCAACACCGGCAGTAAGGTAGGCCACGCGCTCCGGCACCCTGGCCCCGAAGTGCTCAATACGTTCGGCCATCACCTCAGCATCAGGACGCTCACCAATTTTAGGCTCCCACGTTTCACCAAGCGTTGTGTTGACGAACGTCTTACGTTTCCCCGTGTCGCCTTTGTCTTGATCCAGTCCTTGACGATTTGCACCCATGTTGTGAAGGGGCTATAGGCCGTCCAGACGTGAAAGGTAACGCTGTCAGGCGGATCAATTTCGGTACCCGATGATGAAAACCAGCAAAGGCCGTCGCGCGTCCAGATCCCGGTTTCATCACAGATGTACCTCGCCTGCGAAAAATCGAGCTCCTGCTGTTTAATTACGCAGGCATTGTGCTCACACAGGTATATAACGCTGGCAGGATCCCCCGGCGTCCACTTGAATCCGAATGGCGTCTCTTTATCGCCGAATTTAAGGTACTGCTCTTCCCCACAGTGTGGGCAGGGAACATAGAAGCGTAAGAAATGCTCCGACTCTTTGGCGGCACGTTCAATCTGGCACGTTCCTTTAATTTTGGGTGTGGATCCTCGTATGGATTTAGGCCAGACCGACCCTTCAATACGTTTATCACCCAGAAACGTTGGAGAGCCCTCTTTCTCGATATCCTCGTCAAATGCCGCCAGCTCGTCATAACCCGCCACATCAACCGATTTTTCACGGTAGTTTTTTGCAGCTTTACCACCGAGGCACCAGAAACCGCGCCCATTCGAGAAACGTTTCATGCTCAACGTGTTGTCCCGGTGTTTTTTACCGTACCAGGGTGCCAGCGCCAATAGCGTGGGGATATCCCTGATTGTCGGTTCGACATGGGACTTCATGAAGTTCTCTGCATCACCGTCGGTAGGTAACCAGATAAGTGAGTTACGTTGTTTATGCTGGATGAAATACGCATACACCCCGAGCAGCATTTTTGAATAGCCTACACGGGCAGACTTAACGACATTAACCTCACGGATATAATCATTACCCATCGCATTCATTATCGCACGCTGAAACGGCAGCGTTTCCCAGCGCCCTTCCTGATAAGCAGACTCTTTCGGGAGGTAATAATTTTCGTCTGCCCACTCTACCGCCGTTTGCGGCTCTGGCCGGTACAGCGAACGGAGCCCCGAGCGCGCGGAGTGCTGTAGCCCCTTAACCTGACTGTTCGATATATTCACTCAGCAACCCCGGTATCATTTCATCCAGCGCAGCTGCTTTGTTCATGGCTTTTATGATGTCCTTCTTGAGGAAATCAATATGTCGATTTTCCAGTTCCGGAAAGCGCCGCTGAACCGACAGAGGTATTCCATCAAGGATACTGGCAATTTCTCCGGCTATCCGCGACAGCACGAACGTGCAGAATGCGGTCTCCACCACCTCAGCGGACTCTTTTGCATTTTTTAGTTCCTGAGCATCAGCCTGGGCTCGGGTAAGCCGATGGCGCTCATAATCAATCGTGCCAGGCTGGAGGTCTGATTCTGAATCAACTCTCAGCTGTTCAACCTCTTTGCGCAGTTTTTCGTTTTCTATCGCTGCGTCCCTGGCGGAATACCATTCAATTGCGGCGGCAGAGTCATAAAGCACTTCATTCCCTTTACCGCCACCTCGCACAACTGGCATTCCCTGATCCTGCCAGTTCTGGATCGTGCGGATGCTGACACCAAAAATCTCTGAAAGGCGTTTTTTATTGACCTCCATGACGAACTCCAGGCGAAAAACAGGGTAAGGAAACCATGCCGGGTAAAATGACTACTACCAGGTTTAACACTTCCTTTCTTTTTGTTGGTTATACCCAGAAAATACAATGACTTATAAAGAAGAAGAACGGAAACGGCAAAATCCTGAAAATTTTCATAAATAGCGAGAACCTGCGAGGTCGCCGCCCCGTAACATGCTGGATCAGCGAAAAGGACCCAGCCAGTATACAGAATTATTCAACATGCTGATTTGAAAGGATAAATATTACCAAACAGAATGCCGCAGCCCAAAAAATTGCTATTCCAAACAGAAACTTAGCAGCAAAGTGATATCGGCATTTAAAAAGAAATAATGATTGAAACAATAGAATCACACAGACAATCGGTGTCAACCCAATGAAAAAAGTAACAAATGTGGAATGTGAGAGATAATAGACCACTTACATTTAACCTAAATCAAATTGACAAAATTTTAATTCACTAAAAAAGCATGCCAGATAGTGCAATCATTAAAAGACAGATGACTGTAAATTTTGCCATGCGCAAACCATACGAAATCATCGTTAAGCTAATGAAAAGTATCACAAGAAATGGCGCAAGACTGACCAAAATCGTTAAAACAGTTTCGTCTGGTAAATTCATATATCTGCATTCTACGTAAGGTTATTATTTTAATGTACTCGAAAGATCGTTTCTTTACCACAAACTTGCGGCTATACACAGCAGCAAAGATCGTTTCTTTACCACAAACTTGCGGCTATACACAGCAGCAAAGACACTTTCATTTGAAAACCCCTATCCTGTAGAATCTTTCTTTAAATCATTAAGAGGAAGGTAAACAGGGTATTCTTTGTGATGAATATCACACAAATCATCTTTAAGTGTTCAGCATTGCTAATCAATAAGAAAAAAAATATAACAACCTGAATGAATAACCCACAACATATCATGGCATTCTTAAGTATCTCTAATTTATTGTACAAAACAGATGCAAATGTTAATTAAAAGATAGTTGCGATATTTCCTGAAGTGGTTATCATTGAATCGCTTTACTTGTGCCGATAGTAAAACAAAGTCCAATTAATACACCTTAACCTTTAACCCTCTAAAAAGAGGGTTCTTTTTTTATTTAACCATTATTTTTATTTCAGCTTTACCTTTCCCTATATGGATATTATTGTACTTGATAGCAATATAACCAAAGAGAATTTGTTGTATACACTCTGATTATCAGTAACCTTCCTAATCAAACGCAACCTCTGCATGTGCATCAAACCTGCACCCAGATGTCCAATCGTATTGCATCCTAAAATCATCACATGATATTCTTTGGCTGTCTCATAAATTGCACGATATAACTCTACTACAATTTCAGCACTTGTTT
>ENA-OQHY01001155-OQHY01001155.1-human-gut-metagenome-genome-assembly--contig:-NODE-1155-length-12050-cov-5.970645_pt1 | contig 12050 bp, 12 predicted proteins | sample MGYA00242570_ERZ504733 | MGnify/ENA primary metagenome ERZ504733 (study PRJEB26092, sample SAMD00036219) | human gut metagenome | host: Homo sapiens | study: EMG produced TPA metagenomics assembly of...
CGACGACCTCCTTCTACTGTCCTCGACTCGTCTACACCGAGGCCTCGTCCCGTGACGGTGTTCTCCGACGGTGGTTTCCGCAAGGAGTACGCCATGCCCGAGACACCTACCGTGAGCACTATTGGCGCCGGCGACATTTCACGCCGGGCTCATCTGCGCCATGCTTCGCTACGACATCCGCCGTGCTGACATTGAGCGCGGTCTTACCGAAGCGGAGTGGTCGAAGCTTGTTGAGAGTGCGACGGCGTTTTCAGCCGACTGCTGTGCAGGAATATACAACTATGTGTCGAAGGAGTTCGGTGCAAGTCACAGTCTATAGAAGAGTAGCAGCGTTGTTGTAGTATTACTATAGCAACGCTTTTTCTATTATAAAACCCTAAAATTTAGTCATACATTGCGGTTACTCCATCTTTTTCTGTAACTTTGCATAATTACAATCGTAAACGTAACGACAATGAATATAGCACTTATAGGCTACGGCAAGATGGGACACATGATAGAGTCAATCTGCAAGGAGCGTGGCCACAATATTGTGAGTATCATAGATGTAGATAACCAGGACGACTTTGAGTCGGCAGCCTTTGCTTCTGCCGACGTAGCTATAGAGTTCACGTCGCCAACAGCTGCCTACTCCAACTATCTGCGTGCCTGGAAAGCAGGCGTGAAGGTGGTAAGTGGCTCTACGGGTTGGATGAAGGACCACGGCGACGATGTGCGCCGCGCCTGCACCGAGGAGGGCAAGACTCTCTTCTGGCTTCCAACTTCTCTATTGGCGTAGCTATCTTCTCAGCCGTAAACCGCTACCTGGCTAAGATAATGAACCAGTTCAGCCAGTACGACGTGCGCATGAGCGAGACCCACCACGTGCATAAACTCGATGCTCCGTCTGGCACTGCCATCACCCTCGCCGAAGAGATTATCGCCGACCTCGACCGCAAGACCTCTTGGGTGAAGGGCGAGCAGCACCTTGCCGACGGCACGGTGGAGGGCACCAACGATGCTGCGCCCGACCAGCTCCCCATCGAGAGCATCCGCCGCGATGAGGTGCCGGGCATCCACACCATCTGCTACGACTCGGATGCCGATTCGATAACAATCACCCACGATGCCCACTCGCGCAAGGGATTCGCACTCGGTGCGGTGCTCGCTGCCGAATACACCAAGGAGCACGAGGGACTGCTCACCACAAAGGATTTGTTCAAGTTCTAACATAGGAGGGTATGGCATCCCTGCCATACCCACTGATTTGCTTCCGCACCCTTACATCCTTTAGCATAAGGCTGCGTGGGTATGGCAGGATGCCATGCCCTCCTAAAGATTTGCTTCCAGTACGAGGCTGCGTGGGTATGGCAGGATGCCATACCCTCCTAAAGAATACTAATCGGAGCTTAGCTCCTAACCATTCAATAACAATGACCGAAAAAGAAAAGAAAGCCCTCAACCGAAGGTGCAGTGGCTAAGTGTATTGCCGTTGTTGTGGCATATCTGCTCTTCCTCTATTGGGTGAAGAGCTGGTGGGGACTCCTTGTCCTGCCGTTCATATTCGATGTGTATATCACCAAGAAGATCAACTGGCAGTGGTGGCGCGACTCAGAGAACCGCGTCACGGCAGCATCATGCCGTGGGTCGACGCCCTTGTGTTCGCCCTTGTAGCCGTTTACTTCATCAACATCTACTTCTTCCAGAACTACGTCATCCCGTCTTCGTCGCTTGAGAAGTCGCTGCTTGTGGGTGATTATCTCTTCGTGTCGAAGGTGAGCTACGGCCCGCGCAAGCCGCAGACCCCACTCACGCTGCCGCTGACGCAGCACACGCTGCCCGTTGTCGACTGCGACTCGTACATCGAGTGGCCGCAATGGGGCTATGAGCGCGCTAAGGGACTGGGCAAGGTGCAGCTCAACGACATTGTTGTGTTCAACTACCCGGCTGGCGATACCGTTCTCACCGCGCCCAAGTACTGGGGCCGCGACTTCTATGCCATCGCCTACGGAGCCGGCGAGCAGGAGTGGGCTGAGAAGCACAACGGCGAGATACCTTACTTCGCCACAAAGCAGCGGCAGTACGACTTCTTCGCGAAGCTCTACGCCGCAGGCCGCAAGCTCATCGACCAGAACCCCTCCGAGTTCGGCACGATAAGACAGCCCCGTCCGACCGCCGCGAGAACTACCGTGAAGCGCTGCGTGGGTCTGCCCGGTCAGACTCTGCAGATAAAGAACCGCATCATCTACCTCGACGGCAAGCCGAACAAGGAGCCCGACAACGTGCAGTACAGCTACCACGTGAAGCTGCGTGCGCAGCTGCCGCTCGAACTCATCGACGAGCTTGGCATCTCCAGCGAGGACATCGCTTCGCTCAACATGTACGGCTACCTGCCGCTCACCAACGCTTCCGTGAAGGCACTGCGTGCGCGCAAGGACGTGGTGGAGAGCGTTACACCAGTGACCGATGCCGACAACCTGGCTGACGTATGGAGCACTTATCCGCTCAACGGCAACAAGCGTTGGACCCGCGACAACTACGGACCGATTTGGATTCCGAAACGCGGCGCTACGCTCACGCTCACCATGGACAACATCGCCGTCTACGAGCGTCCGATACGCGTCTACGAGGGCAACGACCTGCAGGTGAAGAACGGAAAGATATACATCAACGGCAAGCAGACCGACAAGTACACCTTCCGCATGGACTACTACTGGATGCAGGGCGACAACCGCCACAACTCTGCCGACTCGCGCTACTGGGGCTTCGTGCCCGAAGACCACATCGTGGGCAAGCCGATATTCATCTGGTGGTCGAGCGACCCCGACCACACCGGCACTGCCGGCATCCGCTGGAGCCGTCTGTTCCGCTTCGTCGACAATATCAAGTAACTTTTAGGAGGGTATGGCATCCTGCCATACCCACTCTGCCTTGTTGTTGGCAGGTTGCGTGGGTATAGCAGGATGCTATACTCCTATGGATAGTTCTACTTCTCATTTTCCGAGTTTTGCCTCCTCATATTTAAACCCTATAATACACAACTATTATGACAGTAAGCAAAATAGCAGTGAGAAAGACCGTCGAGTTCCTTCTCTATATCGTTATGTTCATGGTGTATATGGGCATCGCCTATCTGTTCGGATACGATATGTATAGCTTCGAGAGCAATTGGGCTTTGTTCGTCTATTACCTCGTGCTAAACTTCCTTGCCGGCGTCACCGTGAGCTGCGCGCTTTCGCTTTGGAGCAAGCGCAATAAACGCAGATCGTAGGGCTGTATATCCAATCACTAACACGACCATTCAGACAGATGTCAACAAACATTGAGCAACCCACTCCCCACACCGCTGCCGAAGGGCAAGAGGGTGCGGCTGCCTGCCTGCTCTCCTCCGCCTACTTCCCGCCCGTGCAGTGGATGCAGAAGCTTCACCGCTACGAGCGTGTCGTCGTGGAGCGTTGCGACAACTTCACGAAGCAGACCTACCGCAACCGTTGCCTCATAGCCACGGCTAACGGCGTGCAGGCGCTCACCGTGCCTATCGAACGCTACGACGGCGCCAAGTGTCCCATGCGCGACATTCGCATCTCCGACCACGGCGAGTGGCGCCACCTCCACTGGAACGCTATCGTGTCTGCCTACGGCGAGTCGCCGTTCTTCATGTACTACGCCGACGACCTGCGCCCGTTCTTCGAGCGCCGCTGGGACTATCTCTTCGACTTCAACATGGAGATAACCGCCAAGCTCTGCGAGCTGCTCGACGTGCGTCCGAATATCAGCGTCTCGGATGAGTACATGGATGCCGCTGCGGTGAGTGCCGACGACTTCCGCGACGCCATCCGCCCGAAGCATCCGCTGCCCGACGCAGCGTTCACGCCGCGCGAGTATTATCAAGTTCATGCCCTGCGCCAGGGCTTCCAACCCAATATGTCGGCTCTCGACCTGCTCTGCAACGAGGGCCCCGAAGGAATATTCTATTTATGAAACCGAATTATATCTTTGAAACAGAAATGGAGGTTCGCGACTACGAGTGCGACATCCAGGGCATCGTAAACAATGCCAACTATCTCCACTACACCGAGCACACGCGCCATCTCTACCTCACGTCTCGGCGTGAGCTTCGCGCGCTTCACGAGAAGGGTGTCGACGCTGTAGTGGCGCGCATGAACCTACAGTATAAGACGCCGCTGCGCTGCGACGATGTCTTCGTCTCGAAGCTCGGCGTGCGCAAGGAGGGTCTGCGCTACATCTTCGACCACGCCATCCACCGCAAGTCGGATGGTCGCCTCTGCTTCCTCGCCACCGTAGAGCTCGTGAGCCTTATCAACGGCAAACTCGGCGTAAGCGAGGACTATGACCGCGCCTTCGGCTTCTAAAGTCTCACTCTCGCAGCAGTATTGTAGGAGGGTATGGCATCCCTGCCATACCCACGCAGCCTGCCATGGTCATATTTTCCCACAGAAACTTCTGACTTAGTATGTTCTGCGTGTTCCGTGCATTCCGTGGGAGAACGGTTTGTGTCATCCGCATCGACCGTTGCGGACATCTGCGCCGACCGTTGCGGACATCTGCGTCGACCGTTGCGGACATCTGCGTCGACCGATGCGGACATCTGCGCCGACCGATGCAGACATCTGCGTCGACCGATGCGTGACGTGAAAGTATAACATAAGGGGCTCTGTACGTGACAGTACAGAGCCCCTTTTCTGTGTTCTTATAGCGTGGCTACACGCCTTGTGTCTTGTGAATCATCTCCCGTGCCTGCTCCATGATAGCCGTCAGTTCCTCCACCGTTGTGGCACGCAGCATGGCGATGCGCGTCTGTCGGAAGTCGGGTATGCCCTTGAACACCGGCGATGCAGCGATGTGACGGCGCGTGTGCAGTATGCCGCGATACTCGTCAATGCGCTCCACGTTGATGCGCAACTGCTCAAGCAGCAAGTCAATCTTGCGGTCGACAGTGAGCGTCGGGTCGGCAGGACGACCGTCGAGCACGTCGCGCATCTCCTGGAATATCCACGGACAGCCGAACGTGGCACGGCCCACCATCACCGCGTCCACGCCGTAGCGGTCGAACGCGTCGCGTGCCTGCTCAGGTGTGCAGATGTCACCGTTGCCGATGATGGGGATGTGTATGCGCGGGTTGCGCTTCACCTCGCCGATGAGCGTCCAGTCGGCATCGCCCGTGTACATCTGCGCGCGTGTTCTGCCGTGTATGGTGAGTGCCTGTATGCCGCAGTCCTGCAGCGCCTCCGCCAGGTCGCAGATGACGAGCTGGTCGTGGTTCCATCCCAAGCGTGTCTTCACCGTGACGGTGTGTTCACCGCCTTCACCACCTCGCGCGTGATGTCTAATAGCAGCGGTATGTTCTGCAACATTCCTGCTCCGGCGCCCTTGCCAGCCACCTTCTTCACGGGGCATCCGAAGTTGATGTCAATCACGTCGGGCTTCACCTGCTCCACAATCTTTGCTGCCTCCACCATCGACTCCACGTCGCGTCCGTAGATTTGTATTCCCACGGGTCGCTCTTCGTCGCTGATAGTGAGCTTGCGCAGCGTGGCGTTCACCGAGCGCACGAGTGCCTCTGCGCTCACAAACTCCGTGTACACCATTGATGCACCGAACCGCTTGCAGAGGTGTCGGAATCCGATGTCGGTCACGTCCTCCATTGGTGCGAGGAACAGCGGTCGTTCCCCAAACTGTATGTTTCCTATGTTCATGTTGTTCTTTGTCTGTTTTTATCCTAAAATTTTTCGGTATGTACTTCTATTAATATCGTCAGTATTGAAGTTGACGAGAAATCCTAAATGTTTTCTTGCTAATTTCATACAGGTAAGCAGTTGCTTATGGTGTACTGCCTCGATTTCTTTCACTGATTTTATCTCTATTATGACACTGTCTTCAACAATAATATCCAATCGAAGATTTGTAGATAGTTTTATTCCGTCATAGTATATAGGTATGCTCGTTTGTCGTGCTACTTGCATACCATCTTTGCTGAGTTGGTAAACAAGTGCTTCTTCATAGACAGATTCAAGCAGTCCTGGACCTAATTGCTTGTATACTTTGAATATAGAACCTCTAATTCTGTATGTCAAATCGTTTTCTGTCATAATAGTATCTTTTTATTGTATTTCTTTCCCACGGAATCCACGGAATTCACAGAAGTTTCAGTTCTTCTTTTCTGTGTGTTCTGTGAGTTCTGTGTGAGCTTGTTTTTTCTTTCCCACGGAACCCACGGAATTCACAGAAGTCTTAGCTCGTCTTTTCCGTGAGTTCTGTGTGAGTTTATCTCAGCAGAAGGTTCTGTGAGTTCCGTGAATTCCGTGGGAGAACTTCCTCTGTCTGGAATTTCTATGGGAGACAAGCCCCTCAATAAGACGCGATTCCGTGGGAAGAAACGCGGTCACTCCTTTGTGGGAGCAAGCGTCTTGCGGTACTCCTCGGGGTTCTTCAGCAGTTCCACAGCCTTGGCGAACTGCTTGTCGTAGCGCAGCGAGTTCTCCAGCGCACCACGGTCGAAGTAGTAAGCCGACATGATGTCGTTGGCGATGATCTGCTTCAGCTGCTCCTTGTTGTACGGATAAGCCAGATCCTTAGCGATGTCGTGCTTCAGCTTCGCCTTCAGCGCCTCGAACTCCGGCTTCGCATCCTCGTAGTAGCCCTCGAAGCGTGTCAACTTCTCCAAGTCCTTCAGATACTTCTCGCTCACCTGGTCGTACTCGAAACCACTCTTCACGACATACGCACAGAACTCCTCGTAGTCCTTGTCCGACAGCTCGAACTCCGACGGTGCAGCCACCGTGCGGTGCTTCGCCATGTACTCAATCTCGTAGTTGAGCAGCAAGTCGGTAGTGTCGGCGAACTGCAGGTAGTAGGCGATGTTCGGCATCGAGTCGGGGAGCACCTCGATATCGGGCTTTATGCCACCGCCGTCGCGCACGATGCGACCCGCCGCCGTGCGGAACTCATGCGTCAGCGAGTCAGCCACGTGCTCGCTTGCATACCCCTTGTTCGTATGCTTGTACTTGCGCGCCTGAATGCAACGGCCCGACGGTATGTAGTACTTCGCCGTAGTCAGCTTCAGCTTGCCGTTGTAGGGTAGGGGCACGTTCGGCACCTGCACCAGTCCCTTGCCATATGTGCGTGTGCCCATCACCACGGCGCGGTCGAGGTCCTGCAGCGCGCCCGACGTAATCTCGCTCGCGCTCGCCGTCTCCTCGTTCACGAGCACCACGATAGGCATCACCGTGTCAATCGGCTCCATCGTTGTGTAGAACGTCTTGTTCGAGCTCTTCACCTTACCGCGCATCTCCAACAGCTGCTTGCCCTTCGGCACAAACATGTTCAGAATCTGCAGAGCCTCCTGCACCGAACCGCCACCGTTGGAGCGGAGGTCGAGCACCAGACTGCGCATACCCTTCGAGCGCATCTCGATGAACGCGCGGCGCACGTCCTTCGCCGAGTTCTCGAGGAACTGGTTGTAGCTGATGTATCCTATGCTGTCCGGCTGCAGACCGTAGTACGTCAGATATGGCATCTGTATGGCGCGTCGCTGCACCTTCAGCGTCAGCGTCTTGCCCGTAGCCGGACGCTTCACCTTCAGCACCATCGTCGTACCCGCGTCGCCACGCAGACGCTCCGACACGTACGCCGTCATCTTTCCCTCCATCGACTCGCCGTCGATAGCGAGTATGATGTCGCCCTTGCGCAGGCCCGCTTCCGCAGCCGGCATACCCTCGTACGGCTTGTTTATCACCACGTTCTTGCGTGTGAAGCTGTACGAGATGATAGAGCCGATGCCCGCATACTTGCCCGTGAGCATCTGCTTGTATTCGCCCACCTTGTCCTCCGGATAGTACTCCGTGTACGGGTCGAGCGAGCGCAGCATCTGGTTCACGGCGTCGCCCACCACCTCGTCGGCGTTCAGCGAGTCGACATATAGCAGGTCGAGGTTGCGATACACGGCATTGAACACGTCCAAGTTCTTCGCCACGCGGTAGTTATGATCGCTGCTGTTCTGCGCTACGGCGAGCATAGGCAGGAGCATCAGTGCGATAGTTATGATTTTTCGCATTTCTTTATGTTTTTGAGTTCGTTATTATTCAGACTACAAAAGTACAACATTAACGTCAAATACATATAAATAATGTGGAGTTTTTGCGCCTTTGCTTACTATCTGCGCTCCTAAAACGTCAGCGTTTATAAAAAAATAACGCAATAGACACAAAAAAGTGCCGAAAAGTTTTTGTGTTACGGAAAAACTTATTACCTTTGCATCCGCAATCAGACAACAAGCCAAGTTGTCGTAGGAAAATGCTTCAATAGCTCAGTTGGTTAGAGCACCTGACTGTTAATCAGGGGGTCGTTGGTTCAAGTCCATCTTGAAGCGCCATTTTAAAAGCCTCGCAAGTTTTCACTTGCGAGGCTTTTTCTATTTGTATCTTCTGAACCTCCACCACATCATCACGCCCGCCGATGTCAGTCCGAACGGGAATGCCATCCACACGCCCATCAGTCCGTAACCCAGCACGAAGCCGCAGAGGTAGCCCACGGGTAGCGATATGACGAAGAAGGCGACGAACGCAATGAGCATCAGCGGCTTCACGTCGGCGATGCCGCGCAGCGCGTTGGCGTAGTTGATCTGCATACCGTCGCCAAACTGATAGATGAAGAACGGCAGGAGCAGCGTGAGCACAGTCGACGACACCTCCGTGCTGTCGGTGAACCACGCACCGATATGGTTGCGCAGCAGGAAGATGGTGCCGCCAAGCACCACCTCGAGCATCACCATCAGGTGCAGACCCGCCGTAACCGTGTGGCGCACGTTCTGCACGTCGCGCTGACCGTGGAAGTAGCTTGTGCGTACAGCCACCGCAGCCCCGAGTCCGTAGTAGACCATGAACGTGAACTGCGAGATGGTTGTCATCACCTGGTGCGATGCCAAGGCAATGGTGCCGAGCCAGCCCACCATGATGATGGAGAGCGAGAACGATGCTGTCTCCATACCCATCTCCAGCGCAATCGGGGTGCCGAGCGAGCCGAGGCGGCGCAGCAGCGGACGCGACCAACCGAGCTTGAAGAAACCCTCGCGGTACGCAGCAAAGCGACGTGAGCGCATGAAGACAACGATGAAAATCACCACCATGATGATGCGCGAGAGCAGCGTCGACACGCCGGCACCCACAACGCCCATCTCCGGTGCGCCCATCTTGCCATATATAAAGATGTAGTTGCCGAGGATGTTCAGCAGGTTGCCCGAGAGCAAAATCCACATTGATGTGCGCGTCAGCGTGATGCTATCGGTGAACTGCTTGAAGGCGTTGAACAGCATCACGAACGGCAGCGACGCGAACAGCACCATGTAGTAGGGGCGCATATAGCCCAAGAGCTCTACGGGCTGTCCGAGATTGCCGAGGTTGAAGTAGAGTGCCAGGAGCACCGTCATCATAGCCACCGCTGCCAGCGTGTTGGTAAGCAGTGAGCAGCGCAATGCCTGACCTGCTTCAGCCTGCTCGCCACGACCGAACAGCGCACCCACCACTGGCGTCAGTCCGTAGGAGAAACCTGTGCCGGTGATGATGGCAAGGTTGATGATGTTGTTCACGAACGATGCCGCACCAAGCTCCGTAGTGCTGTGGTGTCCCACCATCATTGTGTCCGCAAAGCTAAGGACAATCATGCCCATCTGACCAATCATAATGGGTATGCCGATGGAGAGCAGTGTGCGGTAGTGCTGGCTCATGCTTATGGTGCTGTTACCAGAATTTGTTCTGCTCTTCATTATATTCATATCCGATTGCTGCAAGTTGACTGATTATCTGTTGTTTTTCCACGTTTAGGTCGTCGCATAAAGCGTCTAAAGAGGGGTAAGTGTCGCGCAAGTGCGTGTTGATGACGCTCAGCAGCATCATCGGATCTTTGGGTAATCCAAGCATAGTGTCTCTGATTAATTATTCGTTACCTGATAAAATTCGAACTGCAAAGTTACTCATTCTTTTACAAACAAATGGTGTTAATGGGTTTTGTTGTTGTCAAAAGGTTCGAGAAATTACCATTTTTTAAGGCGCATTGTTAAAAAAGCAAGTATTTTCTTGCGCTTGTCGCTTTTTTTACCGAACTTTGTGCCGACTATAGCCCTCTTGAATTCAGTTAGATATGGGCTTGGTAGTAATAAACAAAAACGAATATTAATGGTAAAACCATTCTCACTTATCGCTATCGTGGCGTTCGCCACAACGCTCACATCATGCTTTAAGGACGAAGCACCCAACAACGAGTGCGATATCGTTGAAGCACGCATCCAGGTAGAGAACCCCGACGAGGTGTTCTTTCAGCAGTCAAACGCCGAACTATTGGGCATCGAGTCGACAAAGACCGACCTTATCTTCCCCGACCTGCGCCCAAACAGTGATGTTACCGCACTGCCGGTCTACTTCAAGACAACCCCTGGAGCGACAGTCTCTCCCGAAAGTGGCTCGGCGCAGAACTTCGCTAACGGTCCCGTGACATACGTCGTAACGTCAGAAGACGGTCAGTACAGTCGTACATATCGTGTGTTTATCAAGGCTGAAGAGGCTACCCAAAATCCTGATCAGCCAGAAGATCAGCTTGCATACATACACTACAACTTCGAGAACTACTCGCTCGACCATGCTACATCAAAGTTCTACATGTGGAGCGACTACGAGAATGGATACAACTGGGCGACCGGCAACCCTGGTTTTAGTATAGCCAGAGGTTCTGCAAAACCCGACCAGTATCCGACAACACCTCTCGCTGAGGGCTACGACGGAGCTGCCGTGAAGCTTGAGACGTGCGACACCGGACCGTTCGGCGTCATTGTGAACATGCGCATCGCTGCCGGCAACCTCTTCACCGGTGTGTTCGACTCGAAGTCGGCTACCAAGGAACCGCTTATGGCTACACACTTCGGCGACGGATCGTACAACCAGATCAACTACCGCCCCGTGACTCTCTCCGGCTACTACCAGTACACACCGGGTGCAACGTTTAAGGACAAGAACGCCAAGGTGGTAGAAGGACGCATCGACCGAGGCGACATCTACGCCGTAGTGTTCCGCAACGTCGACAGCGAAGGCAAAGCGTTCTATCTCACGGGCGACAACGTGCTCACCTCGCCGCAGATAGTAGCATTGGCACGAGTGCCCAACGTGGTGAAGACCGAGGCGGATGGAAAGAGTTCGCAGTCGACTTCAACTATACTCGCGAACTCGATGCAGCCATCCTTGCCAACAAGGGCTATAGTATGGCGGTCGTATTCACCTCAAGCATCGAGGGCGCAGCCTTCGAGGGCGCTGTGGGTAGCACACTGCTCATCGACAAGGTAAGCATTGCATACAAGAAGTAAGAAAACAAGCAAAATGAAGAAAACAATAATAGCTGCAGCCCTTGCGCTGCTCTTCGGCGCGCACAGTGCGTCAGCATTCGGAATATTCGACAATCTGAACTATCAGGCACGTCTCGGCTACAACATCGGTGGCACAATGCCGATGGGTATGCCTGCCTCTATACGTGGTCTCGATAGCTACAAGCCAAGGCCAAGCTTCACTCTCGCGCTCGATGCCTACAAGCCTCTCACCGAGAAGTGGGGTATGATGGCAGGCTTCCACTTCCAGACAAAGGCGATGGAGACCGACGCTCGCGTGAAGAGCTACTCAATGGAGATGCGTCAGGGCGGCGAGTCGCTCAGCGGACTCTTCACCGGCAATGTCGTTACGAAGACATCACAACTCGTCGTAACGCTGCCTCTGCAGGCTACGTTCAACGTGTCGGATGCCGTGCGCTTGAAGTTCGGACCTTACTTCTCTTACGCGCTCAACAACGACTTCTCGGGTTACGCCTACGATGGCTATCTGCGCGAGGGCGACCCAACCGGACAGAAGGTGGAACTCGGACACAACGAGGGTGAGCGTGGCGACTACGACTTCTCAAGCGATATGCGCCACTGGCACTTCGGCTTCGACTTCGGTGCCGACTGGTACTTCTCGCATCGCTTCGGCGCTTATGCCGACGTGCAGTGGGGTATGTCGGGAGTGTTCCGCAAGGAGTTC
>ENA-OQHY01001156-OQHY01001156.1-human-gut-metagenome-genome-assembly--contig:-NODE-1156-length-12034-cov-1.749979_pt1 | contig 12034 bp, 19 predicted proteins | sample MGYA00242570_ERZ504733 | MGnify/ENA primary metagenome ERZ504733 (study PRJEB26092, sample SAMD00036219) | human gut metagenome | host: Homo sapiens | study: EMG produced TPA metagenomics assembly of...
TCCTGGCCTTCGCTGTGAAAACTGCAATGTCCAGAGAAACATATTCCGTACCGGATTTTTTCCTTGCTGCATCTCAGGATCTCTTGTGGCCTCCCTAAAATTGTTAAAATTGCTGACATAAAAATTCTCCTTTCTGCCTCTTTGGGCGTTAAAATAGATTAAAATAAAAAAAGTGCCATTATAGCACCGTATAAAACGGCAGTATAATGACACGATTTTCCAAACTTAAACTGCATATGCTTCTGGATGAATGGTCCAGACTCCCATGACGGGACAGCACAAAAACTTAAATACAAGATTATAATTAACACAAGAATATAGCATATGTCAAAAGAATTAGAACTATATATAGCATATGTAGACGAGGTGGAAGGATAATATCAAAAGAATTTTGGACATAGTTATAAAAGTGCAATATAATATTGTTTAAATCGGAAAATGGAAGGATGAGAAAAATGGAGCAGAAAAACAGAATTCTGATTGTAGAAGACGATACGGATATCAATAATCTTTTATATACGGCATTACAGAAAGCAGGGTATGAGACGGTACAGGCTTTTTCCGGGACGGAAGCGAGGATGCTGTTCCAGATGGATAAGGCGGGCTTTTCTTTGATTCTATTGGATCTGATGCTTCCGGGAATTTCAGGAGAAGAGGTGCTTGCCCAGATTCGGAAACAGGGCAATACGCCGGTTATTGTCCTGACAGCCAAAGACGGATTGGATGAAAAAATCGGGCTTCTTACCAGTGGGGCAGATGATTACATTACAAAACCGTTTGAGATACAGGAGGTGCTTGCCCGGATTCAGGTTCAGCTCCGCCATATGCAGCAGGAGCCGGAACATAAAAGCGTGTCATATAAAAACCTGGAACTGGACCGTGAGTGCTTTGAAGTCCGGATTGCCGGAGTGCTGCTTCCCAAAATTACAAAGCAGGAATTTGCAATTCTGGAGCTTTTACTGGAGCATCCGAAACAGGTCTTCAGCAAAGAAGAGATTTTTGAATATGCGTGGGATGAACACTATATGGGAGAGACAAAGACACTGGATGTACATATCAGCAATATCCGGAAAAAGATAAAAGCAGTAACGCAGGAGGAATATATTGATACCGTATGGGGAATCGGCTACCGTCTGCATTCTTAATCTTTACTCTTTTTTTACTATTTATTTGCGTTTGATTAGGATTTATCCGATATGATAACAGCAGATAAGAAAAGGAGATGAAAGCATTGAGTGAATTGTTATTAAGTACAAATGGATTGACGAAGCAGTATGGTCATCATAAGGCAGTGGATAAAGTAAACCTTCACATAAAAAAGGGTGCTATCTATGGATTATCGGACGGAACGGTGCGGGAAAGACGACTTGCCTGAAGATGATCAGTGGACTTGCAAGACCGACAGCCGGAGAGATTGAGATGTTCGGGTGTAAAGGAAAAGAACTGGAGAGGATTCGTTCTCGTGTGGGGTGTCTGATTGAAGCACCGGGGCTGTATGGCAACATGAATGCATATACAAACCTGAAAATAAAATGTGAATTGTTTGGTATTCGGAAAAAGGGATACATCGAAGATATCTTAGAGACGGTCGGACTGGAAGGTGTCGGAAAGAAAAAAACGAAAACATTTTTCCCTTGGAATGAAGCAGCGTCTCGGAATCGGGCTGGCACTGGTCGGGGAGCCGGATCTCCTGGTCCTTGATGAACCGATCAATGGGCTTGATCCCCAGGGAATTGCAGAGGTGCGTGATACCATACAGAGACTGCGAGATGAACGGAATATGACGATTTTGATATCCAGTCATATTTTAGAGGAATTATCTAAGATTGCAACGGATTATGGAATTATCCATAATGGAAGTCTTCTGCAGGAGCTGACAAGCGAAGAACTGATGAAACGCTGCAGTGAACGGATTGAAATAGAGTTAATCCATCCGGAGCAGGCAGTCCCGATTCTGGACAGAATGGGATTTACCAACTATCAGGTTACAGATAAGAGCCATATCCATATATTTGAACGATTGAATGAAAGCGCCAATGTCAATATGGAACTGGCAAAAGCAGGAATTTTGGTCAATGGAATTTCCATTACCAGTGAAGAACTGGAAACCTATTTCTTGAATCTGACAGGAGGGAATCAAAATGCTTAATATGATAAAAATGGATCTGTACCGGATGGTCCGGACAAAAGTATGTATGTGGTATGGATTGTGATGGCGGCAGCTATATTCTTCTCCACATCCATGTCGAAACTGGATATTGATACGATGAACAAGGAAGCGGAACAACAGCAGACAGAAAACATTGCAGAAACAGTGAAACCAGAAACCATCAATATGGGAATGTCCGTATTCCTGCCGACACAGCCGGGAGAAAAAGTAACGGTCTTTGATCAGGTATATGCAAACCTGCAGGCGAAGTTTGTGGCGTTGTTTCTGGTGATTTTTACAGTGCTGTTTTCCAGTGCAGATATAGGAAGCGGTTATATTAAAAATATCGGCGGGCAGGTAAGGAGCCGGAGAAACCTGATCTTTTCCAAAGCTTCCGTGTTGTTTGTTGTATACGACTGTTACCATGCTGCTTTATTTCATCATTCAGATATTGCACAGCAGATGTACTTCGGATATCTGGAGTGGGGGAATGGAAGCGAGTTGCTGAGATACTTTGGTATTCAGATTTTGCTTCATTATGCACTGGTACTAATCAGTATGGCGATTGCGGTGGTTTTGAACAGCAACGTGTTCAGCATGACGATTGTTATCTGCCTGTGCATGAATACCATGATTGTCTTATACGGAGTGATCAATCATTTGATCCAGAAGGCAGGTGTGGAGAATTTCCAGATTTTGAAATATACAGTGACAGGAAAGATTGCACTTTTATCCATGTCACCGACCAATAAGGAATGCCTGACGGCAGTTGTGATTGCGGCGGCGTTCGGAATCGTGGTTACATTACTGACAGCATGGGTATTCAGAAAGAGAGATATCTAAATGATAAAACTAGGGTTCGTGCTATTGATAGCAGTGATACTGGTACAAGGAATGTTATTTTGGAAATACCAGCGGCAGGTGAAAGACATCTGCCGCCAGTTGTCGTTTCTGATGAAGCACGACAGCAACATGCTGATTACCAGAGAAATGGATTTTGGAGGCATTGGTGAGTTGGCAGATGTTTTAAACGAATGGCTGGAACTGAAGCGAAGGGAAAAGAAGGAATACTTGAAGAAAGAGGAGATGATTTCGGATACATATACAAATCTCTCACATGATATCCGTACTCCTTTGACATCCCTTGACGGATATTTTCAGTTAATGGAAACCTGTGAAGACCAGGAAGAGCAGAGACGGTATATGAAGATCATACAGGAGAGAATCGGCAGCCTGAAAGAAATGCTGGAAGAATTATTTACTTTTACAAAACTTAAAAACGATTCTTTTCATCTGGAAATGTCATCCTGCTGTATCAACAAGATTTTGAAAGATACCATATTTTCCTACTACGATGAATGGACGGGCAGAGGAATTGAACCGGAGATACAGATTACAGATAAACTGCTGTTTATGAACGGAAATGAACAGGGAATCCAGAGAATTTTTCAGAATATCATAAAAAACGGACTGGATCACGGGGAGAAGAAAATCAGTATTTCACTGGAAGAAGTTGAAAACAACATCCGGATACAGATAAAAATCAAGTATGTCATGTGGAAAAATAAATGTAGATCAGGTGTTTGAACGGTTTTATAAAGCGGATGAAGCACGCAGTAAGACTTCCAGCGGTCTCGGCTTATCAATTGCGAAAGAGCTGGTACTTCGTATGGATGGGAAAATCAGCGCCCGGATAGAAGGGAATGAGTTCTGTGTGGAGATTGTGTTTCCAAAATAAAAGGAAAAATTTATATTAAAGCAAGTGAAAATGGGGAATGACTTTATATAGGTTTCATGGTAGAATTACAGTAGAAAGAGAAGAGTCACTCAGTCATTTGTTGTATGAAAGGATGAGTATAATGTATAAAGTAGAACTTAAATTTGATACAAGCAAGCTCGCTCCGGAAACGGTAAATCAGATGTGTGAACAGGCAGATCAGATTTTTGAGCAGGAGGATTTAAGCTGTGCAGTCAAAGCCCTTGGAAGCAGGATTTATCTTGACCGGGGACGCAAGCAGGACTATGGAAGATTCTGGGCAGCAATCTTTCAGTTGAAAACTCCGTAGGATTGCAGAGAATTTGTTAGAGTGTTTCTGGTATAACGGAACAGAAAAGGAGAACCTGATTACAGACTTTATAAGGAACTAACAGATGGACAGCTTACAGAGGAAAGGCATCAATTTTGACCTGAATACACAAGCACTAAAGGAATATTATCCGAAAGGTGACTGGCATAATGCATATGCGGATGTAAGGGACTTTTTGAAGCAAACGGATTTGAGCATATTCAGGGATCGGGATATCATTCGGTGGAAGCAATGTCAGAAGCAAAAGCATGGCAGTTATTTATCAGATGACAAAAGAATTTCCATGGCTCAATTATTGTGTGAATGTGTGTACCATATCAGATGTACCGGAACTGTTTGATATCTCGCATGTATTGCCAGAGAAGCGGAACGGTTGGAAAAGAAAAATGCATGATTTGACAAATTATTTCCAATATGTTATATTCATCTCAAGCAAAAAAGGGAGTAGCTGAACGCTTGAAAGAGGTGGTTTTGTAACCGACAACCGGTATCGAGAGATACCCGTAGCAAATGAGATAGCAAGACTTTTATTGTGGCAGAGGTCATGATAGGAGTCTTTTTTATTATGAAATATAGAAAATCTGCCGCAATAGTCTGCTAAAAAGAAAGAGAGGATAAACGATGAGTAACGAAATGATGAAACGGGAAATGCAGGAAGCAGTACAGGCAGGGGAGCGGGCGCTTCAGAGCCTTTACGCAGCAAGGGATAAGTTGGGAAGTGCGAGAAACTGGGGCATTTTTGATATGCTTGGAGGAGGCTTTATCAGTGACTTTGTGAAGCATTCTAAAATGAATGACGCAGCTGCGTTGATGGAACAGGCGAAAAGCGATATTCAGCGTTTTCAGAGAGAATTAAGAGATGTGCAGGTTTCCTTGGATCTGCGCATGGAAATCGGCAGCTTCCTTTCCTTTGCGGATTTCTTTCTGGACGGGCTGGTGGCAGATTATATGGTGCAGAGCAAGATTGCAGATGCAAGAGAACAGGTGGATGATGCCATCAACCGGATAGAAAAGATACTTGCTGATGTGAAAAATCGGATGAATGGGGAGGTGTAGCATATGGGATGCCTGGGAAATGTGTTGTGGTTTGTGTTTGGCGGCGCAGTCAGTGGGCTGAGCTGGTGTCTGGCAGGTTGTCTCTGGTGTATTACCGTTGTGGGGATTCCGGTGGGGATGCAGTGTTTTAAATTTGCGACGCTTAGTTTTTTCCCCTTTGGAAAAGAGGTGCAGTATGGTGGCGGAGCTGGTTCGTTCCTTTTGAATATCATCTGGCTGATTGTATCCGTCTGCCTCTTGCACTGGAGCATCTGGCGTTGGGTACAGCTTTATGTGTGACGATTATCGGAATCCCGTTTGGTTTACAGCAGTTTAAACTGGCGAAACTGGCATTGATGCCGTTTGGTGCGGAGGTGTATTAAGATGCGATTATTTGATAAAAGGACACCGCTTCAGAAGGAGTGGGAAAAGCTGGAAGTACAGGAGCAGAGATTCCTTCAGAAGCGTTCAGAGAAAAGGGAGAGCATTCTGAATCAGAAACTGGAGGAAAAGATACCGCCGAAACTTCAGAAAACATTGGATACCGCTTTTGCGAAGGCATTTGCTCTGATTTTCGAGAAAGGAACCGGGGTTATTGAAAAGACGTATCAGCGGACAAAACTGGAGCAGGATTATCAGGTGCGGCAGTATATGGCGGATGTAAAGCAGAATTCCAAATCCCTCCGCTCTTTTTCTAAAAAGGCAAGAGATACGGGAACAAAGAATTTACTGCTATCCGGTGTGTCTGGAATCGGGATGGGCGTATTGGGAATCGGTCTGCCGGATATTCCGGTATTTACAGGGATGATTTTAAAGAATATTTATGAGACTGCTCTGCAGTATGGATACAGCTATGAAAGCAGGGAAGAAAAATATTTTATCTTATTATTGATCCGGGGAGCAGTATCCTATGGGGATACACTTTGTGAGATTGACGGGAAAGTAAATGAATTTATCAGAAACGGAATACTGCCGGAAGAGTATCAGGATAAGGAGCAGATCGAACAAACGGCGGGAGCTTTGTCAAAAGAGCTTCTGTATATGAAGTTCTTACAGGGAATTCCGGTGGTTGGTGCTGTAGGCGGAGCTTATGATGCAGTCTACATGAAACGGATCACAGAGTATGCAGAGCTGAAATACCGGCACAGGTATCTGGCGGGGCGGAAAAAGGCAGAGAATGGACAATTATGTAAAAGGTGTAAAAGTTATAGAGATATATGATGCCGCAAATAAGGAATTGCTGGTAAAGTATGATGATAAGCATAATATAGACAAGGTTATTTCTGCTTTAAATATAAAATCATGGAAAGAGACAGAAAAAAGCATAGGTATGAACCCTAAATATACCATAAAATTTTATTGCGATACTACGAACCAAGATGAAGAAAAAGATATAAAAGAAATTACCCTTTATGAAAATGGGGAATATGCTACGATTTTTATTACTTCTCCTGGCGGAGTAAAACAAAACTATAAAACGAGCATTGATATTTCTGAATTGGTTATCTAATAATATTTGTGTAATGAGAATGAAAATCTAATTCTTTCAAGTTTAACTAAGACATTCCCGGAGCAAATGCTCATGGCATTGAAGCGGATACAAACACTATTGTTTGATAGAAATAAGAGAGGTTATTTATAATAAAATGAGCCACCAGAACTGTAGGGGTGATGCAGTACGGGCGGCTCATTTTCTATCTAAACGGATGTATCCGGAAGTTCCGGCAGTTGATCGGTGAGTTCTTCATATCCGAGAATATCTCCGGCACATGGCATCGATTGCCCTGTTCCCTGCTGTGGTTTCCGGAAGTACAGCCGATACCGATGTCCCTCTAGGAGTTTGATATTCTTTTCCAGTGAGAAGGCGTATTCCTTTCCGTTATCACTGGCAAACCAATATTGCTGGTTTTTCCCGAAGAGTGTCTGTTCCCGTTTCGTGCAGCTTACGTCCAGTGACAGATAAGCATGTGTATGGATCAGGTGGTAGAAACTGAGTGCACGCAAGATGCTGCAGATTCCGATGAGGAGGCTCATGAGGATAAAGAGCCGGTCATGGGTGGCGATCCCGAAGATGCACCCAAAAAGTACACAGAAAAAGCCGATTGCACTGATGGCAACCAGCTTTGTGAAAAATGGTTTTGGCATAAGGTTCCTTCCTTTAACATGTATGAAATGTGATTTGTTTATTCAGGTACAAATTAGCAATAGCCTGCAGCACTGGATACTGGGTATGGTGAATCTGGACATCATCCACAAGTGTTTGGTAAGTTGTCTCCGGTTCTGTGTATAACTCATCCATAATATCCGATTCGTTGTGGATTACTTTTTCCTGCTCCATACTTGTGACAAGCTCAGCGGTCGTGAGGGATACCTTATCAGCCAGCTTCAGAATGGTATCTTCCATCGGTGAAGAGGGTTTCTTCTTTAAATATCTGCCAAACTCTTTTGCACCAATAGTTCCTTCCAGATAAAGCTGAACGCAGCCAAAGAGCCGGATGGGAAAGGTATCCTTCAAGGGAATAATGGTCAGACTGCGAGAAGGCGATATAAGGCATCCACCCCTGTCAGTCCAATTCCGCTTACAACCAGACCGCGTAAGGAAAGTCGGTTCAGATAGTGTTGGAAGGATAAGCCTTTCGGACCTTCTTTCTGTATCTGGCGCAGGGTATAGGCATCCTGGAGTTCATGGAGCGTCAGAATCTGGAAGGCAAGACAGCTCCAGAGCAGCAGCTCGTCATCCGATAGTCCATATTCTTGTCCATCGTTGATTACAAGAGGAATGGATTTTCCGCCTGTCGTTTTTTGAAATTTTAAGGTTCCGACAGCAGTATAAAGTGTCAGCATAAAAGTTCCCTCCTTCAAGGTTAAGTCAGAAGTGCATAGAGTGCATCATCCTGCTGTAATAGTTTCCGTGCTTTGCTCTGCCATGCCCGTACACGATTGGCTGGTACTTGGTAGTGTTTTGCCAAGTCAAAGCTGGTATATCCCTGCTGTTGCAGATAGAGGGCTACAATTCCCTTCTGAATAGTTGAGGACTGTCCGGTGCCAAGCTGGGTTAAATGCTCAAGAAGCAAGGTCTGGTTTGTGTCCTTTTCCGGGTGAGTTGTTTGTGTATCCTCGTAGGAAAACAAATCACGATAATGGAGATGTTCATCTTCAGATGATGCTTCGTCCAGAGAACAGAGCATGGAGCGGTCACGGGCAATTTTCCGCCAGTAGTCAAAGATGGCATGACGGATGATAGTTTTGGCATAAGGCTGGAATGATCTTCCTTCCTCAATCCGACAGCGACCGGCACAAAGCCAGATATCCAATCTGACATAATTCCTGTTGTTCTTCCTCAGTTACATAGGCAGCGGTGCGGGTCATGGAACGAATCATGATCGGAACCAGATCCATGGATTTTTCCACCAGTTGTTTTTGCTTTTTATTTAGTGGTAAGGTCATCATCAATCACCGCCTTTCAGCTGGCTGCCCGGAGGCGGAAGGGAATATGGTTGTTCTTTAAAACATCTGCGGATTCCCGAATGAGCTGGTCGCACATATAGTTGCTGAACTGTCCGATGTGAGCCTGCTTATCTGTCAGACAGAACTTATCTGCCACCCAGCGATATGCTTCCGGTTTGGAAAGGATGCCCTGTTGCCAGATCTGATCGAAAATTCGATGTGCCTGAATCCGCTTTTGACGAAGCTCCCGGTTGGCGAGCGTTCCTTTTGGTATCTTGGTTCCCGGATGTACCCCGACATAGGAATTGCAGGATGGATAGTGGGAGCAGACATAAACCTGTCCGCCATGAGAATGCGTTCCATATACAAAGGATGCATCTCTTAATATTGCTGTTCCGCCGCAGTAAGGGCAGCGGATGATTTTTGGTTTCTTCATCTGTTTTCACCTCGCTTGTACATACACGATACGTAACGTGTACGTGAATAACCAGTACGTACTGTATACTTATATTGTAAGTAAGCAGGTGATGAATTCCCATAGGACGCAAGCGGATACTGATCCCAGATTCGGACTAAATGGCACGAATCCCCATTTTCAGATGCCGGGATAGAAAATTGCTCGGATGAGCGGGAATAAGCCGCTGTCTGTGAAACGTGGATAATTAACCGGTGTAAAGATGAACTTCTCACAGAAAATCCGTAGCAGGAATAAGCTGATCAGTACCAGACAGAGCAGGTAAGTGTTCCTGCGCCTTCTGGTCCATGGCTTTTTCGGACGGAATTTCACATACAGGACAAAAATCATGGGAATAAATATCAGGTTCGTAAAGACCTGATCGATACATTGGATGATTGAAATTACGTTTAACATAGGCAGTGCCTCCTTTCTTTACATATCCTGTACGTATAAGAGCCTGAAAGTGCAACTTTTTGTTACCAGTCATATTGCTGGTTCTCCTGAAGCCGGAGCAGTGCCGGAATGGGACATGGCTTTAAAGGCAGCTTCTGAGCGGCAGATAGGCAGATAAAGCTCTGTAAAAGCAGCAATGCTCATGCTTCCGGTACATTCGGTTGGCTCCGGTATCCGGGGAAACAAAAGCGCTGCATCTGAAAGAGGGAGGATGCAGGGGCTTCCCGTTTCATCCGGATGGAATAAAAAGCCAGAGTTCTCACAGCTTTCCTGTGCGTTACAAGTGCGGCACCAGACGTAGATACAGGAGTGCCAGTTCCCTTCACAGAGGTTCAGAAAATGACGGATGTGCTTGGCATCTGTCTTGCAGTGGGGGTGTTTCATATTCATCACCTACTAAAGAAGCAGGCAGTTCCATGTGGGAGCTGCCTGCAGGAGTCTTCGTTATGAGTTACTGATGTTTCTTTTTGCGTTTGAAGTAAACGATGCCCAGGACACTTGCACCTGCAAGTGCAGCTATGGCGATTCCGGCATACAGGAGAAGCGGCGTCTCATCGCCGGTCTTTACAGGCGGAGCTACCGGAGGCGTCTCCGGTTCTTTCGAAAGCTCCGTCATGTGTACGGTCTGACCTTCATCCTTCAGATCCTCATGGGAAGCAATCTCATGCTCGGTTTTTCCGTCTGTATAGTAGAGCTTTTCAAAGACAACCACATCCTGTCCGGCAAGAGCAGAAGCGTCGAAGGTAAAGGTAACTTCCACAGAGCCGCCAGCTTTTTCTGCTTTAAATTCTGCCTGAGCGGTAACTGGTTTTCCGTCTTTTAACAAAGCCTCTCCGGTTTCCTTATTCATCAGGGTTCCGATGACTTTGTACTCAGATCCAGGCATCAGACCATGATAAGTGACCGTATCTACGATAGTCGCTTCCTTGGAAGCAGAGACATCCTGATCCCCGTCACTGCCGTCTTTGGCTGTGGTTTTGATTTCCGGGAAGTAGATGGTCTGGTTGGCATCTTTGATGTCCGCATGTACCGCTACTTCGTGATCTTCAAAAGTCATTGTTTCAAATGCCACGAGCGTTTTTCCGGAAAGTGCAGAGGCATCAAAGGTAAAGGAAAGCTCTACGCTGCCGTTAGCTTCTTCCGGAGTGAAACTTGTTTCTGCAGTCACAGCTTTGCCATCCACATCGAAAGGTTTTCGGTTTCCGCATCCATGAGTGTTCCTGTCAGCTTGTACTCTTTGCCTGGGATCAGGTTTTGTATTCCACAAGGTCTGTAAGCGTCAGTTCTTTTTCCGGTTTTGCATAGTGTGTGCCGGAAGCAGCATCTGTTGCAGTGGTTTTGATTTCCGGGAAGTAAATAGTCTGTCCTTCATCCGCAATGTCTGTGTGTACGGCAACTTCCTTGTCTTTGTAAGCCAGGGATTCAAAGACAACTACTGTTTTCCCTTTTAAGGAGCTGGCATCAAAGGTAAAGGTAACATCTACCGTACCAGCGGATTCTTTTGGCTTGAAGGATGCTTTTGCTGTCACCGGTTTTCCGTCTGCTTCGACTGGTTTCTTTGTTTCTTTATCTATCAGAGTTCCAGTCACTTCATATTTCTGGTTAGGAACCAGCCCCTTAAAGGAAACCGTATCCACCAGCGTGATTTCTTCCTTTGCACAGGAAATATTGGAGTTCGTGTCCGCATCTTTCGCAGTAGTCTTGATTTCCGGGAAATAGATGGTCTGGTCTTCATCGTTGATGTCGGTATGGACTGCAAGCTGCATCTCATCCTGATATAATTCCTCGAAGACAACGGTTGTTTTTCCCTTTAAGGAAGTTGCATCAAAGGTAAAGGTTACTTTGACGGAGCCGGAGGATTTCTTTGCAGTAAATTCAGTTTCAGAAATCACCGGTTTTCATCCACAAGGATTGGTTCCCCGGTTTTTTTATCCATTAAGGTTCCAGTCAGTTTGTATTTCTGGCCCTTTTTCAGTCCTTCGTATTCCACAACGTCTTCAATGGTCACTTCTTTTGCCGGCTGGCTCATGTGTGTACCGGTCTCGGCATCCAGAGCAGTCGTGCCGATCTCAATGGCATCATCGGTCAGAGTTCCAACCTGTATCAGAACAGAATCCTTATAAACCTTGACTTCAAAGGTTAAAAGATCCATGCCTTTGTTGGAATCACAACGCTGTTCCGCCAGAGTGTAAGTATCGTAAATGAGAGCGCCTTTGGAATCATCCGGTTTGGAGGTGCCGAACCAGATGCCGTCTTCCGAAGACTCACCCCGGTTGGTATTTGCGGTATGTTTGTTCCATTTGGAGGGAAGTGCTGGCATTAACCGTTGGCATCTGTCACAATCACATGGCTTTCGCCTGTTGTTTTGGAAGTGATCTTAAATGGCACATTTGCCAGACGGTTCTG
>ENA-OQHY01001157-OQHY01001157.1-human-gut-metagenome-genome-assembly--contig:-NODE-1157-length-12032-cov-4.070223_pt1 | contig 12032 bp, 15 predicted proteins | sample MGYA00242570_ERZ504733 | MGnify/ENA primary metagenome ERZ504733 (study PRJEB26092, sample SAMD00036219) | human gut metagenome | host: Homo sapiens | study: EMG produced TPA metagenomics assembly of...
AAGGCAAAGAGCTTTTACAACTGTCTGACGGTTCCTGGTAAATTCATCAATGATATTCTCATAAATATCTTTTGTAAAAAGCATTCCCTGTTCCTGAAGCTTCTTACATTCAGTTACAGAGGTTTCCACATCCTCTTTCTTAAAACGGTCGCTAAGCTTCTCAGCAATGGCAGCCGTTTCCATGCCTTCTTCAAGATACGGCAGCACCTCATAGGTTACTTCATCTACTAGGTGGATACAGCCGCTGTTGATATCCAGCACAATATTATATCCATTACTTTGATAACGGTGAATCAGACTCATCTTCCCGCAATCCTTTCTAAAATTCTTTTATAACCCGACAAAACGCGCCCTCCGGCGCGTTTTGCTGGATACCTGTTACTTTCAGATAAAACAAGTGAAGCAGCGGATCTCCCGCTGCTTTCCACTCATTCAACGGCTGCTTCTTATTTATGCTCGCAGCTCTGGTTTCCTACTGTACAGGAAGTCTTGCAAGCAGACTGACAGGATGTCTGACATTCGCCACATCCACCCTTCTTAACCGTGTTCTGAAGGTTCTTTGTATTTAATGTCTTGATATGTTCCATGATATATCCTCCTTTATGTATTCTATTCTTCGCCTAGTATAGCATAAAATCATCGATTTTCAAAGCATTTTTTTGTAAGCTTTTACGACAGCATCCCACCAATGCTCCGCCACCAAGACAACATGAAAAAGTAGTCAACGCATGGGCAAAGGTCATATCCATTTCCCTGTGCCAGAAAAGATACCAGAAGCAGCAGAACATAATAGGAAAGCCCGGTAACGATCCCCCATATATATCGGTCTTTCCGTATGATCTTTCCCGCCATAAAACCTCCGACCAGGCAGGATACTACATAAATAATAATGATCCCCACCGCCGCCGTTCCTCCTCCAAATTCAAACTGAAAGAGCAGAAACGCCAGTATCAGAAGAAAAAGTCCTGTCACTCCATAGGCTAGCAGCAATGATCGTAATATTGCTTTTCCCTTCATAAAAAGCCCTCCCACAGTCATTATATGGGAGAGCTTTTTCTCTTATTCGTATTCATTACTTCTTTCTTTTCTTAAAAAACACTGCTACACCAGCTACAACTGCCGCTGCCACAAACAAGATCACAAACGGAAGGATCTGAGTGTTATCTCCGGTATTTACCTGTTTCTTAGATGTTGTTGCAGAAGACTGTTCTTCAGCCTCATTCTCCGCCGTATCACTGTTCTGAGAAGAAGACTGTTCCTGATCTGTGCTATCTGAAGTCAGATTCTGAGATGTCTCTGCCGTATTGGTGTCTGTACTGTCTGTTTCTGCAGAATCTGCAGTACCTGAAGATGCAGTATCCGAAGATGAAGCATCAGCTGCAGGTGTAACCGTTGCACCTGTATTGCTTTCAGCATCTGGCCCTACCAGAGATTTACTTCCAGCGATGCCAAATGGCTGAATGAATGTGTACTGAAAGTCATTGTATCACCATCCATGCTTGGAATGATGGTCTCCATTGCGCCATTATCAAGAAGGTGTTCAATCGAATATGTATAGCCGGCCTTTACAGGTACAGTCACACTGATATACTCCCCATCCGGAATTTTATACTCTGTATTATTCTGTGTATCCCAGAGTTCAAACTCATAGGATTTAAAGATTGTTGCATCTTCTTCATTGGTAAACTGATAGTCCTCACCACCAGAAACACGAAACTGTACATACCACGGAAGATCGATTCCTGATACAGTTATTCCATCACAAGTATGATTTTGAGACGCAATTTCCTCTTTTTCTGTTTCTGTCAGATCGGTAGCTGCATTCTGAGGGCGTTTATCCTCTGTATCATCTTTCCTGTCAAAAATATTATCCTTGTTTTCTTCAGTATCAGGAGTCTCCGTAATTTCCGGGATCGCGGTAATTTCAGCATCGTTATTTTTTTCATGATTCTCATCGTCTCTATTCTCAGATGCTGCATCAGGATCCATACCATCTTCTGCCGCCGGAGTTATCGTTACAGCAGGAGTTTCCACAGCTTCTGCTTCTTCCCCATCCTGAGTTTTATTATCCTCAGATGGTGCAGCTGTTACCTCCGGAGCTTCTGTTATCTCCGGATCCCTTTTTTCCTCTCCACTGGCATCTGCTGCATCTGTTGTATCTGAAGAATCTGAAGAAGACTGCTCCGTTTTTCCTGTTGTCTCCGGATCTTCTTTATTTTCCTGAGCACTGTCATCCTGCAGACCTTCGTTCTTCTCCTCATTCTCTGCAGTGCTGTCCTCTGTTTCTTTTACAGAAGTATCTGCATCATTCTCATTGACGTCGGTTCCATTTTCCTCTTTATCATCGGTTCCATAGGATTCTCCTGAATCTGAATCAGAAGAATCGGAGCTTTCCTCACTTCCGGAATTTTCCTCTGTACTGTCAATGCTGCTGACCACAACTGTCACGGAACCTGTAAGTGTTCCTGAATTACTGTCCCACCCCGGAAGGCCTGAAAGGTCAGCACCTGCAGCAGGTTTGAACACTACCCCACAGGATTGCACACGTTTGTCCGGAACATAAGAACTATCTGCCCAGGAAAGAGTTCCATACACATTAGATGGGAGCGCAATGTTAGCAAGAGCTGTAGGGCTGTCAATAGTTATATTATCCGGGATCACAGCACCGGATTCTATACCTGAAGAGTTCTCCGCATATGCCGGAAAGGTCTGTCCTCCGATCAGTGTCATGGACAATGCCGCTGCTGCCAGTATTGAAAAGCTTCTGCTAAATGTAATCTTTGTGTTCTTTTTCATAATAATCTGCACCTCTATATTCAAAATCTAAGATTCATATTTGCCTTTTGTCAAAAAATTCAGTTATATAAAATATCGAACGCATGTAACATGCGCTCGAACCAATATTTCTCCAAAAATTAATATCTTGTTAATCTTTCGTAACAGATATTTCTTTTTTTCGTCAAATGCATTATAACACAATTCTTTTTTTTACGACACCCCTAAATTAATTTTTTTTGAGCATCAATGAAAATTGTTTAATTATTCTAGTTATTTCCCCCATTACCTCATCAATTCCATCATTTGTCATAATCCACGTATTTTTATCTATAGAATCCACACAACAGGAACTCACAAAGAATTCCGTATCCGGATAAAGCAACTTGTAATACATCAACGCACGTCTTGCATGACAGGTTTTACAGCAGAGAATCGCCTTTTTGATATCCAGGTATTCTCTGTCTGTTACCTGCCGGGAATAAATTGCGTTCTCATAAGTGTAGGTTGCCTGATCTTCTTTCAGAATTGCTTCTTCCGGTACACCATTCTGCATCAGAACATCTTTCAAAAAATCCCATTCCGTTTTGTATGTCCCACAATAACATTCTTTCTTGTCAAGAACTCCTGTAAATCTCCCTGCTGTGATACTGTATCTTCCACTGGGCAGGATCTTTGGTGCAAACCCATTCCTGTAAAGCTCCGCTGCTTTTTCCGCCATTTGAGGATATCCGTTTCCCGGAACAAAGATCACATCCGCTTTTTCCGGCTTATCTTCTATAAACATGAAATCTTCTATCTGTTTCAGAAACTCTTCGTACATTATTTTCTATGTCCTTTCTTTACCATCTGCAGCTAAATCCCGGATCAAAAGATATTTATCTGACAGGTATCCCTTATCCAGCTTTCTGTATTGCCTAATCATATCACTCTTTCGTGGCAGATGCACTAACAGATCATCTGTTTTCTATTTTGTAACGATCACTGTGCTATATCCACTGTCCCTCAGCCTTTGTTCCATATTGACCGCATTTCCAAGCTGCATATATGCTCCTACCTGAACTTTGTAAAGATCATTCTCTCTCAGGATAAACGCCGGAAATCCCTGATCTGTCAGCTGATACAACATCCTGTCTGCATTTTCCCGATTTCGAAATGCTCCTGTCTGTACCCGATAATACAATGGCTCTTCCACCGTTTCCTCATTCAATGTTCCCAGAATGGCATCTGCGATGCTTCTGGCAATCTCTTCGAATTTTTTTTCAAAAAGCTGATTATCCTTTTCCGAGTTTATAAATCCGGTCTCGATCAAAAGTGCCGGCATTTTGTGCGCCGGAGCACTACCAGCCCCGGACGTTCTTTTACGCCCAGTTCCCGAAACCCCAGTTCTCCCAATGCTCCCAGGATATTCTGTGCCATCTGATATTTAATGCCTTTCTTATCATAGATCAGTACTTCAACTCCATTGTATTGTTCCGGCTTGGAACTGCTGTTGCGATGAAAAGAAATAAAAAAATCTGCTCCAGCTTCATTTGCAGCTTTCGCTTTTTCAAAAGGAGTCTGATAAATATCTGTAGTCCTGGTATAAACCACATCCACGCCATTCTCTTCCAGGATCTTTCCTACTGCAAGGGTCAGTTTCAGATTGTCATCCTTTTCCTTGCGATCTTTATAAACAGCACCCGGATCTTCTCCACCATGTCCGGCATCCAGAACGATTTTATATGCCATGTTCTTTCTCCTTGAGAATTTCATTCACAATATGATATGACTGTATGTTTTTTCCTGTGCCTGCATTTCATTTCATGCTTTATTTTGTTTTCCGGATCTGTTTACTCAACATATTTTCACGTTAATTCTTCTTGACTTTTAAGCGTTAAAGTGTTATATTAACACAATCAGTGTTGTATTTTTAAATAATCCAAAAATGCAGCAATATCGTGAGGAGGAAAACAATATGAAAAAGCGTATTTTAACAGCTGTACTCGCAGCAGCTCTTGTAACAGGAACCTGTGCTGCCACAGTAAGCGCCAAAGAAGAAAAGACTTACACAATAGGTATCTGCCAGCTGGTCCAGCATGACGCACTGGATGCCGCAACTAAGGGTTTTGAGGATGCCATCACTGAAAAGATGGGTGATTCCGTAAAATTTGACGAGCAAAATGCACAGGGTGATTCTAATACCTGTTCTACCATTATCAACAGCTTTGTTTCAGAAGGGGCAGACCTGATCCTTGCAAACGCAACCGCATCTCTTCAGGCTGCAGCTGCCGGAACTTCCGATATCCCGATCCTTGGAACAGCCGTTACCGAATATGGTGTCGCTCTCGGAATCGATGACTTTGACGGAACAGTAGGCGGGAACATTTCCGGTACTTCTGATCTTGCTCCTCTTGATGAGCAGGCCGATATGCTCCATGAGCTTTTCCCGGATGCAAAAAATGTCGGACTTCTCTACTGCTCAGCAGAGCCAAACTCCCAGTATCAGGTAGATACAGTAAAAGATGCTCTTGAGAAGCTTGGTTATACCTGTGAAGATTATGCATTCTCTGATTCCAACGATCTTTCATCCGTTGTTACCACAGCTGCCAATGACAGTGATGTGATCTATGCACCTACAGATAATACTGTAGCATCCAATACTGAGATCATCAACAACATCTGTCTTCCGGCAAAGGTTCCGGTAATCGCTGGTGAAGAAGGTATCTGCCAGGCATGTGGTGTTGCAACACTTTCCATCAGCTACTATGATCTTGGATACAAAACCGGCGAAATGGCAGTCAGCATCCTTCAGGATGGTAAAGATATCTCCAAAATGCCGATTGAATATGCACCAAAATTCACAAAAGAATACAACAAAGACATCTGTGACGAGCTTGGTATTAAAATTCCGGATGGATATGAAGCAATCGAAACAGATAAAACAGCTGAATAATCGGTAAAAAACCTATTATACACTGATACAGCGAGAAGGGAGTTCCCCTTCTCGCTGTTCGTGCATAAAAAAGAGGAGGATAATTTAACATGCAGATTATGAGTTTAATAACCGCACTTCCAGGAGCTGCCGCACAGGGCTTATCTGGGGAATCATGGCGATCGGTGTGTACATTACATTCCGCATTCTTGATATTGCGGATCTTACCGTTGACGGAACTTTATGTACAGGCGGCGCTGTTTGTATCATGATGATGCTCAGCGGACACAATGTATGGGTGTCCATGCTGGTTGCAACAGGAGCCGGACTTCTGGCCGGTCTTGCCACCGGTATTTTTCATACCTTTATGGGCATCCCGGCTATCCTTGCCGGAATCCTGACACAGCTTTCCCTTTATTCTATCAACCTGAAGATCATGGGAAAAGCAAACCAGGCGATCAATGTTGATAAATTTAATCTTCTGGTATCCCTTCGACGTGTCAAAGGTGTTGCTCTGACACAGAATACGCTTTTTATCGTAGCAATTATGATCATCATTCTGATTGCAGTCCTTTACTGGTTCTTCGGAACTGAACTCGGATGTTCCTTGCGTGCGACCGGATGTAATCCAAGCATGTCCCGTGCACAGGGTATCAACACAGACCGCAATAAGGTTCTGGGACTGATGCTTTCCAACGGACTTGTTGCTCTTTCCGGCGCTCTTCTCACACAGTACCAGGGATTTGCAGATATCAACATGGGACGTGGTTCTATCGTTATCGGTCTTGCTGCAGTAATTATCGGTGAAGCGATCTTCAGCCGTATTTTCCGCAACTTTGCACTGAAGCTGTTAAGCGTTGTATTTGGTTCTATTCTTTATTATCTGGTACTTCAGATTGTTATCTGGATGGGAATTGATACAGACCTTCTGAAAATGCTTTCCGCACTCGTCGTTGCATTGTTCCTTGCTTTCCCATACTGGAAGGGCAAATACTTTACAAAAGCCAAACAGGGAGGTAAATGATCATGCTGAAACTGATCGATATACATAAAACATTTAATCCGGGCACTATCAATGAAAAGGTTGCTTTAAACGGCGTGGATCTTCATCTGAACGAAGGTGATTTTGTTACAGTCATCGGAGGAAACGGCGCCGGAAAATCCACTATGCTGAATGCAGTTGCAGGTGCCTGGCCTGTAGATTCCGGAAAGATCATTATCGGTGAAACCGATGTCACAAAACTTTCCGAATATAAAAGAGCCGCGTATCTTGGCCGTGTATTCCAGGATCCTATGACCGGAACTGCTGCAACTATGGGAATTGAAGAAAATCTCGCTCTTGCCAAACGCCGCGGAAAATCCCGCCTTCTCCGTCCGGGCATTACCCGCCAGGAACGGGAAGAATACCACGAACTCCTGAAGATTCTCGGTCTTGGTCTTGAGGACCGGCTCACTTCCAAAGTCGGACTCCTCTCCGGTGGCCAGCGTCAGGCATTGACACTTCTGATGGCAACTTTAAAGAAGCCTCAGCTTCTTCTTCTGGATGAGCACACTGCTGCTCTTGATCCGAAGACTGCAGCCAAGGTTCTCGAGATCACAGACATGATCGTAAACCGCGATCATCTGACAACCATGATGATCACCCATAACATGCGTGATGCAATCACTCACGGCAATCGTCTGATCATGATGTGGGAGGGAAAGATCATTCTGGATATCCAGGGCGAAGAAAAGAAAAAGCTTACAGTCAAAGATCTCCTGGACAAATTCGAAGAAGCCAGCGGTGAAGAATTTTCCAACGATTCCGCACTTCTCAGCTAAACCACAAAAAAAGAACTCTTATAATAGTTAGACAAACAGCATAACACATGGAAAGAACCTGGCCGGAATTTCATTCTTTATGATGGATTCCGGCCTTAATTTCTGTTCTAATGCCCAAATAACGATAAACTCAAAGCACTTCCATATGTCACCTCTCTTTAGCTCATTTCAATTCCACAGAGAATTCACCACTCCTTCTGCTGTATCGATAAATGGAAGATGTCAGATAATCCTCTTCCGGAGTTGCTTTCTCGAGCGTATCACTTAGAACTTCTTTCAAATCTTCCGGATAAACCACATCCGCATTATGGACCATTACTTCATGAACACTGGTAAAAACCAGATACAGGTCTGTCCCCAGAAGTTCAGAAAGACGTCTGGCTACCCCGGGCAAAAAGATTGCTGCCGCTCCATTAGTACGCTTTTCTGTACTCAGGCAATTCCCGGCAATCCCTTTATTTGGATGGTATGTTCCAAGGATATCCATGAAATTATCTCCTTCATATGTCTTATCAAACAGCATTTTTTCCCAATGATAGATTCTTGGTGGACTGATAAAATATGTATTTATTAGAGCAGCTTCGAAAACAGTATCCGCATCTTTTCCCCATTTCTCCACAAAGCTTTTCTTGATCTTTGCACTCAGAACATATCCCTCTTTTTCTCCTGCAAGATAATAAACCACTAAAGCAATATCTCCGATTTTGTGATGAACCAACTCCTTCAGTATAGTCCTGTTTTTATCTGCATTCAGAAGTCGAATAAAAAGTCTGCTTTTTATCTTCTCATAATCTTTCAGATCGTCCAAATCACATAGCACACAATTTTCACTGACTTTTTTTATCTCCCTAACACAATCATGAACGATATTTTCAAAAGAATGTTCCTGACAGTACCTTTTATAAAGTTCTTCTGTATGCAACCCGCAGACTGTTTTTGCCTTTTCCATATGACCACTCTCTACAAATAGCCTATCTCCCAAACAGCCATATTTTTCTCCATCGTTTGAAAAATAAATTTCTTCTTCCTTCAGTCCATAGCCGCAAGAAGAAGCTTTCTCAGGTCCGTGACAAAAGTTTCATAACTTTTTTCCATATTTAATTTCCTTTCTGTGAAACAAAGCGGACGAATGTCCTGACAAAATCCTGTGCGCTCTCACAACGACGCACAAAATGATTCTGATCTGATAACATGATTAGATATTTCTGTGGAAAGAACTTCCACTGTAGAATTGCAGAGAGCAGATTTCTCTGCTGAATTTGAGTTGCCTGCTGTATGGACAAGTATAATAGAAGTTTTCAGATTTGTAAAGAAGTTTTCATCGACAGAAAAAGCAGCTTCCGCTGCCTTTTGCTGTCATACCTTTTGTATTGTTTCAGATTTGTGTCTCATTCCGAAATATCAGTAATGGATTTCTCCATGTTTCTCCAGATAATCCAGAAATCCCTCACAACCTTCCTGTATATCCTCATAAGTTTTGTCAAAATTTCCTGTATACCAAGGATCCGCAATATCCCGTCCTGATCCGGCAAAAGTCAGAAACTTATAAAGCTTCTCTTCCGGGTCATTCTTCAGCATCCTGTTAAGATTACGCATATTAGCAGAATCCATACCAATAATATAATCGGATTTTTCATAATCCGCCCACGTAATCTGCTTCGCTCTGTGCGGAACCAGTGGTATTCCCACTTCTCGCAGCTTGTTCACTGTTCCTCTGTGAGGTGGATTCCCAATCTCCTCTGTACTTGTTGCAAAACTGTCGATCAAAAACTGATCTGAAAGCCGAGCATTTTTACCTTGTGCGTAAAAACACTCTCGGCCATGGTTGATCTGCAGATATTGCCGTGGCAGATGAAAAGCACTTTAATCATAGTTTTATTTCTCCTTCTTTTGCCCCGGAATGCCCTGTTTTGCAAGGAGTTATGGGGGGTATGGTAAAATGCTCTGAAATTACAGATTGTGGCAAAACAGAGCAGAATTGAGCATGTTGTTACTATTTGTTAGTAGTAAAATTAGTAGTAAAAGGGAATGGGTTACTACTAAGGAATCGTAATTAACCGCATGCCGTTGCCAGATTATCATACCCCTCTATAAAGCTTTCTATTTGGGAAATATTCTCAAATCTAGACGTTATAACATTTATATAGATTTGTCCATCATCAAAAACAGATTCTTCTATTTTCCCATATATACAAACAAATTCTTTAATTTCTTCATATACATCTCTTGTAGTTTTTTTTGAAGAAGAAATTGTGATATTAAACTCTTCCCCTCTTTGAATTACATTATTTTCTTCAAATAATCCAAATGGAATCGCTTGATTACATAAGCCAGCAAATGAATTAGAATACACACAAACACCACTGCAAAACAAACTAGAAGATTCCAAAGAAATCAGATAGTTATCTATATAATTATTAAAAATCGATACATTATTAAAATCTAATTGACTATTTGTAGCTTCAATAATACAACCTACAGTTTTATTGCAATCATATATCATGCTATTTGAAAATTCTAAATTTGAATTTATTATACTTAATGCTCCATAAGAGCACTCAAAAATTTTAATCCCATTGGTTCGAATATTAGTGCAGTTTTCTAATTCAATTCCGTATGTTCCACATCCAAATAATTCTAACGAATCTAATTGTATGTTGTTGCAATTCTCAAACCGCAAGACAGATCCCATACAACTTCCCTTTCGAGGCGTATGGCCTAGTGTTAATCCAATCAATTTTATATTAGAGCACTTACGAAAACAAATCACATTTGCATATCTCGGATTAACAAGCAATGTCGAATTATCCCCCACAACAGTAACATTTGATATGTTGGATACCACAAGTTGATTTCCGTCAAATACTTCTTCTTTAAAAATATTATCTGTATTTTCCCTTTCAAAATCCAACATATCATAATAACCTTTATTTAAAACTAATTTATTATTAGATGAAAAATTACTGATAAATTCATTTGTGTCTGAAATTTCAATATATTTATGTATTTCAGGCATAACTTGCCCTTGCTTACGAATCAAATTCATTACTTCAGCTTGTAAGATTTTACTTACATTATCTTTTAGTTCACTTATATCTTTGAATGGTGTATATAAACCTAAAGGTTGTAGTTTCTTTGATATTGCAGAAATTTTCCTTGTATCATCATTTTTTCAGATTCATCAATCACCTTAAAAAAAAAAGTTTTAATATCAGGTTTTCTACGTTTATGATAACTATCCAATGCCAAATTAAGTTCATGCTCTGTACCTGCAACATCTTCGTTAGCTAACTTTTTACCTATTTTTTTCCAATACATACAAATAAATAAATCTGCATTGGTAATTTCTAAATCCATATCAATTAAACCTTGCGGTCCATCAGCATTCATTCCAGGTGTACTGTTTTCCCACATTCTTAAATCAATACATATTCCATTTTTCATATATAATGGATTTAATGAATTCACTAAGTCTTTAATCATTTGACGTTCATCAGCCAAATCCGATGGAGAAGCTAGCACTACTTGTATTTTTTCCATTTCGTCACCCTTTCTCGTTAATGTGAAAATCTATTTTCAACAATGACAAATTTGTAATTTCTCAGCATTAAATCTTATGTGTGTTATACAATGTTTCATAAATATACTTAACACAATAATTATATCTCAGAACATCTCATTTTTCCACCAAAATAACGCTCCGCCCTAAGCCAGAGCGTTACCCATCTTCCATATTAAATTCCTTGAACATCTTCTGCGACATTGGTTTCTTTTTCTTCTGTTCAATCTCCGCCTGCGCTTTCCTAAACTCTTCCATTCGTTTCAGTTCTTCCTCTGCATCATCGAATCCGATATGTGTGTACACATTCATTGTGACCGATATATCCGAATGCCCCATGAGGTACTGTAATGTCTTTGGATTCATTCCCGCTTTTGCCATATTTGAGCAATAGGTATGCCGACATACATGCGGTGTAATGACAGGCATCTGTACTTTATAAGTATTATTATACTTCTGAATGATGTGTTGAAAATAATGCTCCCAGTGCAGGAATAACAGATACTTTCATTTTTATCAAAGTATAAAAATCCACTTTTTCCATCTACCATAGGCTCTGCTTTGGGCGGGTTTCGTTTTTCTATTATTTTCTGAAAGCATTCCTCTACATCCGCAGTCATAGGTATCTTTCTCGTTCCGCTGGTTGTTTTAGTCTCTTGAATATAATATCCGATTTTTGATTTTTTCTGCAATTGATGATCGATGTTGATCGTATGCTCCTTAAAATCAATATCAGAAATCGTTAAACCACAAAATTCCGAGATTCGAAGGCCGGTTTTAAATAATATGTAGATTCCCTCATAATACCTGCAAAATGAGGATCCTCCTTCACAAATTGTAAAAACTTACGCTCCTCCGCTCTGCTGATTGCCTCTCTTGTCACACTGTCATTCACGACCACTTCCATTAGCTGAAACTGAAATGGTTTTTTCCTGATCAGTCATCGTCCACCGCCAACTGAAA
>ENA-OQHY01001158-OQHY01001158.1-human-gut-metagenome-genome-assembly--contig:-NODE-1158-length-12028-cov-2.461390_pt1 | contig 12028 bp, 20 predicted proteins | sample MGYA00242570_ERZ504733 | MGnify/ENA primary metagenome ERZ504733 (study PRJEB26092, sample SAMD00036219) | human gut metagenome | host: Homo sapiens | study: EMG produced TPA metagenomics assembly of...
CTTATAAATACCCCTCTCTTTCAGTTCGTTATAGGACGGCAACTGCGGATCTTTGTCGAGCATTTTGGCATACAGATACTGCAGCCACTGCGCCTGGGTACGTCCTTCGGTAAATCGCTGATGAATATCCGGGCCGAGGCGTTCGCCACTTCACTCATGATCCAGTAGATCGGTTTGCGCTCAAACTTCGGTGCGGTCACGGGCTGAAGGAAAATCAGGTAGCCCATGTTGCCTGCATAATCGTTAGGAATAATGTCTTCCTGTTCAACGGTCATTAAATCGGGCAGCAGGATGTCAGCATATTTCGCCGACGAGGTCATAAAGTTGTCGATCACCACGATGGTTTCGCATTTACTCTCGTCCTGCAGAATATCGTGGGTTTTGTTGATGTCGGAATGCTGGTTGATGATGGTGTTGCCGGCGTAGTTCCAGATGGACTCCATTGTCAGACGGATGGATGGACTTGAAGTAGTTGACTCAATGCTACTTAAGGTCCTGATATGACTGACATTAATCATGATAATACTGTATGTCCATCCAGTTCTTTCTCTGGGTCTCCCTATCTGTATCAGCAAGTCTACACCTCAAGTCCTGACACAAGGCTGACACAAATCAACCTACTCGGCGTGGCTTGCTCGCTACTTGCTAAGCCTCAGTTAGTCCGTAGAGCCAATGGTCGATATACTATCCGCTTCAGACTCAAGGGACAGACCACACCGTTTCTTTCAGTATCGACCCGCAGCACAGACAGGAGAGTAGCCACAATGCGTCAGAGAGAGCTTGCAGCCACAGCTAAGGCCTTCATGTTGGATAGGCCTGAAGTCTCACTACAGGAGCTTACAGCGCACCTCCGGTCTATGGCTGAGCAGTTCCTGACAGACGCTAGTGACGATTACTGGAATGACTTGAGGTCGCTACTTTGGTCGACGAGAAGTCCAACCTGAGGGAGCTAGCCGCTACGCAAGCCTTGAGTCTGGACCAGCAGAAGGGCATAAGGTTAGCGCTTGAAGTCCTGACCGCAGCACAGCAGAGGGTAGACACTGGTGATACCTCTGGTCTGATTAAGCTGATTGATGGTGGCGTAAGCAGCTTACTGATGATAATAACCATACTGATTACTCAACTATAGGCGACTCTACGTCGATTCTGAAGAATGAGCAGGGGGGTAGACCAGCAGTTTTCACACAGGAGCGTCAGCCATCTGTAGTTTTTTCAAGCCTAGTGTCCTCGCTGCTGGCTGAGAAGGTCCAGACCCTGAAGTCCTCCAGCTACAAGGACCTGTCGTCCTCACTGAATACCGTCTCTCGGTTCTTACCTGAAGACATGGACCTGATGTCCCGCTCTGAGTGGCTGGCTGTCAGGGACTCCATGCTGGCTGCTGAGGTGAGACCATCGACAATCAACAAGCTGCTGACTAAAGCGAAGATGTGTCTTGATTACGGTCTGATGAATGGACAGCTTGAGGGCCGCAACCCTATTGAACGGATGAAGCTGACCAAGGATATCGACTCCAAGCGCAGGGCGTTCACAGACGAGGAGCTGGAGAGACTTCTGGTCCGTGTTGAGTCTGAGTATCAGTTCACACGACACACGGCTCACACGACCTCTGAGGCCCGTAGATGGCGTCTCTGGTGTCTGTGGTCACTGGCGCTCGGTCTGCTGAGTCTGCCACCTGACTAAACGTGACATTGTAACCTTGGACAATGGGCTGGTCTGTATCGACATCAATGAAGATGGGGACGGTAAGTCTGTGAAGAACAAGCATTCAGTCCGACTTGTGCCGTTGACCGATGGGGCCTGTGGTCTTGACCTGAAGTCCTTCCTCGAATGGGTAGACACGCAGCCTACCGATGGTCCTCTCTTCGGGATGACTCCGAGTGCTACTCAAGCTGGTTTAACTCAAGGGTCATGACTGAAGCTCTGGGAGACGCTACGGATGTCTCTCTCCACAGTCTGAGGCACTGGCTAGCGACCAGAATGAAAGAGCGTGGAGTCAATCTGGTGGACGCTCAGGGCATCTTAGGTCACAGCAGTCAGTCCATTACGTATGACCTGTACGGGAAAGGACACGCTGTTGGTAGGCTGGCTGAGGTGCTGAAGACAGCTTTACTTTAAGTAGGAAGACCCAAGGTGGAGACCATATACGGCTTGATGGTTGAGACCTTGGGTCACTGAAGTCTGACTGAAGTTAGGGAGGGTGATAATAATCATAATCCCTCCTGACTATAGGCCCACTGGTTCGCCTTCGGCTGTCCGACTCTAAGTCTGTCTGTGCTCTTATTTAAACTGCGTCCTAAACTCCGGTCCCTCCAAATTCCTATGGTCTCCTCTTGACATTCCTGTTTAACTGTGAGTCGCCTCTGGTCTCTCTTTATATATACTTCCTTAATTCCTGAGGCGTCTTTAGTCCTTGACATTCGGTCCAACCTGTGAGTCACATCCGGTCCTCCCTCTTTATATTTACTTCCTTAATTCCTAGGGTCGCCTTAATCCTTGACATCCAGTCCAGCCTGTGAGTCACATCCTGTCGCGCTACTGTATGCATCACCAGTGGTGGACTTGATTATCACTATAGGGGAACCAACTAATTCAACTACAGGAGATACTCTATGCACGACCAATCGCAACTCACGACAACACGTTCACCAAAGCCTACTTGCAGCAGCACTGCGGGGACCTGCTGTCATTCGATGGTCAGGGTGACTTGAGTGGCTGGCTGGATGATGTCCTTACTGGTGCTGGTCGCCTGAGCGAATCAATGGCAAGCAATACCAAGCCTGTCAGCCCATACTTGATTCTGACCCAACTACTAACGCACGACACATTAACTGTAAGCGCTGTGCAGGAGTCCCTGAGCCGTAAGCGTGTTGCCTTGGGTGAACCTATGGTTTCAACTCGCTACGCTCGCTACGTCTATGCTGCCGTCGTCAGCGCCAGTAAATCCGTCCAGTACCACGCCAGTAAAGCTGGTTCATGATTACGGACCCTAAACTATCACTATAGGGAGACCAGCCTCCGCCTCTGAGTCTGATGCGTCAGAACATGCGCACATCTGGTCAACCGACATTAAGTATCTCCTCTAAGTAGTCAAGGTCCGTGACCGCCTCTGTCAGACCTCCTGTATGACCTCCAGCTCGTTAGCGTTCTTCAGTCATCTCATTGGTTTAAGTCTATCGCCGCTCACCATCTGGGTCCTTACAGCTCGTCCTGACATGCGGTCTCGCACCTTTATTCAGATGGAGACACCGGGTTACCTCACTGCACCAGATGCAACCGAACTGAAAACTTTTCCGTCTGGTAGGGGGGACTTGACGGTCCAAATTTGGGCTGGATTTAAAAGAGGGGGAATTTCCTCCTTTAGCAGCGCTCAGCTTTGAGTAGTCACCATCATCTCTGGTCTTCACACGACCTCATTACCGCTAGTAGCTCGTCTACTCGCTACCTCAAGTCTTTCTGTATGTCTCCTGTTGCCTGTGAGTCTCCCTATCGTTGGGGGCTTGAGTAGGCTTTCAGGGTGTGACTTCAGGAGGCATAACAAAAGGAGTACAACGATATGTCAACTCAACCCTTAATGAAGCATGAAGTAGTTCTTCCTGTCATCGTTGACGGCTATCACTGGGCCTGTAATCAGGACCGTATGTGGAACCTGAACGAGCTACATAAAGAGCTTGAGCTTCCATCTGCTAAGGAGCCGGGTCAGTGGCGTTCTAGCGTCAGGACGCTTCTTGACCAAGATGCAAATTTGCATGTTGCTCATGGTGGTTCGACTCCGGGGACATGGGCTACTGAAGAGGCGGCTATTGCCTATGCGATGTGGGTCTCACCTGATTTCTACCTTAAGGTCATCCGTGCTTTCATCGCTTTACGTAACGACAAAGTGTCGGAAGCTAAGGCGCTGGCGCAGGACTCCAAGGAACTTAAGGGTCTCAAGCCTATAGCCCGTAACTGGCTGGAAAAGCTGGATAACCCGAAGCAGGGCCACACCCTGACAGAGTGTCTTAAGAATCTCGACTTCAGGTTAGGTACAAAGCTGGTATCAGCCAAGCTCTTAATGCCGTATTGAAGTCAGGGCGTATAGCTAATCCCTTCTATAGTCGCAAGCTGGACGGTCGAGGACAGCCTGTATTTGACATCTCGTCAGGTGGCTGGATGACCAGCTTCAATCCTAAGGGTCTGGAGAACGGCTATTACCGTCTTCAGGATAACCACTATAACGGTCAGGAGGGGCTTAAGGTCCTCACCAAGGGTTACGAGTGGCTTAAGTCCAACAAGGTCGAGCTGGTTCGTCTGTGCGCTAAGGGAGGACTCTAAGATGATTGACCCACGCACACCTGAGGGCCGCATGACTCTCCGTTACCGTGGCTACCGGACTGAAGTCCTCCTCAGAGAGCTTGGTCTAGACCCGGAAGATGAGACCCGCCAGCACCAATCCCGAGACGAGCTGATAGCGCAACTGGTCGCTATGAAACTGTCTGCCTAATTTTAAAACCTTTTGAGATGACCGATGCGGGGAGACCCGTAGGCGCTACTGCGTCTGCGATACCGATAGTCTCAACTCTCAAGAGGAGAATTACCTATGATGTTCAACAACAACAACTGGAAGCTGTCAGTCACCGACATCAACCTTTATGAAAACACTGTGAGTCTGGACGGTCAGTCCTATCCGTTGTCGCTCGCTATCAAGACCCTGATTCCGGGCTACCTGTCAGGACTGCCGTCTACCAGCCGTGAGTCTATGGAGTTACTGGAAGCTCTGGCTGAAGCTGGTGTAGCTATTGGCAACTTCTTCAGTAATGACCTGATGACCGCCTATGGTCGCCGCCAGCAGAACAAGCGAGCTGAGGCTGAGCGTATCGCTAAAGAGCAGCGCATTCAGGCCGAGCGCATGCGTGAAGAGAACATGACTGATGCAGAGTGGCAGAAAGAGCTACAGCGCCGCGAACAGGTCAAAGCTGAACGCCGGACCTATGGTGAGAACCTCCGCAGTGCTACCCATTCCGCTGGTCGCTCCCGTGCCGCTATTGTCGCTGACCTTGAGTCAGGCGGTAACTGGCTGGACAGCTTATAAGACACACAGTCCCTGACCAGATGTTAGGGACTCCTCAGTTTTGAGGACTCACAGTATTTAAACTAATTTAGGAGATTGATTATTATGACGATTAAAGACGCTTTCCAGTTTGGCATTGAGCCAGTACGCATCACCGATACCGACAACATTCAGGTCAATGAAGGTCTGCCGACTAACGCTGACCCGCAGGTCTACGCCCTCCAGTTAGCTAAGACGGTTAAGGCTATGCTGAACGGTGTACTTAAGGACGCTCAAGAGAACATCCCGTTCCCTGTAGAAGTCCTGCCGACCCGTAACAGCTTACCGACCCCAATCATTGCCCACACTCTGACTGACCGCTCTGTGGTCGTTCCTGTCCGTGGTGGCAAGCGACCTGAAGTCGTGACCGTTCCGTCTGGACAAGAAATCGTGGTCGAACCAATCGAGCAGGCTATTCTCATCTCTGAGCAGACCAAGCTCTGGGACGCCAAGTCATCCACCGGATTCACTCAGGGTACGCTCCAGCAGGACGCTATGAACATCTGTGAGAATGTGGTCCGTACCATCAACGCTCGCATGGTTGACGTTCTGGAGTCCTCCAAGCTGCTGAAGACCGTAGAGCTGCCAGTCCTGACTGGAAGCCTGACCACTAAGGCAGACGCTATCATGGACGCTCTGTTTGAGAACACCGAGTCCTCTTTCGGCGCTGAAGTGTCTGATTACGGCATCATCGCCCATGAGTCCCAACTGAAAGCGCTGTCCCGTCTGGCTGCTAAACAGGGCTTCTCTGGTGAAGACGCTATCGTGGATATGCTGGGTACCGACATCGCGTATTACAACGGTGAGGACAAGGGTGTATTCATGCTGGCTAAACGCTTCACGGCTCTGAGCTTCGGTTGCTTCCGTCACGATGGCGAGAATATTACGGTCGTCCTTTCACGTGATGGCGACTCTCAGTCCCACGACTTGGAAATCCTCGGTAAAGTGTTCGTTGTCGCTGAAGCTGCTACGACCATCAAGATGGGCACTGGCTCAGCTACTGCCGTCCTGCCTGTAGTCAAACGCCTGAAGTTCACCAAGACCGAAGCGTAAGACCAATGGGTAAGAGCATTAGTAAAGGCTTCAGGTCCATCGCCAAGGGCCTGACAGGTGGTGGTGGGACTCAAGGTGGGGCTTCGGTCCCGCCTCCTGTAGCTCCTCCTGTAGCTCCTCCAGATGACGCTCAGCAAGCTGTAGTCGATACCCAAGGTCAGGAGACCGAGGGAGGTAAGACCATGAGCAGAGGTAAGTCTGGACTGAATATCAGCAGGACTTCAGGTGGTGGCCTGTCACTGTGATTAAGACATCTATACAGCCTGTGGAGGGTGGACGATATCAAGCAACAATCTGGATGACACGCAGAGTCTATAAGCGGCTATGCTGGTCACTGGCTGAAGCTGAACAGTGGGTGAGACGTAAAGTGCCTACCGTTCAATCGTTCCAATCATCATGATAACTATGGTCTGGACCAATGGTCTGGACCTTTGTTTTGTACTAGTTATCTAGTGCAGTAGTACAATAGACGAAGGAGGCTTTATGTCCATGACTTCCGCAGACCTAAGGTCCCTCCTGACTCTGGTCTATAAACTCGTGTTCCTCTCTGTGGGTCTCTATATGGTCCTCTCCGGTCGACTCGGTGTGAATGTATTCGACACTCTGTCTAAGGCTGTGGGTGGCTTCTGGGGGCTTAGGTTTGGACTCACAGTGGGACCGATGGTTTCTGACAGAAAAATGTGAATGACCATCTAATACATTAAGCCAGCAGACTTCCCCCATAGCCCCGCCTCAAGTCCAGACCGAGGCCACCGGGGGGCCTGACCAGCCGTCTAGACATCCCGTCTAATGACACAAGGCTGACACAAAGCCTGACACAAAGTCCTTGACTCAATGCAGGACCTCAGGCCTACTAAGGGTCCGCTTCAAGTCCTTGAAGTTCCAGATGAATTTGATCGGCACATCCAGCTTCTCTTTTCCCCGCACGCCGTCGCGCAGGGCGGTCATTTCGGGTCCGCGCGCGATGGCGTCGGTCCAGCTAAAGCATGAGATTTGCGTTTTCACCGGGTTATCCGGCAGTGGCATACGCTCAATGGTGATCGTGTAGGTCGATTCACGTGCGCCGCTGTTCCCGCCGTTGATACCGACGTTTCCGGTCAAAATCGGCAACATGGCAATGGCGCGGGAGGTCAGCTCGCCGTTGGCTGGCGCTGCCCCAGCCCTGACAGATGTAAGCCGGTTTGGTACTGCCAATTTCTCGTGCAAGCTTGATGATGCGATCGGCCGGTATGCCTGTGATGCGGGAGGCCCATTCCGGCGTTTTGGCGGTGGCATCGTCACCCTGACCGAGAATATACGCTTTGTAATGCCCGTTAGCAGGCGCACCTTCCGGCAGCGTTTTGTCGTCATAGCCGACGCAGTACGTGTCGAGGAACGGCTGATCGACAAGGTTTTCGTCGATCAGTACCCAGGCGATACCCGCGACCAGCGCGGCGTCCGTCCCCGGGCGAATCGGGATCCACTCGTCTTCGCGCCCGGCGGCGGTGTCGGTATACCGCGGATCGATGACGATCATGCGCGCGTGAGAGCGCTCGCGGGCCTGCTCGAGATAATAGGTTATCCCTCCACCGCTCATTCGCGTCTCTGCCGGGTTATTGCCGAACATCACCACCAGCTTCGTGTTTTCAATATCTGAGGTGCTGTTGCCATCGTTGCTGCCGTAGGTGTAGGGCATTGCACAGGCTATTTGCGCGGTGCTGTAAGTGCCATAGTGGCTTAAAAAGCCGCCGTAGCAGTTCATCAGACGCGCGACCAGCGAAGCATAAGGGGAGGAGCGGGTGATATTACCGCCCACAATGCCGGAGGAGTAGTTAATGTAGACCGCTTCGTTGCCGTATTTTTCGACGACATCTTTCAGGCTGCGGGTAAGGGTGTCCAGGGCTTCATCCCATGAGATACGCTCGAATTTGCCTTCACCGCGTTTCCCTACGCGCTTCATGGGGTAGTTCAGACGATCGGGGTGGTTGATCCGACGGCGAATAGAACGCCCGCGCAGGCAGGCGCGAACCTGATGATTGCCATAAATATCCTCACCGGTGTTATCCGTTTCGACCCAGTAAACTTCTTCATCACGGACGTGAAGACGCAGCGCACAACGCTCCCGCAGTTGACCGAGCAGGCACCCCAGACCACTTTGCTTCAGCGGGCTTTACGGCGTTTTGTACCGCGGCAGCGGCGCGTTTGAGGCCAAAAGGCAGTGAAATCCCCCCGGCGGCAAGTGCCAGAGAGCCTATTGCAGTGGATTTAACCAACGTTCGACGGCTGATCCCGCCGTGATTTTCGACATCGGACATAACTCACCCCATCATTTTAATTGCGTATTATTTTCGCCCGTGATTACAACCGGGCTAATGATGGTGAATGTTACTTATTTGGAGGTATTAAATATTAATCCTCATCAACTCAAAGGGAATTGGCCGCGAGAAAGTGATTAAAATCACTGAGGTTCGCCCTGACCATTATCCTGCATCCCTGATGCGGCACCGCTACCGGTGCGGGTATAGAGAATTTTAAAGGTATCGTTCGCACAATGACCGACAACCTGTGCATCCGGCTGGTCAGCCTGATCGTTTGGCACAATATTCAACGTAAAGCCGGACTCGGGCACGCCGTTATTGATGATTTTCTGCTGAATATCGCTTTTTACGCGCTCGCAGGAATCCGGGGCAGCCAGAGCCGCTGTAGAAGCGCTCATTAACAGCAGGGCGGTAATCCAGGGTAACCGTTTCATCTGTAGCTCCTTTTCTCTGTGTGTCGGTTAAGCTTAGCAGGGTTCGTGTAAGCTTTTGTTATTGGAGATAACTTTCTGAACAATCTTATACAGGCTTCCTGCGCTCATTTTCCCCAATTTCAACTTCCATCAACACGTCCTGCGGGCGGTGATACCCGCCCGGCATCGCGACGCTAAGCCCGGTGCGTTTTGCTCTGCACCTGTCGTTCGCCGGAGTGATGCCGTAAGTCATCACACATCGCCTGTAACTCATTGAACAATCTTGCCACATGGAAACCATCGCACACGGAATGATGGACCTGCACGGCGAGGGGCAACAATACTTTTCCACCCTGATTGACGTATTTCCCCATAGTGAACATGGGGGCAAAAAAGTTCTGCATATTGGCTACGTTGATATTAAAACTGGTAAAACTTGACCAGGGGATCGCCGACACGAAAAATACATTTTCCCGCGACTCTTCCTTCGGCCAATAAGAAAGCGTATTACCATAGCGAGCAACATCTTCCGAATAAACGTTCTGGAAATGATCAATATTGCCATCGAAGTGACTCCATAAAGAAGAAAAGGTCTCCGTTTCATTATGGAAAATGGTATAGCTTGGATGAATTTCATTCCATATGACAAGTTCATTGTTCTTCATGGCCATACGGAATTCTGAATGGTTGTTGACGATTTTAGAAAGGAGGGAAATCATCGTCGGATAAAATTTCCAGCCCAGTTCTTTTATATCCTTGAGCAATGCGGTGATGTCTATTTGAACAGTTTGATTAAATGTAGATTGAGCAAAGGACTGAAATACCTCGAAATGCTCTTTTCTGGCCCAACGTGATAAGTCAACAGGCGTATATGCAGGGATTGTTTTTTTTCATTTTTTTTAACCTTTGATGAGCAATCAAAAATCAGCGTTTTGCCTACGTTTTTTCATGAATAAAGAAAGCATAGAGATTCCAGGCGGTTTTGGACGCGAACGCATTTGTGAGGGTAGCGCATCCTTATAGAGGAAGAAAGGGGATGGTAAACATTTTATATATCAAAGAATAAAGTTAGATGGCGCAATCTGCCGGCGTTTTCATGTTGTTAATATGTCACAGAATATCCGTCATGCGCTCAAAGCAGGTGTGTTTCCTGTTCAACAGCGGGCACAGCGCCTTCTCGTTCTGGCGAGGTTTTGCAGAGGGCAAGAGAGATTAATGCATTGATTGTACGTCTCTTTTCGCCTGACATTTTGCTATCGTGTGAACAACGGTATTTGCTAATATGATCGGGAATACTCTCCCTGATTCGGTAAATGATGTGAAGAACTACGCAGCGATAACGCTACTGGCAGCAACACTGGTGGGGTGCGACAACTCTTCCGCGCCGCTGTCGTTTACGCCCGAGATGGCGAGCTTCTCCAATGAATTTGATTTTGACCCTCTGCGCGGCCCGGTAAAAGACTTTACCCAGACACTGTTCAACGACAAAGGTGAAGTCTCCAAACGGGTAACCGGTACGATGTCGACGGAAGGGTGTTTCGATACCCTCGAACTGCACGACCTCGAGGCCAATACCGGCGTGGCGCTGGTACTGGATGCTAATTACTACCTTGATGCGGAAACCAGCAGCGAAAAGTGAAAACTGCAGGGGAAATGCCAGCTGGCCGAATTGCCGTCGGCGGGCGTAACGTGGGATACCGACGATAACGGGTTTGTGGTGGCGGCGCACGGCAAAGAGATGGAAGTGAAGTACCGCTATGATGCGGATGGCTATCCGCTGGGGAAAACCACCGTCTCCGGGGACCAGCATTTATCCGTCCAGTCGACGCCGTCTAAAGATCTTCGCAAAAGAATGGATTACTCCGCCGTGAGCATGCTGAATGACAAGCCGCTGGGCAACGTCAATCAGAGCTGTGATTACGATCGACACAATAATCCGGTGAGTTGCGATCTGACGATCACCGACAACAGCGTGAAGCCCGCCGTTGAGCGCAAGTACACCATTAAGAACAGTATTGAATACTACTGAGAAAAAGCCGCGCAGGTTACTGCGCGGTGGGTTTCAGCAGGCTGGCGCCTGACGGTTTGTGTCCGGCCAGGTGCTGATGCTGGAAGATGCACATGCGAATGGTGTTGCGGTATTCACCGTTGATAAAGAACTCGTGAACCAGTTCGCCTTCCACCATAAAGCCCAGCTTGCGGTAGATATGGATCGCTTTCTCGTTTTCTTTATCCACGATGAGATAAAGCTTGTAGAGATTGAGGACGTTGAATCCGTAATCCATCGCCAGCTTCGCCGCCCGCGTGGCAAGACCTTTCCCCTGATGCTCAGGTGAATGATAATCTGAAATTCTGCCCGACGATGAACGTGGTTGATCTCAACCAGTTCCACCAGACCGGCTTTTTCACCTTCACACTCCACGACAAAACGGCGTTCGCTTTGATCGTGAATGTGCTTGTCGTAGAGATCCGACAGCTCAACAAACGCCTCGTAAGGCTCTTCGAACCAGTAGCGCATCACGCTGGCGTTATTGTCGAGCTGGTGGACGAAGCGCAGGTCTTCACGCTCCAGCGGGCGGAGCTTAACGTCACACTGCACTGACATTATGGCGCTACCGTGCGGCCAGTACGACGATCCAGGCAGCGCAGGGTATTTGGCTCCCAGTAGGCGTTAACGTTGGCACTTTGCTGACACTTATCGCGCGCGTCGAAAGCGACATCTTCTTTGTCCCACTCTTTTTCAACACGTTTGTTCACCTTCTGGCGAAGGCTACGGGTGTCATTCCATTGTTCTTTGTCCATGGCGGCGTTCTGACGGCTTTGCGCGCTGTCGCCAGACTCAATAATGAGTTTGCTGGTTTCCGCGGTGGCAGAGGCGGCAAAGGCGAACGATGACAGCGCCAGCAGGGCTGTCAGACAAAGGCGTTTGCTTAATGTAGTCATAGCGTTTCCTTTTAAATGGGCGCAGATAATTAAGTTATCCCGTTCAGATTCTACACCAAAGAGAAATAACGGCATACCCGCGGCACGGGTATGGAAAAGTAAACGATATCATCAGGTATGATGTCTAAATAAATCATCACATGACCGTAAATATGCTCAAAACCACTCTGCTTTTTTTTGCCACCGCGCTGTGTGAAATCATCGGCTGCTTCCTTCCGTGGCTCTGGCTGAAGAAG
>ENA-OQHY01001159-OQHY01001159.1-human-gut-metagenome-genome-assembly--contig:-NODE-1159-length-12016-cov-2.932795_pt1 | contig 12016 bp, 14 predicted proteins | sample MGYA00242570_ERZ504733 | MGnify/ENA primary metagenome ERZ504733 (study PRJEB26092, sample SAMD00036219) | human gut metagenome | host: Homo sapiens | study: EMG produced TPA metagenomics assembly of...
CAAAAAAACCGAACTCAAAGAAGCTTTCCTCTCCTTATCAGAGGAAGAAATGTTCAAATACTTCGACATTTTCCGCAAAACCCTCACAGGCACAGTAGGCAAGAATCTCATCAACATGGAATTCCCCCTGGAACAGGAAGCCGAAGGCGGAACCCAGAACTTCCTTATGAAACTCCGTAAAAGCCAGCTCACAGACGATGCCCTTACAGAAGCCTTCTACGATAAGATCATCGAGAACTATGACTACGGCGAAAACTATTACATCATCCTCATTCATGCAGTCTACGATATCCCGGGCAAATCCTCCGACGGGGCCGAGATGTTTGACGCATCCGATGAGATCTACGACCACATCCTCTGCAGCATCTGCCCTGTAAAGCTCTCCAAGGCAGGCCTTCACTATAACGCAGAGACCAACAATATCGAAGACCGTATCCGCGACTGGCTGGTAGAAATGCCTGACTGGGGATTTCTTTTCCCACAGTTCAATGACCGCAGTACAGATATCCACGGTATGCTCTACTACACAAAAAATGCTGAAGAACTCCGCTCCACAATGATGGATGAAGTTTTTGGCTGCACCACACCGCTTTCTGCCGGAAACCAGCGTGACTCCTTCAACGCCCTGGTAGAAGAAACCCTTGGTGATGACTGCGCATATGACACAGTCCTTGAAATCCACGAGAAACTTAACGATCTCATCGAATCCCAGAAGGATGAACCGGAACCAGTTGTTCTCACTAAATCCGAAGTGAAACGCCTCTTTGAAGAATGCGGCGTGGAAGACGACAAGCTTCAGAACTTTGATGAACAGTATGAACTGGCTGCAGGAGAAAAATCTTCCCTGGTAGCCTCCAACATCACCAACACCCGAAAATTCGAGATTAAAACCCCTGACGTTGTGATCCACGTAGCACCAGACCGTGCAGACCTGGTAGAAACCCGCATCATTGACGGACGCAAATGCCTGGTCATCCCTATGGAAAGCGAGGTTGAACTTAACGGCATCCGTGTAAGTGCCCTGAATCTATCCGACAATACAGATAGTACCCGGAGGAACTTCTTCCTGTCAGTGATAACGAAGAGGAACAAGGAGACCATTATGAATAATAAAAAATCTTATTCTTTGACATAGACGGCACGCTACTCACCCCACACCCGTTCAAGGTTCCTGAAAGCACAAAGCTTGCCCTCACCAAAGCTCACGAAAACGGACATCTCCTTTTCATCAACACCGGCCGTACCAAAGCCATGATGCCACCGGAAATCGCAGACCTTCCATTTGATGGCTATGTATACGGCTGCGGCACACACATCTACATGGATAATAAGCTGCTCTACTTCCGCACAGTTCCAAATCTGCTGTGTAAGGAAACCGTGGACCTTCTCCGTAAATGCAGGATCGAGGCACTGTTTGAATCCAACACTGCGATCCTGTTTGACGGGGCATCCCCTGCCCAGTCTGAATTCGGGGCAAAAATGCGCAGAGAGATTCCTATGGTTGATATCACCAAATTCAGCCGTGAAGATGCCTGCACTTACTCCTATGACAAGTTTCTGGTGCACATGCTTCCAGATTCCGATATAGAAAAATTCCGCAGCTTCTGCAACGACCATTACACTTATTTTGACCACGGAGATGGCATCTGGGAAGTAACTCAGAAGGGAAACAGCAAAGCTACCGGAATGGAATTTCTTCTTGAACGTTTCTCTATTCCGAAAGAAAACAGCTATGCATTCGGAGACAGTCCCAACGATCTCCCCATGCTAAAAGCAGCCGGAGTCAGTGTTGCCATGGGAAATTCCTACGGCGGAATTGAAAAAGACTGTACTTACCAGACAAGTGCTGTAGACAAAGATGGGATTTACAATGCGCTGGAGCATCTGAGCCTGATTTAAGCAGACAAATATTGATATTTTGTTCGTGAACTTAATCACTTAAAGCATATTTACAAAAAACGTCAGTGTACTATAAATCGTACACTGACCGTTCTGCATATTATCTTCGTATATACTTTATATTCTATTACTTATTTCTCAGCTTCCGGTGTTGCTGTTGCCTCTGCCTCAGCATTCTCGTCTGCAGACTCATCCTCAGCTGCATCTGTGCTGTCTTCCTCTGCGTCCTCAGCCGCTGGAGTTTCAGTTGCTTCTGCCTCCGGTGTTTCTGTTACATCTGCTTCTGTGGAATCTGCTGTATCCTCCGCAGCCGGTGTCTCTGTTGCATCCGGATCCGGTGTAGGAGTTGGAGTCTGGATCGTAAAGCTGTGATTATCTGTGATCTTAATCTTCTTGATCAGCTTAGACTCTTCTTTGATATCTGCTTTCTTTACCCAGCCATCTGTTGTATCGTTGTAGAAATCATCTTTCTTGGTACTTGTCAGAGATTCTTTCTTGCTGTCAGTTGCATTCTCATCATCCTTGGAATCCAGTCTTACTACATACCAGATGGAATCTGTCTTGATGATCTCTGAATTGAGTTCTCCCTCTTCCAGTTTACGGAGAGCATTACGTACATCGTCCGGATAAGCATCTCCGTTTGCCGCACTGTCATCTCCCTCTTCATAAGTCGGGCAAGTACCGGAAGTAGCTGTCATATCTGTAGAGATCTCATCACCAAGTGTGCTGAAATCTGCTGTAGGATCCTCTTTTACTTTGTCAAAGAACTTCTGGATATTTTCCTTATTTGTCTTAATATCATCATCAGTAAGATTATCTCCGCTGACTCTTACACTTGCGTAGCTGAAAGCCATCTGCTGGTATTCTTTCTCATCCAGCTTGATGTCTGCAGTAGCCTCAATAGCCTCTTTCATCTTCACATCGTATGTCTCAAGCTCCAGGAAAGTTTTTACCATATCCTCATCAACTGCAAGCTCTGCAATAGTCTCCTCACTGTTAGCTGCAATAAAATTCTTCGCAGCTTCCTCAAGGGCTTTCTGCTCATCATCTGTGATCTCCACATCATACTCAGAAGCATGCTCTTTCTCCAGGCACATCTTCTCAATAGACTCAACACTTGTTGTCACTGCATTCTCACCGTAAGTCTCATCAGAATCATCACCCATCTTGGTACTCCAGATAAACATGTCATCTCCACCACCAAGGTACATCTTATACATAGCTTCAGCCTGCGCCTGCTGCTACGTGCCGCAAGGCTTACCACTCCAAGAGGGATCTCCTGTTTATTGACAGTCACTGCTGTTTTGGTGCCATCAAGTTTTTTATTTCCGCAGCCAGTCATCATGCCTGCTGCTGTAACACAGACAAGAGCAGTAACTGCCGCTTTTTTTGCTAAATTCTTCATTTCTTCCTCCATCTATCCCGTCCATAAAAACCTGTGTCCGGCATTCATTCCATAATATCTGATTATAAACGTTTTCACCCACAAGAGCAAGGAATTTCTAATGACTCTTTATTCCAGTGGCTCTGCCAGTTTTGCCAGCTCCCCCGCAAACTTCATCAGCTCTTCGATCAGCCTTCCCTGTGGTGTCAGGATAAATTTCGGCTCATGATCAGCCTTAAACTGCAAACCTCTCCGGTACTGCGCCATAATAGCCGGGATACCTGCGGGATCCAGCTTGGCCTTTTCATAGAGCGTGATCCGCACATCTTTTCCAAGCTGCTTGATCTCTGTTACATATCCCTGGTGTGCAAGTGCTTTCAGTCTTGCAATGGCAAGAAGGTTCAGAACTGCTTTTCCAGGCTCACCAAAGCGGTCGATCAGTTCTTCCAGCATATCATCGTATTCCTGCTGACTTTCGATACCTGCAATACGCTTGTAGATATCCAGTTTCTGGAACTCATTGCTGATATAGGAATCCGGGATAAACGCATCAATATTCAGATCAATGGTCGTCTCAAAATCATCCATTGTCTGGATTCCTTTGGCCTCCTTAACAGCCTCACTGAGCATCTTGCAGTAAAGATCATAGCCCACTGCATTCATGTGTCCGTGCTGCTGTGCCCCGAGAAGATTTCCCGCACCGCGGAGCTCCAGATCCTTCATTGCGATCTTAAAGCCGCTTCCAAGGTCAGAATATTCTCTCATGGCACTGAGACGTTTCTCTGCAGTTTCCTGAAGCATCTTGTTTTTCGTATACATCAGAAACGCATACGCAGTTCTGTTGGAACGTCCCACACGGCCGCGCAGCTGATAAAGCTGGGAAAGGCGTATCTGTCAGAATCATGGATGATCATGGTGTTTACATTGGAGATATCCAGTCCCGTCTCAATGATCGTTGTGGAAACCAGCACATCCACATCACCGTTAATAAAATCATACATTACCTGCTCCAGCTCCCGCTGGCTCATCTGCCCGTGGGCAAAATCCACTCTGGCTTCCGGCACAAGTTTGGATATGCGAAGCGCTACCTCGGCAATATCATTAACACGGTTGTATACATAGTAAACCTGACCTCCACGGCGGAGTTCCCTGCGGATAGCCTCCCGGACAGTCTCCTCATCATATTCCATAACATAAGTTGGATGGGCACACGATCCATAGGCGGTTCTTCCAAAACACTCATGTCACGGATACCGATCAGACTCATATGAAGCGTACGCGGGATCGGAGTCGCAGTCAGAGTCAGCACATCCACGTCTTTTTCATCTGCTTGATCTTCTCTTTATGGGTAACGCCGAAACGCTGTTCCTCATCAATGATCAGAAGTCCCAGATTCTTAAATTCCACATCTTTTGAAAGAACTCTGTGGGTACCGATCACAATGTCAACCTGGCCTTTTCTGATACCCTCGATAGTTTTTTTCTGCTGGGCAGACGTACGGAAACGGCAGAGAAGATCTACTTTCACAGGAAACTCTTTCATACGTTGTACAAAAGTATTGTAATGCTGCTGGGCAAGAATAGTAGTAGGTACAAGATAAACAACCTGACGGCTCTCCTGCACAGCCTTAAAAGCTGCTCGCAGGGCAACCTCTGTTTTTCCGTAGCCAACATCGCCGCACACAAGGCGTCCATGATCTTTGTGCTTTCCATATCCCTCTTGGTGTCCTCGATCGCTGCCAGCTGATCCTCTGTCTCCTCGTAAGGAACATTTCCTCAAACTCTCTCTGCCATACAGTATCAGGGCCACAGACATAACCTTCTTTTTCCTGGCGGACAGCGTAAAGCTCCACCAGCTCTTTTGCAATATTTTTGACAGCTCCTTTAACACGGCTCTTGGTCTTATTCCACTCCTGCCCGCCCAGCTTGTTCAGCTTCGGTGTCTTCGCATTATCGGAAGAACCTGAGTATTTCTGCAGGGCATCCAGCTGGGTTGCCAGAATATAAAGATTGCTGCCACCGCGATATTCAATCTTGATATAGTCCTTAACAACACGGTCAACTTCTACTTTTTCGATACCACGGTAAATTCCAAGCCCATGTTTCTCATGGACAACAAGATCTCCAATAGAAAGCTCCGCAAAATCCTGAATACGGTTTCCGCTGTACTTTTTCTTTTTTTTGCGCTTCTTCTGCTCTTTGCCAAAAATATCTGTCTCTGTCATCACCGCGAATTTGATCAGCGGATACTGGAATCCACGCCTTGCATGGCCATAAACAACCATGATCTCACCGGGATTGATGATACGGCTGTAATCCTGGCTGTAAAAAGCATTCAGCCCTTCCTCTGAGAGATCCTTTGCCAGACGCTCTGCCCTTGTCCTGGAACCGGAAAGCAGCGCAATCCGGTAGCCCTGGCTTTTATACTGAAGAAGATCTTTTACCAGAAGTTCAAAGCTGCTGTTATAGGAATCTACAGATTTCACAGCAAGATCAAATTCATCGGTAAATTTCCAGCCGGAACGTCTTGGTGAAAGGGAAGACACTGCAACGCAGTTCCGTTTGTTCAGTTTTTTCTGAACTTCCTGAAAACCGCAGAGCCACTGCTCCGGAAGATTAGCTTCACCTTTTTCTTCCCTGTGCATACGGCTCTGGCGATACTCCTCCTCAACACCCTCGCCATTCTCAGCCAGATGGTTTGGCTCATCCAGAAACAGCAAAGTTTTTTCCTCCGGAAAATAATCCAGAAAAGATACCATATCCTTACCGTCGTTTTTCTCCACAGCCGGATAAATGGTGATCTCATCTGCATTTTCCAGGGATCTCTGGCTCTCAGCATCAAAGCTTCGAATGGAATCAATCTCATCATCCCACAGCTCAATACGCCACGGATTTTCTTCTGTCAGCGGATAGATATCAATGATCCCTCCGCGGACCGAAAACTGTCCCGGAAGCTCCACCTGGCCAACACGCTCATATCCCAGCTCCACCAGATCAGCTTTCAGTTTTTCCAGATCGATCACACTGTCACTCTTAAAATGAAGAAGACTGCTGCGGATTTTTTCCAGAGGCATAAGAAAATCCATACATCCATCTATACTGGTGACAACTGTGACTTCCTCCTGCTCCAGAAGTGCGCGGATCACACGCATACGCTGGCGGATCAGCAAATTCCCGTGAATATCTGCCTGAAAAAACAGCAGATCCTTTGCCGGATAAAAATATACATTTTTGTCATAGAAACGGTAATCCTCATAGATCTCTTTTGCACTGCGTTCATCATCTGCAAGGATCAGATGACATGGAAAAAGCCCGGAAAGACCATACATCAGATGGACTTTCTGGGACTCCATACATCCTGAAATATTGAGGATTCCGCGATTTACGCTACAGCGCTTTTTTATTTCTTCAAACTCTGCAAGACCCTGCAGAGGCTGCAAAAATGCTTCCATACAAACCTCAATTCTTAGGCTTTTTTCTGTTATACTTATTCATCGCCGCATCCACTCCCTCGGACAGGATCAGTTCTACGGCTTCTGCTGCATCACGGATTCCTTCATCCACAAGCTTGCGGTCACTGTCCGAAAAATGCCCCAGCACAAAATCTGCCAGATCCCAGTCTTTCGGCTTCGCACCGACCCCGACACGGATACGGATAAATTTTTCAGTTCCAAGACGGCGGATAATGTCCTTGATACCGTTATGACCGCCAGCACTTCCTTTTTTACGGATGCGAAGCTGTCCCGGCTCCAGATCAATATCATCGTAAATGACGATCAGCTCTGTCTCCGGATCGATCTTAAAATAGCTGGACATTTCCTGGATCGGACCACCGCTTAAATTCATATAAGAAAGCGGTTTCATCAGGATCGCTTTTTCACCGCCGATGATACCTTTTCCATACATGGCATTAAATTTTACGCCGCCCTGAGGCACATTATGCGTCTCAACAAGACAGTCGATGGTATCAAATCCCATGTTATGACGGGTAGCTTCATACTGCTTTCCCGGATTTCCCAAACCTGCAATTAAATACATAAATTCTCCTTAGATGTAACTTACTCGTTTCAACTTTCAGCTTTCATTTTTGCCTGAAAGCATACAGATTCTCTGTCTGTATCAGTTGAAATATACCATCTCATCAGCAAGGGGCTCACATACTTCCACATGCTCTGCATAAAGCACGATGCCTTCTCCCTGATATTCCATTCTCTTCTCAAAAGCAACCTTCGCGGTAACATCTACCCACTGTCCTTCTGTGATCTTCGGGGCAAAAGCACTCTTGCAGATGTAACCGAGGAATGTAGTATCGTCTGCACAGCATGTCATGGCTGTTCTTCCCGGAACAAAGAATTTGCTTCCCATTCCACGTGGTTTCAGGCACGTGCCTTGAAATGAACTGTTTTTCCGACATAGCGGTCCGGGTGATCCATGGAATCTACGAACCAGATACCATAATCCTCCGGAAGAATGTCGATCACCGGTGCATCAATATCAAACGGCATCTCATCCTCAAAAAGATCTCCCAGCTCGCCTTCTTCATCCTCAAAGATGATCTCCGCACGCTGATTCACAACCTTGATGCTTCTTCTGTAAGATGGCAGCGGATCATCCTCCTCACAGCGGTTAAAGATAACCATATCTGCATTTCGGACCATATCCATAAAAAGAGACTTCATATTTGCCATGTAAACCTGGAATGTGCTTGCATCCACACAGGTGATGTGCTGCTCTACAGCCCAGCCTTCCGGCTTCTCCATCTCCTCAAACCTGCTTACCAGCCACATGCCATTGTACTCAATAATCACTCGTTCCGGCTGATACAGGATCTCCATTGCTGCAAGTCTCTCTGGTGTAAGATCTTCTTCACTCTCAATGATCTCCACGTCGGTGTTGTGCTGTTTCAGCGCCTCTGCATCGTACTCCTCTTCTCCCTCTTCGCAGAGAATAAGAAGTGTTTTTCCATCGATCTGGAAATAATCCTGCTGCAGGGTAAAGTTCAGGAAAGAAGTCTTGCCGCTTTCCAGAAAACCTGTGATCAGATAAATGGGGACTCTGGTCTCTTCCATAAATTTATCCCGTCAGGTACTGTCCTATTTAATGTACAGTACCTGTTTCCTTTCTGTAATCTATAATTCTGAAAAAATATTGTAATCACCGCTTTTTTATGCGATTCCGAAAAGCTCTTCCAGTGCATGCTCATCCAGTTTGGAGCCGATCACGCACAGACGGCCTGTATACTCCGGTGCTCCCTCACGGATCTCTGTTTCTTCCGGAACCATATCAAAATAGATCCATGTTCCGTCCTCTGCAGGAAGCATTCCTTTTGCACGGAGAATGATACCGTATTTATCAGACTCGGAAAGTGCCTCAAGGATCTTCTCAAGTCCCTCACGTGTATATTTCTTAATTGTCTCACGGCCCCAGCTTGTGAATACTTCATCTGCATGATGATGGTGATGGTCATGTCCACAGCCACACTCTCCGTCGTGGTGATGGTGATGCTCATGGTCGTGTCCGCAGCCACACTCTCCGTCATGATCGTGGTGATGGTGCTCCTCATGATCGTGGCCACAGCACTCTTCGTCATGGTCATGGTGGTGATGCTCATGCTCATCATGATCGTGTCCGCAGCACTCTTCGTCATGGTCATGATGGTGATGATGCTCGTGCTCCTCATGATCGTGGCCACAGCAGCACTCCTCGTCATGATGATGGTGATGATGCTCGTGCTCTTCCTCAAGCATCTCCTGCTCCAGAGATACCGGATGCTCCATAACCTCTACCAGTTTCTTTCCGTCAAGGTTCTCGATCGGAGTTGTGATGATAGCAGCATCTTTGTTCAGGCTGCGCAGAAGCTCCAGAGACTCCTGAACTTCTTCTCTGTTGCAATATCAGTACGGCTCATGATAATAGCACCTGCGTACTGGATCTGGTTGTCAAAAAACTCACCGAAGTTCTTCATGTACATTTTGCATTTCTTGGCATCAACAACAGTAGTATAGCTGTTCAGTTTAATATCAACTTCATCCTGAACACCCTGTACAGCCTTGATAACGTCAGAAAGTTTACCAACTCCTGATGGCTCGATAAGGATTCTGTCCGGATTGTATTTGGTAACAACTTCTTTCAGGGAAGTTCCGAAATCACCGACAAGAGAGCAGCAGATACATCCGGAGTTCATCTCACGGATCTGGATTCCCGCCTCTTTCAGGAAACCGCCGTCAATACCGATCTCACCAAACTCGTTCTCGATCAGTACAACCTGCTCACCGTTAAATCCGTCTTTCAGAAGTTTTTTGATCAGAGTTGTTTTTCCGGCACCAAGAAAACCAGAGATAATATCAATTTTTACCATTTTTATATACACTCCTTTTAACGTAGTTTGACCAGGAAGCGTTCATACCCCCTGGTTGTATCCTGTTATGATCATGACGCAGGGAAAATTATCTTTTCCTGCCTCTGCTGTCATTATATCCATTTTGTGAAACAGACATTCATATTCTGTTTTACACTCAGATTAATACAGGGATGTGAAAAACTCACACCCCCGGAAGTCAAGCGAACATTCTCAATCCGCATTTATCTATCAGCCATTGATCATGAAACTCATAAGTTTATCAATGTCTTCTTTCTCTGCTGCAACGATCTCAAGCTCCGGAATCTCGCCGCCGGAAAAGATGTTTGCAAGAGATACATACTGGGAAGTTTGGACTTCAGATTCAGTCTGTCTCCCTCTCCCGTTACAAGCTCTACTCTGCCCTTGCAGCTGTCAATTACCTTAAAAAATTCATCGATATCTGTAATATGTGTTACTTTCATTTGAAATTCTCCTTTCCTGATAGTCAGACCCACCCTTCTTATTTCGAAGAGTCTGATGTTCCAATTCACAGTAAAACCGGATTTTTTATTCTTAATCCGTTCTGTTTAAATTATACCCCAGTGTTTTTAAAAAAGCAATCCCCGCCAGTCAAAAACACTTCACAGATATTCAGGGAGAATCCCTGCATATTTCGTCACATTTCTTCTATTTCAACAGTGCAGTCTTTTCTGCCTTTCTGCCATTTCATAAGATATACCTTAAATCCGATGGAATCTCTGGCAATAGTAAACGGTTCTTCTCTTAAAATCTGAGATTCTATACCTTTGGCCTTCAGTTCTGTCTGCTTTGCTCTGGCTTTCTCTGTCAGAGCCTTCAGCTGCTCATCTGCTTTTTTTCCAAAAGACCGATTTCCATATCCCTCGGATGCTTTGCCAAGTTCTTCCAGAAGACACTCTGTTATCCGGATATGTCTGGTCTTATGAAGCATCACAGCCAGTCGTCTGGCCACCCACTTAAATGGAAATCTCCGATAAATACCAAGCCATCTTCCAAACGATCTGTCCCCTGCTTCCGCAGTCACTTCTTCCATTACTTTAAATGCTTTTTCCGAAGGAATCCACGGGTTTTCCCTCGGTACGATATATTGCTCAGATACTGCAGGATAACAACAGTAATTCAACGGCGGAAATTCCACAAGTGCAGCCAGTTTTTCTTCCAGGGCATTGCAGCTGTCTCCACCAATATAATCATATTTATCTCGAAGGATAGCCAGTCTGTATTCCAGCTGGCGTAAATATTCATAGCCTTCCACCCAGAAATGTCCGATCTGACTGTAATCGTAGAGATGCTTTTCCAGGGTAAGGGTTTCAAAAAACAGGGTAACTACTGTATCCTCCTGATGCACAACCAGAATATATTCCTTTCCCTGCCGACTTAAGTCTGCCAGAATCTCCCCCTCGTAATCCGGCTTGTATACACCAGTCATGCGGGCATTTCCGAAAACGAGAAAACTTTCCACTGCGTCATTCATGAGATATACAAGACGTATCTCCCCGTCACATACATAATTTTCATTTATCGCAACCAGCTCAAACTGATCCTCACCAAGCAGCTCTGCCAGCTTCCGGAACGCATCAGGCAGCTCCTCAAAAGACTTCCCGGAAACATATCTCTCCGGCGCTGTTTTTCCCGTAATATTATTTCCAGTATCCATCAATTACCTCTTTGTTCAGTTTTTCACCGATGACGATCATAATCTCCTGACCAAGTTTCGTTGGCCGGATGCTGATCTCATGACGGGTGGCATTGAGCTCCAGCCACTGTCCGTCCTCTTTTTTTAGAAAACCTTTTACACGAAAAACAGCTCCGCCGGATGGATCATTCAGGATTTTTTCCGCAGTTTCCCGAAGCTCTGCTTCACTCTTATGCACATTCATAAAAAACAGGGAATCAAATCCGCCACCTTCTGCATAGGATTCCTTTACATAATCTTCCGCTACGTATCCGCAGTCCAGAATTCTTCGCCAGATCTGTATCTGTAAGATCATCCCAGTTTCCATCCAGAATTTCACTCTTCAGGCGGCGCTTACACTGGATCTGACCAAGAGCACGATTGAGATGTTCTTTTGTACTTTGAATTTCTTTCTCCGTGGCCTCCTGACTTCTGCTCAGAAGTACACAACCTGCATCTGCCACCTCAGAAGCCAGAAGATAATCCGCTTCCGCTGAAAAATCCTCTGCCAGCTTTGCATCTACAATGGCGATCACATTTCCGATCTCATACCATTTATCCAGTGGTTCTTCATGAAGGGCATCAAAAAACTCATCCACATCAAAGATTCCGGATGGTTCTACAATAACACGGTCATAACCGCACATTCCCATGGCGATCAGTTTTGTCTTAAAGCGACG
>ENA-OQHY01001160-OQHY01001160.1-human-gut-metagenome-genome-assembly--contig:-NODE-1160-length-12005-cov-1.761576_pt1 | contig 12005 bp, 16 predicted proteins | sample MGYA00242570_ERZ504733 | MGnify/ENA primary metagenome ERZ504733 (study PRJEB26092, sample SAMD00036219) | human gut metagenome | host: Homo sapiens | study: EMG produced TPA metagenomics assembly of...
CAACTTAGCTATGATATTACTTTGCCATCTAGTCGTTCACTTGAGCCTGTGACACTTGGGTTCAATTACCTAGTCTCGGAAACCTTTATACAAGAGGCGGATGCTGCTCTTCAAAAGGAATTAGTCGAGGAAAATCTAGTTCTTATCTTGAATGACGATACTATTGACCTTAATGAGAGTATTTTAGATAATATTCTTCTTAATATTCCTTTGAGAGTGCTGACACCTGAAGAGGAATCAGGACAAATTTCGCTCTCAGGTAATGACTGGGAAGTCTTGTCAGAAGAGGATTTTGCAGCTCTTAAACAAGGGGAGAAAGAGGCAAGTAATCCTTTTGCTCAATTGAATGGACTATTTGATGACAATTAATTCAAAAACAAACTAAAAATGTTTGACAATTTTAAAAATCTGTATTATTCTGTCATTATAAGCTAATTTTCGGATGTATTCATTGGCTAAACCTAAATACTTTTTGAGGAAATGGAAGCCAAAAAATTTTTTATAAAAGAGGGTAAATACTTATTATGAGCAAACGCATTTTGATTGTTGAAGATGAGAGAAACCTTGCTCGTTTTGTCTCTCTTGAACTTCAACACGAAGGATACGACGTTGTGACAGCGGACAACGGACGCGAAGGACTTGAATTGGCACTTGAGAAAGATTTCGATCTTATTCTCTTGGACCTTATGTTGCCTGAGATGGACGGTTTCGAAGTGACACGTCGTCTCCAACAAGAAAAAGATACTTATATTATGATGATGACAGCTCGCGACTCAATCATGGATATTGTTGCTGGTTTGGATCGTGGAGCTGATGACTATATTATAAAACCATTTGCGATTGAAGAACTGTTGGCACGTATTCGTGCAACCTTCCGTCGTCAAGATATCGAAGCTACTAAGAAGGCACCAGCTAAAGCGTCAACCTATCGCGATTTAAAATTGGATGTTCAAAACCGTGCAGTTGTTCGCGGTGATGAGGTAATTCCATTGACAAAACGTGAGTTTGATTTGTTGAACACACTTTTAAGCAATATGAACCAAGTAATGACCCGTGAGGAACTCTTGCTTCAAGTCTGGAAATATGATGACGTAATTGAAACAAACGTTGTAGATGTTTATATTCGTTACTTACGTGGGAAAATCGACATTCCAGGTAAGGAATCATACATTCAGACAGTACGAGGGATGGGTTACGTTATCCGTGAAAGATGAGTAAATTATTTGGTAAAGTAACCATTAGAAAAAAGTTGACCATGACAACTGCTGTGGTCTTCTTTCTTGTATTGTCGATGTTCACTCTGGTTGTTGTATTTTCAGCCAATACGCTTCTTTTGCAACGTGAACGTCAAAATGTAAATAATACAATCTCAAAAGTTGTTACTTATATCGAAAAGGACTGGGACTCTGATGAAGAGTTGAGTCCAGAGCCGCTTTTAGCGGCCCTTTATTCACCGAAAAATATCTATCCATCAATCATTAATGGAGTGCTTTCTGAAAAGCGTTCCTTAGATGGTCAAGTTGCGGTTTCTAATAGATTATATTCCAACCAGTCTATCTATGTTTATGACAAAAAGGGAACTTTTATCTTTACTTCTGAGGAGGATACAGACTCACCTCCAGGCATGTCTGAGGTCAATAAACTGAAGTTGGTTTCCTATAAAGGTAAACGTGGTTTCTTACTACAAGTTCCAATCTATGGCAAGGATAAGAAGACCATTGTTGGGTATGCTCAAGTTTTCCATGATTTGGAATTCTACTATGCGTTAAAAGAGCGTTTAATTTTCCTATTGATATTCCTTGAAGTAGGAATGACGGTCTTAGTTATTGCAGTAACTGTAGTTGTCTTGACATCTATTCTTCGTCCGATGAGGCAGTTACACGAAACGATGGGTATTATTATCGATTCGCCAAGTGATTTGGAGCTTCGATCTAAGATTGAGAGTCATGATGAGATTGGTGCTTTGGCACTTAACTTTAACTGTATGATGGATAAAATTCAAGAAAATAATCAGATGCAGATGCGTTTCTTGAGTGACGTCAGTCACGAATTACGTACTCCCATTGCAGTTATTAAGGGACATATGGACCTCTTGCAACGTTGGGGTAAAAATGATCCTGAAATCCTTGAAGAAAGTCTTGAAGCTGCAAGTCACGAAGCCAACCGTATGACGATTATGATTAACGATATGTTGGATTCTATTCGTGTTAAAGGGTCATTTGACAATCATAGAAATGATACATGTGATTTGAATTCTTCAATCCGTACGGTTATTGGGAATTTTCGTGTCCTACATGACGACTACCAATTCTACCTCAATGATTCTGAGGGTTCAGATCGTCCAGCACAGATTTACAGCCAGCACTTTGAACAGGTTATTACTATTTTGATTGATAATGCGGTCAAGTATTCGCCTGTTAATAAGAAAATCCAGATTACTATCAAGGCTCTGGAAGATGAGATGCTGGTACAGGTACAGGATAATGGTGAGGGTATCTCTAAAGAAGATATTGAACATATATTTGAACGCTTCTATCGTTCAGATAAGGCGCGTAATCGTACGACAACCCAATCTGGTGTGGGTATTGGTTTATCAATCCTCTATCAAATTGTGGAAGCTTATCGATGCCATATCGATGTCAGTTCAGAACTTGGTGTGGGTACACGTTTTGACCTCTACATTCCTTTTGCAGAGTCAGAAACTACGACACCTCAATTGAAGGTTAAGTCAATTTACAAGAGATTTATACTAACTCTCAATCATGAGCACGTCTCGTTAAGGGGTGCTTTTTATGTGTTTTTATGGTAAAATAGAGTACCGAATTTCAAAGATTGGTGGTGAAGTGCATGCGTTGTCCAAAATGTCAACATAATAAATCTAGTGTTATCGATAGCCGTCAGGCAGAGGATGGGAATACCATTCGTCGTCGTCGTGAGTGTGATTCTTGTCATGCTCGTTTTACAACATTTGAGCGTGTGGAAGAAGTTCCACTTTTAGTTGTCAAAAAAGACGGTACTCGTGAACAATTCTCTCGCGATAAGATTTTCAATGGTATCTCGATGAGTGCTCAGAAGCGTCCAGTTTCAAGTGAGGATATTGAAAATGCCATCACCCGTATAGAGAAAAACATTCGCCGTAACCATGATGGAGAGGTTGATAGTGAGGTCATTGGGAATTTAGTCATGAAAGAACTAGCAGATCTTGATGAAATTACCTATGTCCGTTTTGCTAGTGTCTACCGTTCTTTCAAAGATGTTGATGAGATTGAAGAATTGCTTCAAGAAATTACCAAGACTGTACCGTGCGAAAAAGAGTCTAAAAAATGAGACCCATTGAAGAATTTGTCTATGATTGGTCAATCAGGTTATCGTTCCCGATCAGGCAAGTTTGATGCGTTGTTATTATCCCATTATTGGGGGTGAGGGATACGCACTCTATCAGTATTTTGTGGCTTTCTATGATAATGGTAATCATCGTCATAAATTTGCTACTATTCTGAATCATCTTAACTTTGGTATGCAGCCTCTTCAGGAATCCCTGGCGGTCCTGACAGCGGTAGATTTGTTGGCTTTCTATCATTCTCCTCAGGGAATTTATGTTGTGGAGCTTAAGTCTCCCCTATCTATCGAGCAGTTTCTAAAACATGCGGTTTATAGTTCACTTCTAGAGCAAAAAATTGGTGAGCCAGCAGTGGATGCTTTAAAACCGACGAGTTTACATGGTTTACAAGACTTATCTAAACGTTTTTCGGATGTTTTTACTGATGAGCGTTTAGCTCAAAAGTCTGTTTCTGAAATTAAGCCTAAAAATTCATTTGATTTAATCAGTTTCAGGAATCGTATGCAGGCTGATGGACTTGTATTTACAGATGAAAAGACAGATGTTCCAGAAATCTATAAGTTGTCTGAAACCTATGACATGAATTGGTATGATACCTATCTCTTGTCAAAAAAGACAGCGTGAACCACCGGATTATTGTTAAGCGTATGCAAGTGCAATTAGAGCAAGCTCAAGCTCAAAAATTGGGTGGTGATTCTGCATTGACGGAGACAGAGAAAAAGATTCTTAAAGCTGTTAAATCTGGAAAACCTGTTGATTACTTACAGAGTGCTAAGGGGCCAGGCGGGACTGTGACTAATTCTGAGAAAAAAATTCTCACAGAATTGGCACAAAGAGGCTTTATGGATGAGGTCATTAATCTCATGGTTGCCTACAGTTTGGGACGGACACGTTCAACAAATGTGAATCGAGAGTATATCTCTAAAGTTGCCAACGATTTTGCCTTTAAGAAGATTGTTACTGCTGAACAAGGGCTTTTGGCTTTGCGTAGTGGTTACGACAAAAAATCACAGCGGGCAAAAGATGATTCTAAGAAGAAAACAAATGTACCTAGCTGGAGTGATCCTGATTACGATAATCAAACCAGTCAGGCCGACCAAGCCAAGTTAGACGAAATTAGACGCCGTGCTTTGGCCAAACTAGAAAAAGGAAAGGAGTAGCCTATGGAAAGAGTTGGACAAACCTTGAACCGAACAGGATATCGTGGGTCTGGTAATGCAACAGATTTGACCAAGCAAATCTTGGCGGATCCAAGAGTGGCTGACTTTATTCAAGAACATGGCTTAAGCCAGGAACGAAATCAAGCGTAGTCTTCCAAAAGTTTAATCAATTCTTGGTGGAATGCCGTAAGGTCAAAGAAGGTGATGTCAGCTACATTGCCAAAGGGTATGAGCCGATTCTGACCATGAATGAAGGCTACGCTGACGTAACCTATAAGGAAACGCGTCAGCTTAAGGAGCAACAAGAACAACAGGCTATTTCTAAGCGGATTAACTTGGTGAGCTTGCCTCAGTCCTATCGCAAGATTACCTTTGCTGATATTGCACTAGATGATGTCGCTCGTGTTGATACCTTTGAGACACTTGTTGATTTTGTAGCTAATTACCCTAGTCCAGACCAGAAAGGCCTCTATATCTACGGAGATATGGGGGTTGGGAAATCATTCATGTTGGCTGCTATGGCCCATGAACTTTCAGAGACCAAGAAGGTTGCTACGACCATTATTCATTACCCATCTTTTACTATTGATGTTAAAAATGGGATCAAGGACGGCTCTGTGAAGGAACAAATTGATGCTGTCAAAGAAGCAGAAGTTCTAGTTTTAGATGATATTGGTGCAGAGCAATTCTCTTCTTGGATTAGGGACGATGTTTTGCAAGTCATTCTCCAGTATCGCATGATTGAGGAGCTACCGACCTTCTTCACATCCAACTATAGTTTTGCAGACTTAGAAGCTAAGCTATCAAATGGACGTCAGGGAGACGAGACTTGGCAGGCCAAACGTGTGATGGAACGTATTCGTTTTCTAGCTAAAGAGGTTCACTTGAGAGGTGTTAATCGCCGTTAAGGTGATTCTAATAATGATAAAGAACAAGCGTGTTTGCTTTCCTTGTTTGGAAGTTAGATTGCTAAATGAAGAAAGGAATCCCTAATTTAATCAGGGACTTAAATATATGACATTACCTACAGTTGCTATCGTGGGTCGCCCAAATGTTGGGAAGTCGACCTATTTAACCGAATTGCGGGTGAACGTATCTCTATCGTCGAAGACGTTGAAGGGGTAACACGTGACCGTATTTATACCTCTGCTGAGTGGCTTAATCGTCAGTTTAGCTTGATTGATACAGGTGGTATCGATGATGTCGATGCCCCATTCATGGAACAGATTAAGCACCAAGCTGGTATTGCCATGACTGAAGCAGACGTTATTGTCTTTGTCGTTTCAGGTAAGGAAGGCGTGACAGATGCGGATGAGTACGTTGCCGTATTCTCTATAAGACAAACAAGCCAGTTATCTTGGCGGTAAATAAAGTGGATAACCCTGAAATGCGTGCAGATATCTATGATTTCTATTCTCTTGGGCTTGGCGATCCATATCCAGTTTCATCTGTTCATGGTATTGGTACGGGGGACGTTCTCGATGCTATCGTTGAAAATCTTCCAACAGAAGTCGAAGAAGAAAATCCAGATATCATCCGTTTCAGTTTGATTGGGCGTCCAAACGTCGGAAAATCAAGTTTGATTAACGCCATTTTAGGCGAGGACCGAGTGATTGCGAGTCCTATTGCTGGTACGACTCGTGATGCCATTGACACAAACTTTGTGGACAGTGAAGGTCAAGAGTATACTATGATTGACACCGCTGGTATGCGTAAATCTGGTAAGGTATATGAAAATACAGAAAAATACTCTATTATGCGTTCTATGCGTGCCATTGATCGTTCTGATGTTGTCCTTATGGTTATCAATGCCGAAGAAGGTATCCGTGAGTATGACAAGCGTATTGCTGGTTTTGCCCATGAAGCTGGTAAAGGGATTATCATCGTAGTTAACAAATGGGATACGATTAAGAAGGACAACCACACCGTTGCCAACTGGGAAGCAGATATCCGTGATCAGTTCCAATTCTTGAGCTATGCCCCAATTGTCTTTGTATCGGCTAAGACGAAACAACGTCTCAACAAGTTACCAGAGATGATCAAACGCATCAGTGAGAGTCAAAACCGTCGTATTTCATCGGCTGTCTTGAATGATGTTATCATGGATGCCATCGCCATCAACCCAACACCAACTGACAAAGGGAAACGCCTTAAGATTTTCTACGGGACACAAGTTTCGGTTAAACCACCAACATTTGTTATCTTTGTCAATGAAGAAGAGCTTATGCACTTCTCATACATGCGTTTCTTGGAAAATCAAATTCGTCAGGCCTTTGGCTTTGAGGGAACACCAATCCACTTGATTGCTCGTAAACGTAAATAAAAAAGAGACCAACCAGAATAGAATCTTTACGGGTTGGTCTTTTGGTATTGTAAGGAGAAAACGATGTTAGAAAATGTTCAAACTTATTTATCCAAACAAGGAGTTAAGTATATCAAACCTGAGAAGCGGAGCCACATCAGGTTTGATATGGAAGCTCTCAAAACTTTGGGACAAGCTGCTCATAAGGGAAATACAGTTTCTTATCAAAAGCTCTAGAGGAGCGTCTAGACCCCATGAAAATGGATCGTGTCAAAAAGTATGCCGTCCACATTTCTGGTGCTATTACAGAGCTCCTGAGGAGCATGTTTAGATGATGTTGCTATTGGCGATTCGACTATACGGTTAAGCTGAAGATTTGGGGAATATTCAGTTTGAAATGAGCTTTGTCCGAACGGAAAAAATCTGATACTACTCTAGCGAAGGCAATATAAGGTCCTAAGACTTACCGATTACTTTTCCACTTTACTATCTTGCTCAATAAGATGGGAAGATGGTGTCAGTCTTCGTGTGGAAGGGACTGAAGCGAATCGTCAGATGCTCAAAGAAGCAGTCAAAGCTGGTCGTGTTCGAAAGGTCTTGGTTAAATATGATGTCCCTGTGACGGATAGCTTGATAGGGATAACTTACTAGATCAACTAATGGAAGGCTTTCAACTGATAACTCCTTATTTTGATAGTTGTCAGGATGCAAATAAGTTGTTGGAAGATTGGTGTAAAAGAGGAGAATAAAAATGCAAGGATTATTAATGATTGATATGCAAAGGGCCTTTGATAATAGTTCATGGGGAGAACGTAATAACCCTCAGCTTGAAGTGAATTCCCAAAAATTGCTTAATTTTTTTAGAGAAAGGGTATTGGCCAGTACTTCATGTTCAACATGTATACACGAATACTCAATCACGTTTTCACGAATCTCAAGGTCAAGATTTTAAAGATGGCTTTCAACCATACCCAAGTGAACCTGTTTTCCAAAAGATAGTTAATAGTGCTTTCATTAGGACGAATTTAGAGAGCTATTTAAGAGATAAAAGAATTGATAAGTTAGTTATTGCAGGCTTTAACTTGCCACACTGTGTGTCTACCACAACTCGCATGGCGGCTAATTTAGGGTTTAAGACGTCACTTATTTCAGATGCAACGGCCAGTTTTGCTACCCAATTTAGATGGTCATTTGATAGATCCAGAGGTCCTGCATACCATAAATCTAGTATCCTTACACGATGAATTTGCTTAAGTAATGACAATAGAGGAGTTCATGGGGATGATAATGAAGAGCTCTATGCCTTCTGTACTGACCCCAAAAAGTTAGACAAATAATTCATCCAAAGGATTTAGTTTCTGTATTACACAGAACTAAGTCCTTTTAATTTTACCTTAATGCGTTTGTTGTTGTAATAATCAATATAGTCTACAATAGCTTGTTCCAATTGCTCAAGTGAGTGAAACATCTTCTCGTAACCATAAAACATCTCAGACTTAAGAATATCAAAGAAAGACTCCATCATACCATTGTCTGGACTATTTCCCTTACGTGACATGGATGGTTGGATCCCTTTATCCTCTAAAAATTGATGATAATACTGATGTTGGTATTGCCAACCTTAATCACTATGGAGAATTGTATTTTCATAATGCTCCTCTGTGAAGGACTGGTCTAACATAGATTTCACTTGTTCTAAGTTTGGTGAAGTTGAGAGATTATAAGCGATAATTTCGCTGTTGAAACCATCTAAAACAGGCGATAAATACAATTTATGTGTGCTATTTGGAATGGCAAACTCTGTCACATCTGTGTAGCACTTTTCCATTGGGTTGGCTGCTTCAAACTGCCGTTGGATAAGGGTTATCTGCTTTCTTGCCAACTTCTCCTTGGTATGAAGAATATTTGTGTTTACGACGAATTTGGGAACTTAAACCAAGGAGCTTCATCAGACGTTGGACCTTCTTCTGGTTCACTACAAAACCACGATTCCTCAATTCAAGAGTTATTCGACGATATCCGTAATTTCCCTTATGTTCATCATAAATGGCTTGTATTTCCACTTTGATAGATTGATTTTTATCTACTTGATTCAGTTTCTTTAAGTGGTAATAATAGGTTGAACGAGCAAGTTTGATAATGTTTAGAAGGATATCTAAAGGAAACTCTGTTACCAATCCTTGAACAATTTCTGTTTTTCTTCTTGCTCCTTTTCGTCCCTCAATCGGAGTTATCTCAACTTTTTTAGAATAGCATTCTCCGCTCTCAGGTACTCATTTTCTGCTTGAAGACGTTCTAACTCTGTCATCTCTTCGGGTTTCTTCTTTGGCTTACTACCCATTTTAGGTACTCTCCCTCCTCTTTTCTCAAGAAGAGTATACCCATTTTTCTTGTTTTGTGCTATCCAATTAGGCAACATTCCACCACTTGAAAGACAATAATCAAGACTTACACTTTTTTGTGAACGACCTTCAAGTAGCACTTTATCAATCATTTCTTGTTTTAATTCTGGTGAATCGTAACGATGCTTACCTTTCTTGATAATTTCTATTCCGTAACGTTCAATCAATCTCGTCATATATCTTAATCCAGAAGCATCCACACCAAATCGTTTTGAAAGTTGGTTGAAGGTTTGACCTTGCTTTCTCAATTCATATATTTGAACTTTATCTTCATAAGTTAATTTCATAATAAAAACACCCCAAAAGTTAGATTTTTTCTGTCTAACTTTTGGGGTGCAGTTCACTTAGCCAGACTTTCTTTTATTATTGCTTTTAATTATTAAGAGCTTGAGCAGCTGTGATAATAGCTAAGTTGTAAATATCTTCAGCACTAGCACCACGAGAAAGATCGTTTACTGGTTTATTAAGACCTTGTAAGATTGGTCCGATAGCCTCAAACATTCCCAAACGTTGGGCAATCTTATAACCAATATTACCAGCCTGTAAACATGGGAAGACAAAGACGTTAGCTTGTCCTGCTACGTCACTGTCTGGTGCCTTAATAGCTGCTGTTGCTGGAACAAAGGCTGCATCAAACTGCAACTCACCATCAATAGCCAAGTCAGGACGCATTTCTTTAGCAATATTTGTTGCTTGAACAACCCTGTCAACTTTTGGTGATTTAGCGGAACCTTTTGTTGAGAAGCTAAGCATTGCCACTTTAGGATCAATACCAAAAACTTTAGCTGTTTCTGCAGTATTAATTGCAATTTCTGCTAATTCTTGAGAATTTGGTTCAATATTGATAGCACAGTCGGCAAACATCAAGCGATGATTGGTGTCTTCACGGTTCATAAGGAAGACACCTGATGTACAAGAAATACCAGGTTTCGTTTTGATAATTTGAAGAGCAGGACGAACGGTATCCGCTGTTGAGTGAATCGCGCCTGAAACCATTCCATCTGCTAAACCAAGTTTAACTAGCATAACACCAAAATAGTTGACATCACGAAGCAACTTGTCTGCATTCTTCAATTGTCTTCGCTTTCCCTTTACGGACTTTCAACAAATTTTTCCTTCATTTCCTCGAAGCCTTCATAGGTTTCAGGATTAATAATAGTACAGTTAAAGTCTACAAAACCAAGATCGTTCAAGATTTTGTGAACCTCTGTAGGGTCTCCCAAAATAATAGGATCAACTAATTCTTCAAATTTCAAACGGGCAGCTGCACGAACCACACGGTCATCATTACCCTCAGGGAAAACAATCCTAACACCTTTCCCTGAAATATGTTCACGAAGTTCACCAAATAGACTACGCATAAAAATTCCTCAATCAATCTTTTTTAGTTTTCAAATCCATGATAACGGTTTCAAAATCATCTGTCAAGGAAGACTCATGGACCATTTCTTTTTTGGTGAAGGATCAAACAAATGCAAGTCGGTGGCAATGCAAGGCCTGGCGCTCAATACCATAGTCTAGAGAACCACCATAAAGGTCATCTCCTAAAAGGGGGAGTCCCAAATGGGCAAAGTGGACACGAAATCTGGTGGGTACGCCCAGATGCAAATTGATATCAACCAGTTTAACCCTACCATAATCACCTACCAAACGATAACTAGTGTGGGCATATTTCCCCGATTTATGGACTCGACGTGTGATAATGGAATCCACATCACGCGCAATCGGTGCAATGATTTCACCCTGCTGCTCAAGCTTGGTCTCACCTTCAACCAAGGCATAATAATGTTTTTTTATAGACTTCTGTTGTAACTGTTTATCCATACGAGCATGGGCGTAACCATGCTTGGCAAACAGCATGAGACCAGATGTGTCCTTATCCAAACGTGTCACGATATGGACACGCTGGTTGGGATAATTATTGCTGACAAAGTGATTGTTTGACAAAGTTAGCCATGGTATTATCATGGTTAACACTTGGAATACTAGCATAGCCATAGGGTTTATTAATCACCAAGAAGTTATCATCCTCATAGACTATATCCAAGTCAAAAGGAATTGGCTTCAAGGTTTCATGCGGGGCCTCATCAGGGATTTCTATGGCAACCACGTCTCCCTGATGGACAGGATAAGTCGCAAACTGCTCCTCACCATTGACCAGATGTGACCTCCCTCAAACTTAATTTGGCTAGAAGTCCTTTTGAAATATTCGTGACTCCTTCAAAAGGTTTAACTCATCAAACTGAGACACTACAGCGAGGCCCTGACGCTGGACCAGCTGTCGGAGAAGTTCTTCATCAGCAAGTATCATCTTCTGCGGAAGTTCGATGCGCAGGTCGGCACGACGGTGCATCGCTATATTTTGCAGAAGCGGCTATTAAACGCGAAGCAGCTTTTAGCCGGCGGCGTCCCGCCGAATGAAGTCTGCCAATACTGCGGTTTTGGCGATTACGCAAACTTTTACCGCGCTTTCCGGGCGGAATACAACCAGACGCCGCGGCAGTATATTCAGTCAGCGAGGGGGAAGTGAGAGATTGCCCGGGAACGGCAGCCCCCCGGGAGGTTGTTCTTTCTTTTGGCAGCAAAAGAAAGAACCAGAAAACTGCCGCTGTTTCGACGCAGCGACCCGCGACTTGGGGGCTGCACGCCCCCAAGACCCCCAAAGCGGAAGTCGGAAGGGGCGGGGGCTAAACGAAAGCAGTATTACTTTTCGTTCTTACGCCCCCGCCCCTTCCTCCACCTTAAATTCGGGGGTTCCCCCGAACCCCCCGTTGTTTTTAACGGCTGCTATAATCTCGGGC
>ENA-OQHY01001161-OQHY01001161.1-human-gut-metagenome-genome-assembly--contig:-NODE-1161-length-11996-cov-1.560452_pt1 | contig 11996 bp, 15 predicted proteins | sample MGYA00242570_ERZ504733 | MGnify/ENA primary metagenome ERZ504733 (study PRJEB26092, sample SAMD00036219) | human gut metagenome | host: Homo sapiens | study: EMG produced TPA metagenomics assembly of...
TTTTGCTGATTTTTTTCTGTTTTTTGTTCTGAATTTTTTTGTATCATTTTTAAAAATCAAAGTCGGTAAGTTCAAACTAATCGTGTGCGTGTATTCTAAAATACAGTATATCAGATTTGTTCCGGCCGATAATCTATAAACAAAATTTTTTTATTTTCTTATTCAACTGACAAAGTCTTTACTCTGCTATTATCTTTTTTGCTTAATAATAATACAGCTGTTAAAATTGCTATAAGCCCCACGATATCAATTCCTGTAAATTTTGTCTTTAACCATAATGCGGAAATAATGGTGGCTGATACTGGCTCTACACATGCAATCATACTTGCCTTTACCGAGCCGATATCGCTCACCCCTTGTAAATACAGTGTAAATGCAAGTGCGGTCCCAATCAAAACAATTGCTCCTACACCTAAAACAAGTGGTAAATGAAAAGCAATTTTGTAATTCCAATATCCAAATACAAAAAATAAGAAAATACCACCTATCATCATGCCAAAACCAACAATTACGGTACTTCCATAACGACTAATTAAATTTCCTGGCAGCATTGTATAAAGTACCAGTGCGACTGCGGAACTCAGTCCCCAGAATAATCCCTCTTTCGAAATTACAAGTGTTCCTGGATTTCCATGTGTTGCAAGCAGAAACGTTCCGGTAATCGCAAGCAAGATTGCACCCAGTTCTTTTTTCGAGGGAAGCCTCCTTCCCATCACGCAGGAGATAATCATAATCAAAGCCGGACCTAAATACTGCAATACAGTAGCCGTTCCCGCATTCGAATAAGCAATTGCAGTCAAATACATATATTGACAATTGGTAAGTCCCAAAATTGCAAATAAGACAAGTCTTATTGCATCTTTTTTGTTTTTCCAGACTGCAGCCATTTCTTCCCGATGACTGATGGCAGATACACCAAGCAAAATAATTCCGCTAAATAACATTCTTGTTACTGTCAGCCATTCCGAATCTAAATCTTCAAATGTAAACAGGTACTGTCCACATGTTCCGGAAAATCCCCATAAAATCCCACCAAACAATGCAAATAAGAAACCTCTTATTTTTTGTTTTTCTGAATTTTTTCTTTTTTGGTCTGCATAATTTATCCTCTTTTTATTCCCATTTTCAGTCAATTAAATCATTTTGAAATCTTGATAAATGCTCATAAGGAAGAATCAAGCGTCCTCTGTACAATCCACATCCATCATTAATCAACCTGTTATCAACTGCTGAGAACATATTTACGTCAAGTTTTGATAAATCCAGTTCCAAAAGACGCATCCCTCGTTCATATGCCTCATCAAAATACAGACATTCGCCTTTCGGAATCTGGTTTCTTTTTCTTCGTTCTTTTTCCTGCTTTTTTCATATACTCGATGATTTGCTGCTCCAATTTTCAGCCACATCATCCATCATCTTGGTCCGAAGCTGTACTTCCATATAACTTCGTGAACTATTATCATAAAATGTAATGTGAAGAGACTGATACTCATTTTCTTCATGATTAGATACATAATCCCTGTAATAAGGCTTCACTTCCGGATTTAATAAAGATGAACAGCTTTCCTGCACACCATTTGCAGGCTCTGCTGTAAATCCACGCTCCTCTAAAAATTCCGGCAGTACATTTGCAATCTCATACAAACAGTTTAATTCAGCATCTCTTCTTTCCTGTTCACTTTTAAAATGACATTTCGGCATAGAAATTACAATTCGATAGGCAATCAAATCTCGAAACAGCTTAATTTCTTTTTTAATTCGGAGACTGGCGGATAAACCTGATGTTCGGAATAATATTCATAAATATATTCCATCACATAACTGTTGAATTTTTCCTCCGCCCGAATCAAAGATTTGATTCTTCCCTTAAAAGTAAAAGCAAGATATGGATATTCCTTTGCCATATATTTATAAAATTCACGGATTTTCTGGGACTGTGCCGTCAAGAAATCATTATGTTCAAGGAGTTCACGAATCTGAATTAAAAAATGACTGTGAATCCGGTCAATTTCATTTTGATTTTCTTTTGCACTTTTTTTTAAATCATCGATATATTTTTGCAAAATGCGAAAAATCGTATCTCCATCATATAGATAATCGTTTAGCGTAATCATTTTATACTCTCCATTTCCATAAAAACGGCCATTTAACTAACATAAATGACCGTTTTTTTAACATCTTCCACAATTTTGACATGGATTACATCTTTTCTTTTTTAGCTTTGGATACCACATACAAATTCGGCTTTTATCTCTTTTTCTTTCAGATTATATTCTGCCTTATCATAACGAGTGACAAACGTTATCTTCTCTCCATCCTGTTCTACTTTAAGTGGATAAATCGTAACCTGTTCTGGATGCATACAGCTTTGATATAAAACAGGACTATAAACTTTGTCATTCACCTTCACAGACTGGCTGATTGTGCAGACACTCCAATGTGTGTCATTTGTTCTCGAAATTGTCTCTATGCCATAGCACTGATACTCTTTTGGAACTTTGTATGTATCAATCTCAAATGTACCCATTCTTGTTTTTAATTGTTTCATTTTTTCTTTTTATGACAGCAGGCTTCTTACCATTTCAGCGTCAAATACTACTTTAGATACATGATTTACCTCGATTTGATAAAGTGCATTTGCTGCAATATGTTCCGCTGCCTGTTCTAAGTCACGAATTCCACTTGTATTTTCATGCAGTTTAATTACCATATCTAAGGCTTCTTCTGTCACAATACATTCACTTTCTTTCATACTCATTCTTCTAAACACTTTTGGAAGTGCAAATTTAGAGAAGATAATCTTTTTCTCTTCTGGTGTATAATCCGGAATATCAATTACCGCAAAACGAGACATCAAAGGTGCACTAATCTGTGACTTATCGTTTGCCGTTGCAATCGGATAAACCCCTACTGTCGGAATCAGACATTCGATATAGTTATCTGTAAATCCAAGATTATCAAGCAGGGTTAAAAGCACATCCGCCGGATTTCCATTTCCTTTTCCGGATGCTGCTTTATCTAACTCATTGATAATGAAAACCAGATTTGACTCTCCTGACATCGCAAAGGCTTCCATGATGATTCCAGGTTTTGCATTTGCATAAACACGGGAACTTCCTGTCAGCTGTTCCGGGTCATTGATGGAGCTCATATCAAGCGTTGTCCACGGCAATTTTAAGATACGGGCAACCGCATAAGCAATCTGTGATTTTCCTGTTCCTGCCGGACCAACTAATAACAGACCATAAGCCGGAAGTGTATGCGTACGATTAATCTGAATAATGGTTTCCATAATTCTCTGTTTGACACGTTCCATTCCATAAAGTTCTTCATCTAAAATCTTACGAGCTTCTTCCGGGTCAATGGATTCAAAATAATTACTCTTCCACTGAATATTCATCATAATAGAAAGCGCTCTTTGTGCATGGCGTCTTTCTTCCGGTGAAACTTCATGAGAACGTGCAACTGCAAGATTTCGTCTGGCCCAGAGACGGATATTATCCGGCATCGTCTTTCCTGCACAGTTCATAAAATCTGTAATACTCTGAATACTGGTCAGTTTCATATCATCGCCGACTTCTTCCTCTTCTTCATCACTGACTTCCTCTGCAGGCGCATCACTTGCCAACAAACGGTCAATCATAAACTGGAGAAATCCATCTTCTGCTGAAAGTTTTGTTCCACCTCCAAAAGCAGTTTCACGAATCTTATAGACTGCATAACCATTCTCCTGATTCTTTCCGGAAGCCGGACATTGATATGGTTTTCTCCCAGCCAGCGTAAAAGACTTGTAAAACGAGCATCAATCTCTAAGATATCTGCCAAAAAACTCCATCTTCTTCTTTGAACTTCAAACGTCGTACGCTTACTTGGATTGGTAAAAATTCCGCCGGAATGATGTTTCCACTGACGGGCAGAATTATCTAAAATTAAAATTGGTTTCTCCGGTGTTGCTTCTGATTCATTTGAATAAAAAACCTCATAAGTACATTCCGGGTCTTTTTTTTCATTTGGTGTATCACTAAAGTCAAATACTGGCATTTTCTTTCTCCTTTATCTATGCTCTTTCTTTTCTCTCAATTTTTTAGTGTATCATAGATTTTCTTATTCAACAACCATCTGTTTTTGCCATTCCAAGCTGCCAAAACGCTACCGCACTTGCTGCCGCTACATTTAACGAATCCACACCATGCATCATTGGAATCTTTACCGTATAATCACAAGTTGCGATGGTATGTTTTGCCAACCCTTCTCCTTCTGTTCCAAGCACAATTGCAAGCTTTTCTTCTGCCATAAGATTTTTATCATCAATACTGACCGAATCATCCGTCAATGCCATTGCTGCTGTTTGAAATCCCATTTCTTTTAACAATTGAATTCCTCCATCCGGCCAGCTCACTTCTTTTTATCAAAAATGTCCACGGAACTTGAAATACTGTCCCCATACTGACGCGGGCAGCCCTTCTATAAAGAGGGTCACTGCAAGCTGGAGTTAATAATACCGCATCCATATTTAATGCCGCTGCCGAGCGAAAAATTGCACCCACATTAGTTGGATTTACAACATTTTCTAAGACTGCAATTCTTCTTGCGTTTTTGCAGACCTCTTCTACACTTTTTAAAGACAAACGCTCCATTGCACACAACATTCCCCTTGTCAACCCAAAGCCTGTAAGCTGTTTGAGCACTTCAAATTCTGCTGTATAAACCGGAACAGATTCCCATCGTGCGAAAATTTCTTCTGCCTGTGCTCCTATCTCTTTCTTTTCTATTAAAAAAGAAATCGGATGGTATCCGGCATTTAATGCCCGTTCAATAACTTTTGGGCTTTCTGCAATAAAAATCCCAGGGTTTGGCTCATTAAAATGTAAAAGCTGGCTTTCATTCAGTCGTGCATAAACATCCAGTTCTGGAAATTCAAAATTTGTTATCTCAATTATTGGATTCATAATTATCCTTCATTTATTTTTCTTTTTATTTTCTTTTATTTTCTGTTTTTTATCATACTATACCCACAAGAGAAACTCAATATTTCCTGTCAATTTCTCTGCTGTTTCATTGCTTTTTTCTCTCTAAAATGCTACTATGATTTTAAAAAGATGTAAAAAAGAAAGGAAGTTTCTTATGATTCAAATTCCTGAAAAAACAATACCTGCCTTTCATTCACAGACTATTTTGTCGCTGAATACCCAAAAAGTACGAACCGCAAAGTCCTCTCAGACAATTTTACAATTAAACCAAAATTTGCACTCTCATTCACCCGCTCCCACTATTGCTTCTTACAGGCATCCGACTTTTAAAAACATCGTACAAAAAGGTCAGAAAATTGCACTGTTTACAAACTCTGTTTCTCCATCTGTCGACGTTCTACTAGGATGGAACGTAAAAAAAACCGCCTGCGATGTGGATGTCTCTGCATTTTTATTAGGAGCAAATCAAAAAGTCTTAGGAGATTCCTGGTTTGTTTTTTACGGTCAGCCACAAAGCCCTGATCGATCTGTTTCATTTGAAACGCTTTCAACCAATCAATGCGAAAAAATTCATATTCAGCTAAATCAGTTAAATTCCGTTGTGCAAAAAATCGTATTTGTATTAACTATAAACGAAGCACTTACAAGAAATTTAAATTTCAGTATGATTGAACATGCATATATCCAGATTATAGATTCTAACCAACACGAATTAGTCAGCTTTCCAATGAGTGATTATTATGAATCTGTTACTTCTATGATGATTGGAGAAATCTATCTGCATAATGGTATCTGGAAATTTCATGCTGTTGGAAATGGGGTAAAAGAAGACCTTGCTGGGCTTTGCAGACGTTATGGTGTTAATGTATCATAAGCGTTCGATTTAACCTCAGCTCACGCTACACTCACTTATACTTAGGAGGAACTTTGCTATGCTTACATTTGAAACTGTAAATGAATTATCTTTAAAAGTAACTTGTTCTGGTTCTGATACACTTTTTGTAAAAGCCGGCGCTTTTATTGCCGGAGATAACCCAGGAAACAAAAATTATCGTTTTGAAAAAGTACTGCTCGGTCCACAACAAAGTCTTGCGCAAGCTGCCTTTGGCTCATTGATGAGAAGAGCGACCGGTGAAAACTTTCCACTTATGAAAGTTACCATGAATGGAGATTCTGTCACTTATTATGCAGATAAAGGTCAACATGTTGTTATTTACCAGCTTGCCCCGGGAGAAGTTGTTTCTGTAGAATCTGAAAATATTCTTGCCTTTACACCGGACTGTAATTATCAGGTGCGCTTCATCGGCAGTGGAATTTTCTCTCAAAAAGGACTTGCCACATCAACCTTAACAGGAAAAGGACCAAATGCTTATGTCGCCCTGCTTTGCAATGGGAATCCAATCGTTTTAAGCAATGTAAACAGTAATTCCACTCTCTGTGTAGACCCGGATGCCGTAATCTGCTGGTTCTCCCAGCGTGGATACTGTGATCCGCAGATTAAAACGGATCTTTCATGGAAAAACTTTATCGGACAGGCTTCCGGTGAGTCTTACTCTTATGAATGGAATTCCCACCAGCCAGTTACTGTTTTAGTTCAGCCAAATGAAAGAATCGGTGGAATCCGAGTTGGAATCGATTAATCTCAGACTTAAAAAGCAGATACCGGAATCCTCTACGATTCCATGTATCTGCTTTTATTTTAATGTTTTTTATTTACAATTGCTTTTCGGATTAAATCTACCGGTATCATAGTAACCGCTAAAAGAATCGCTGCAATCCAGCCCTTAATTCCAAATGGAACACAACTGAACATTTCACCAATCCAATCAAATACGACAAATGGAATCAAACCTGCATTTACAATCACTGCCTGTACTAAAATAATTGCAAAGAACACTTTTAAGAATCCTGGATTTAAATCCAGTCCTTTGAAAATTTCAGCTCCGTCATCTCTTACAATTAAATCCATTTAAACAAAGCAACTTAACGATGAATAATACAAAATATCCTGTTAAAATGCTGTTCTTCGTTTTTCAAATAAATTTTTTAAAGAAACGGTGCTTTCAAATACACAAAACTGACAACCGTAAAGCCAAAGACCCATTGTTAAAATCTGTCCCATCATCTGTTTACTGATGATGCTTTCATCTCTGCGTCTTGGTTTTTCATCCATATATTTCTTAAGTGCCGGTTCATTTCCAAGCATGATTGCGCCCAAACCATCCATAACAAGGTTTACAAACAGTAAATGAGTTACTTTTAACGGTTCTTCTACACCAAAGAACGGTGCAATCGCACTGACCACTACTGCCGTCACATTGATTACAAGCTGGAATTTACAGAATTTCAAAATATTATGATAAATCGTTCTTCCGTATAAAATTGCATCTTTAATGGACTTAAAGTTATCATCCAAAATAACAATCTCACCGGCTTCTTTTGCAGCTTCTGTTCCACTTCCCATTGCAAATCCGACATCTGCACGTTTCAGTGCCGGAGAGTCATTTACTCCATCTCCTGTCATACCCACAACAAGATTCATTTCCTGACACAGACGAACCATTCTGGATTTATCTGTAGGAAGTGCTCTTGCAATGACACGAATATGAGGAATGATTTTCTTTACTTCATCATCGCTCATCTCATTTAACTGTGCAGAAGAAAGTGCCTTATCATCTTTATTTTTTAACAGACCCGCATCCTTGCAATTGCAACGGCTGTTTCCAGACGGTCACCAGTAATCAATAACAACCTGAATTCCCGCACCCTGCACTTCTGCAATCGCTTCTTTTGCTTCCGGGCGAACATCATCACGGATTCCAACTAAACCAATAATTACAACATCATCATTGATTTTATTTTCCGTCATAGTTCTCTCTGAATATCCAAAAGCAAGGACACGCATTGCTTTTACTGCCAACTCATCAATCTTTTTATTTACTACATCCATATCCAGCGGTTTTACTGTTCCGTCTGCATCCAGATAATGCTTTGCGGCTCCCAATAAACGTTCCGGAGCTCCTTTATAAAATGTCTTTCCAAGACTTTCAATTCTAGCCTGACTAAATTTATTAGAAGAGTTAAATCCCTGCTGTTGTGTAATTACACACTCTTTATCACTTTCAAGTGCACGGAAAGTAGATTCTCCGATAAATTTCATCAATGCCTGGTCTGTCGCATTTCCACCAATTACTTTATGAGATGCATCAAACATAGACTGCGTATTCTTTCCAATTGCAAGATCCACAAGCCCTTTTACTTTTCCATGATTTTTTAACTCACTAAGAGCAACCGATTTTCCATCTCCAAAGAAGAACTCAACAACTTCCAGTCGTCCTTTTGTAATCGTTCCTGTTTTATCACTGAATAAAATATTTAAAGAACCTGCTGTTTTCAATACCCTGGGCTTTACGGACAAGTACATTATGGTCAAGCATCTTACTTGTATTTTGCATCAAAACCAGAGAAATCATAAGAGGAAGTCCCTCAGGTACTGCACAGACAATAATTACAATTGCAAGAGAAACCGCCTGAATTAAATCTTTTAAAACATTTTCAAATCCCTCTGCAAAATAAGCGGACGGACCTCCGGCCAAAACAATAAAATAAGCAAAATAGAGCACTGCAATTACAATTGCACCAATATATCCAAAGGTAGAAATCTGTTTTGCAAGTTTCGCAAGTTTTACTTTTAATGGGGAATCCGGCTCATCTTCCTGCATCTCTTCTGCCATTTTTCCCATCATTGTTTTCAAGCCGACTTTTCTGACATCCAAAATTCCCTCTCCATCAAATACAATTGCACCACGGAAAAGAGAATGTTTATCTACGAAGGTATCTCCTGTGATTTCATCTGCAAGCTGGAATGATTCATCTGCCTGTGTTTTCTTGCATTCCTCTGCTTCTCCATTTAACGCAGAGTTATCGACACGAAGAGAACCATCAATTAAGATACCATCTGCCGGAATTTTATCACCAGACTGAAGAAGTACCTTGTCGCCTACTACAACATCGTCCACATCAATAATGGTAATTACACCGTTTCTGTGAACTTTACATTTATCTTTCTCTGTACTTTCTTTCAACTCACGATATTTTGTATCGCTGGCAACACCTGTCTTTGCTGACACAAACGCAACAATTAAAACTGCAACAATCGTTCCTAATGGTTCATAAATCTCAGCATACCCAAAGAAAAACATTGCAATCATAAGGGCTGCAATTGCTAACAGAACTTTAATCATCGGATCACTAAAAGTTTCCTTGAATTCATCCAAAATGTGGTTGGTTCTGAATCAGGAATCATATTCGAGCCATGTTGCTTTCTGGACTCTTCGACTTCCTTGTCTGATAAACCATTGTACTTCATTTTTCTGTCTCCTTTTTGAGTTTTTTATAGTATAAAAGAAAAAGAAACCGGACTTACAGCTTCTCTTCCTAAATACCCGATTGCTTTACGTTTTCAAGCAGACATTCGCAATCCACTTCACCACTTGATTCGGTTAAACAAATCGATTTGCAAGCTCTCCAAGACCTGGATCTTTGGTTGCCTGTCCAACTGCACTAAATTTCCATTCACCGTTATGACGATAAATTTCTCCAAAAATCATAGCTGTCATTCCATCATAATTCTCAGATAAATTATACTTACATAACTCTCTGTTTCCTCGTGCATCCACAATACGGATAAATGCATTTTCAATCATTCCAAAATGCTGGTTTCTCTGTACTGCTTTATAAATGTTTACAACAATTACAATTCTATCATATTCTTGTGGAATCCGCAATAAATCTACGATAATCTGTTCATCATCGCCATCTCCGGCGCCTGTAAGATTATCTCCCTGATGCATTACTGCATTACTTTTATGACGAAGATTTCCAAAATAGACCAGGTCCTCTTTTCCGCACAATTTTCCATTTTTTAATAAAATCGCAGAAGCATCACAATCAATTGCCTGTGGCTTTCTTGAGAACAAACCGCCTTTTCTTTTTACTTCATCCCATCCAAGCCCTACAATAACCTGTGCAAGCCCCTGATTATCTTTTGACAGACTTACTTTCTGCCCTTTTTGTAAGCTGACTGACATATCTTTGTCCTCCTGTTGACTCTATTTTTTCCTTTTTATTGTCTTTTCTTATTCTATATCCACTCCAAAACTTCCACAAAGCGCAGCCAGTCCACCTTGATAGCCGCTTCCAATTGCATTAAATTTCCATTCTGCTCCATTTTTATAAAGCTCACCAAAAACAACAGCGGTTTCAATTGAGAAATCTTCACCTAAATCATAACGAAGCAGTTCTTCCCCTGTCTCTTCATTGTAAATTCGGATAAATGCGTTGGCAACCTGTCCAAAGTTCTGTCTTCTCGCTTCTGCCTCATAAATTGTAGCAGTAAACGCAATTTTAGAAATCTCAGCAGGAACTTTTGTTAAATCAATCTTAATCTGCTCATCATCGCCCTCGCCTGCACCGGTACGATTATCTCCCATATGCTGAACGCTCTGTGACGGATGAACGAGGTTTCCATAAAATACAAAATCTTCCGACTTTGTTACTCTTCCATTTTCACCTAACATAAAAGCAGCTGCATCCAAGTCAAATTCTCCGCCCGTATCAAACGCATTAATATCCCAGCCGAGTCCGACTACTACATTTTTTAATCCTGGATTATCTTTCGTAAGACTCACTTTCTGTCCTTTTTTTAAACTAACTGGCATAACTATTTCCTCCTGTATTTTTTAAATATATTCTTAAAACAATTGTCAAGTGGATATTCGCAATCCGCTTCGCTACTTGCTCATAACCAAATAGCTGCTACGCAGCTTATCAGAAGGGGCTTCCCCCTCCTGATACAAGCAAGTCCCCACCCCTGCTTATTGCTTTTCGCAATTGAAGCAGGTGACTTACTTGATTTGGTTAAACTACTGTTTCTGTTTTACGCAACCTGAATTCCATAGTGACCACAAAGTGCAGCCAATCCACCCTGAAATCCACTTCCGATTGCATTAAATTTCCACTCGCCATTGTGACGATACAATTCACCAACCACAATTGCTGTCTCAATTGAGAAATCTTCGCCTAAATCATAACGAATTAACTCCTGATTGGTATCCTCATCTACAATTCGGATATACGCATTGGAAACTTGTCCAAAGTTTTGTCTTCTCTCCTGTGCCTCATAAATGGTAACAGTAAAGGCAATTTTATCAACACTTTCCGGAATCGCTTTTAAATCCACAAAAATCTGTTCATCATCGCCATCGCCTTCACCTGTTAAATTATCTCCCTGATGTTTTACTGCTCCACTTGGATGCTCCAAATTTCCATAAAATACAAATTCCTTTTCTGTCGGGCATTTTCCATTTGCACCACACATAAATGCAGAAGCATCTAAGTCAAAATCAGCACCTGAATCAAAAGCATTGACATCCCAGCCAAGTCCTACCATGATATGCTTTAAAGATGCATTTCCTTTTGTTAAATCTACTTTCTGTCCTTTTGATAAATTAATTGGCATCGTTTTTTCCTCCTTGCGCTTTTATTTTCAATCTTATTTATACGACTGATTCGGCATATGATATTTCTGGTTGAATTCCTGTTTGATTGTCTCCAATCGTGCCTGGTCTTCAATCCTCTGCTTTCTTGCATTTTCCTGAATCTGTTCTTGTCTCATCTATTCCATTTACAATTGTCTTCCAGGTATTTTCCAGTGTTTCTGTTTTTATGGAACTCCCTGAAGCTAATTGTGCCGTGAGCTTTGACTGCTCTACAGTATTTCTTGCATTACGCATTAATAACTCATTCGTTTTCTGGTCAAGCGCTGACATTGCTTCTGCCTGCACACGCTGACGCTTCAACATAATTGTCTGTGCAAGTGCCTGCTTGAATACCGGAAGTGTAATGATAAACGCTGAATTAATCTTTCGAACCAGATTCATATTACTAAATTCCATGGTCTTAATCATTGGAATGGATTGCATTGCCACATTTTCTGCTGTACGCAAATCTTGAGTTCTCTGCTCT
>ENA-OQHY01001162-OQHY01001162.1-human-gut-metagenome-genome-assembly--contig:-NODE-1162-length-11990-cov-2.937958_pt1 | contig 11990 bp, 18 predicted proteins | sample MGYA00242570_ERZ504733 | MGnify/ENA primary metagenome ERZ504733 (study PRJEB26092, sample SAMD00036219) | human gut metagenome | host: Homo sapiens | study: EMG produced TPA metagenomics assembly of...
TTCTTTCTTTTTTGCTTCAAAATGTATTTTTCTTGCCGGGAGCATTTTATTCACCTCTACTATGCTTTCATTTCACTTATATGCCTGACGAAACACTGTTATTTTTTCTTATACGCCTCAATCACACACTCATGTTTCTTATCTTTTTTACTATAATTAATCCCAACCAGCAAAATATCACCTGCATAATCTTGAATAGAATCCGGATATTTTCTATCCTTTATCTGCTGCAATGCACTCACAGCACTTTTATTCCATTTCAATTCCACAACAAGCGCCGGATAATCACTCTTATATTCCGGTTTTGGAATAAACACAAAATCCGCAAAGCCTCGTCCTGTCGGTAATTCTCGAACTGGTTTAAAATAATATTGCATCGCACTCAGATATGCCAATGCCAACACACTGCTAAGTGAATTTTCATTATTGTATTGAATTGCTGAAGCATATTCCTCATGTATCTTTTCTATCCGTTCTGCAACTGCTTCACCATCCTTATCCAACGTTGCATCTAGCAACAATTCGGATTCCTGCTGAAAAAGTAACATCTCGTTCCACCGTTTTCTCCGCGTCGCACGAATCAGTTCCTGCCGGATCTCCTCGTTCGGTACAAACGCCATCCTGGAAGCACCCGAATATCCTAAGTAACCCATATGAATCAGATACGTCAGAACATCGTCCTTATTCACAATATTTGCAATGTCATTCTGAAATGAAGCAACGTCTACTTCAACCGCTGCCCCCGACAACATTTCAATAATTGCAGTCTTTAATCCATCAAAATCCATATTAATCAATGGAACGATCGAATCATAGGAAGCCGTTCCAGACCAGTAACTCTGAAAATTTCCATCGGTCATCAGATTTACGACTGCGTTTGGATTATAGACATGATATTTTCCTAATTGATAGCCATCATACCAGCGCTTCACCTCTGAAAAATCCTTTTTATATTCCTCACAAAGTTCTTTTACTTCTTCCTCTGTGAATCCAATATAAGAGGCCAGTGGTCCCGCATTCAGCATCGAATATTCACGGAAATTATTAAGTGCCGATTGTGTTCTTTCTTTTTTTATCGGTAAAATTCCTGTAAGATAGGCGAGCTGGATATATTTCGTAGGTTCGTTCCCTTGAACATACTTCTCAGGAAACGGATATATTCATCCTGTACTTTCTTATTTGCCGACTCATCCCGATAAGCACATCCCATTCATCAATGATAATAATAAATTTCTGTCCTGTCTTATCCTTAACCCGTGAAAGCCCATCCGGCAAAGATCTTACATCCTCAGACAAAATTTCCGGATAAATTTTCCTCAATTCATCCAATACTATCCTGGTAATATATGCTACAACATTTTCTGCTTCTTCACAATTGGTCAGAAACCATTGTACATCTATATGGATCACATCATATTTATTAAGATGCTTCTTAAAATCTTCTGTTTTTCCTATCTCAAGATCAAAAAACATCTCTTCCGAATCTGCACCTTTGCTATAGTATGCTGCAAGCATATTCGCCGCATATGATTTTCCAAACCGGCGTGGACGACTATTGCAAATATATCCGTCTGTTGAGTCCAGTACATCATTCATGCAGGCAATTAAGCCCGTTTTATCTATATAGATTTTTGAATTCAGTGCTACTTGAAATGCACTGTTATCCGGATTCACAAATCTTCCCATATATTACACCTTCTAATCTACTTCTATACTGATTATGATACCATGAAACCTTAACACCCTCAACTTATATTATAAGCCACTTTTCACTCCAAACATCCATTTCACGCCCTTAGCCAGCCTTTTCCCCGCATCTGCAAAATGCCCTCCCGCATTCCACTCTAAAACCACGGATTCCACCATCAAGTCCTCCTGTAACAGCCCTTCCTGCGCCCTGGTCCTGTCACCGACCGCTGCCATTACTTTGTTCTTCGTCTTCTCTTCTTTCCCGCCAAGACTCAGATACACGCTACATTTACTCTGAATCATATGATCCCTCACATAATGGTCCCAGTCCGGGAACCACAACGAACCCGAACAACATACAATTCCAGAAAACACGTCACTTTCATAAGCTGCCCATAGCGCAAATAATCCGGCAAGCGAATAACCCATCAGCCAATGTTCCCTGTCTTTCACACCAAAAGTCCGGTCAATATGTGGCACACATTCCTCTGTCAGCCATCTCAGCGTCTTCAGACCTTGTCCTGCGAAACCTTCCGTTCCGAATACAGCCGCTGCTTCCCAAGGCGAAAAATCCCGATTCCAGTCTTCCACCTGAAATGCGACGAGCAGGAAATTTTGTTCCGGCACAAGTTCCAGTAAAGACTCCCACAGATGTTCTACTTCGTTCGGCTGATGTGGATACATGCCCCAGAAGATAACCGGGCCGCCGGTTCCGTTCTGAGCGAGATGTAGTTTGATTCCGTTTATTGTAATATCCTGAATTATCCCGACAATCCCTCCGCCCTTTTCTTTTGTTAGCTCCGTTGTAAGCATTTGCTTTTTCTCTTTATTTTTCATCTGCAATTCTCCTAAATTACAAAGATTCATCTTTATTAATCTCTTCCATATACCCGGCTGTAACAATGCCTGCCGGCAATGCCACAATTGCTCTAAATGTTCTTTTTTCCCAAATTATGAAAAGTATCAAGAATAAAAATTTCATCATTAGTATGCACAGCCCTTTCTTCTTACTAAAGTTTATCTTTTCTCTTGATACAACTTCGCCGGTCTATGCCCGGCATCCCCCGTCATCTCCCCGGTATCTTCTACCCTATCAGCCACTTTTCTTCGAAACGCCGGAACCAGAAGCTTCGTATCCAGCACCGTCTCATGAATCTGCTGCAATTCTCTCAGTGTAAACTTCTCCGGTAAAAGCCGGAACGCTATATGCGTCTCCGTAATCCACTTGCGAAGCTGTACGATTGCATCTGCAAGAATCAGCTCGTGGTCAAATGCAAGGTCATCGCTTTCTATCGTCTTGAATTTCTTCTTTACATCCCACTTCGAAGTTGTCTCTTTTAATCTTGCATGAAGCTTCTCATCCCCATGTGTCAGGCACAGACTCCATATACCGGCTTCTTCCTGAAATGACACATCAAACCACTTTGCATCTGAAGCATCATCTCCTGCCTGGATCATTTCCTGTCCGGCATTGACTAATGCATGAATCCGTTACTAATCACCCATCTTCTCGGATCACGGTTTGGATTGCTGTAGGTACCGAACTGTTCCAGGAAATTACAGTTGCAGTTTGTCTCTTCTTTTAATTCACGTTCTGCGGCTTCGCCGATGGTTTCCTTCGGACCAACGATCCGCCCGGAAGGGCATAACAGCCTTCATATGGTGCCGCACCTCTCTGGATTAAAAGTACCTTTAACTCTTTCTCCGCTTATTTTTCTATAATTATCTTCTTCTTTATCAAACATTCCGAAAATGACAATGTCTGCAGTCACGGATGGTTTTGGATATTTTGAATCATCGTAAGTCTTTACAAATTCTTCGTTAGCCTTTTGCATTTCTGATTTTTTCCGCATGATTACTACCTCTTTCTTCTTTCGTTCTATATTATTATCTTTATGTTAGTATCACTTTGAAAGTATGTCAATATATAAATTTACGCACACGAAAAATGTCATCTCATCTTCTAACGTTCTTCGTGTACGTATATCCTCTTCAGATACTTCACTACCTTGCTTATTTGTTTTTACTGAATCTTTTCACATATACTTCTTCCGCGACAACCATTTCTGATCGATACACTTCACTTCCCCATCAAACCGGATATGTAAATGCACACCGCCAGATCTCTGATTAATCTTCTCCACAATTCCATGTCCGAATTTCGGATGTGTCACTGCATCGCCAAGCTTATACTGAACCACTTCATCTTTTTTCTTCTGCGCAGTCTTCAGTTGCTGATAAGTATCCCGGACCGGCACGGACTTATCATGAATCCTGTTCTTTAATACCTTATCGTAGTCATGATTCATAAGCGCTTCTCCCGCCTTATAATACGGCGTCGGCGCCGCTCCGATAAGAGAACAGCAGTATTTCCACGCACTTCCGTGCGTTCCCGCCTGCCATTTATACTTTTCGGGAATCTGCATATTGTACTGCATGTAATGGGCATACTCATGCTTAAACAGATCTATGCGGTCTTCTTTGGACAGCGGATTCTTCACACCATATGCAATAAACAACAGCGAAAAATGAAAATGCTCTTTTTCATGTGCACTTCGTCTAGTGTAAGATCCAGTGTGTCCGTATCATATCCAAATGTTATCGGTACTTTTGCCCCGTTTAAATGGAGTTTTCTGTCCATTTCTTCATATAGATTTTGTATTAATGCCCGTAAAATCGGGATTTCTTTCTGCAGGCGCTGCCGCAGGAATTGGTCTTCTCGGTTGTAATCTATCATCTTCTCACTCAGTATTCTTTCCTTAATCTCAAATTTATTTGTTATTATTTTTGAGTTCCTTTTTTACTTTCTTTATACTCTTTTATTTCCAGTTTTTCCAGATATCTGGCTGATATCCTACTGTTGCCTGTTTCCCGTTACGCACAATCGGTGTCTTGATCACCTTTTGATTTTCCAGAATCTTTTCTGCTTTATCTTCCTCTGCAAGATAAGTAATCAACGCAAGCAGATCTTTATCCTTGCACTCCTGATCGATCAGTTTTTCATATCCTCCGACAGCCTGGCATACCGAATTGAATTCACCTTTACTCAGACCTTTTTCTTTCATATCTACGAACTGGTACTTAATTCCGCGCTCTTTGAAAAATCGTTCAGCTTTTTTGCTGTCGAAGCTTTTCTTGGTTCCGAAAATTTGTATGTTCATTTTTGTTCCTCATATAATTACTCATCATAATAATTCCATTTTAGGGTGACATGCTCCCACCACTTAAATCACAGATTTTGAAGTGAGGGCTTCTTACTCAATGGCTCTACTGAGCCAAGTATCTACAAGCTATCCTCGCGTGCCCCGCGATTCATTTTTACCCAGTTATGGGATATTTTCATTGTCTGGATACAGACACTTCCCATTTATCCTGCTAACAACATGCGGCGTGCTTCTTCACGTATATTGATTGCCGCATTCAGATCCCGGTCTATCCGATTTCCACATGTACAAAAATATACTCTGTCCGAAAGTTTCAGTTCTTTCTTTACACTACCACATTTACAGCATTTTTTACTGGAAGGGAAAAAACGGTCTACACGTACCAATTTCTTTCCTCTCCATGTCAGCTTATATTCCAGCAATTCCCGAAACTTTCCGTAACCGTTATCCATGACACTTTTCCCAAAATGCATACACTGGCTCATTGCTTTCATATCAATATCTTCTACTGCAACAACATCATATGTCTCTGCCATTTCATGACTCAGCTTATGTAAGAAATCTTTCCTCTGGTTTCGGATTTTTTCATGACATAATGCAACACGTTTTTTCTGTCGGTAATAATTATTGCTTCCTTTCACGCAATGGGATAACTTTCTTTGTTCCCTTGCCAGCCGCTCCTCACTTTTCTGAAGTATCCTTCATTTTCCTTCTGTATATCTTCAGAAAACACAGCCATTCCATGCATTGCATAATCAATTCCTAGTATCTTTGCGTCTTCATAATCTAATTCTTCTGCTTGGTTTTCACAGTCAGTTTTTTCATATAATAGACTTGCATAATACTTTCCAGATGGTTCCATACTTATTGTTACAGATTTCAGGCAATATTTTTCTGGAATATCACGATGTTTTTTCATACGGATCCATTTCAACTTCGGTAGTTTTATCTGATGATCTTCTACCTGAATATTTCCATTGACCACATTTGTCGTATAGCTTTTTCGGCTCCTGTGTTTTGATTTGAATTTTGGAAAGCCAATCTTTGGATCCCTGAAAAATTCTTATATGCCTTTTCCAGATGCATCTGCACATTTGCAAGTGCCAGGGAATCCACTTCTTTCAAAAATGGATATGCTTTTTTATACATCGCCGGTGTATTTCGCAGCATTTTTTCGTTGCTTCATATTCCCGTATCTTATCATTCAACATCTGATTATATAAAAAACGACAGCAGCCAAATGTTTTTGCGAGCAGAACTTCCTGCTCTCTGTTTGGATATATACGAAAATGGTAAGCTATATTCATCTTTTTTTCTCTCCCTGCGTCTCGATATAATTACGGATAACATCAATCGGTGCACCACCCGCTGTCAACAGGCAGAAACTTTGACTCCAGAATGCTTCCTTCCAAAGTCTTTCTCTGATCTGTGGATATTCCTTTTTTAACAAACGACTGCTTGCACTTTTATACGCATTGATAAATTTACTGAGTTCTGATTTTGGCTGTGCTCGAAACATAACATGCACATGATCAACATCATGATTCCATTCTTCCAGTGTGATTCCATAATCAGGTGCAATACGTTCCCAGATCTCTTTTGCACGTTCCGAAATCGGATCATCTATTACTTTTCTTCGGTATTTTACAACCATGATCAGATGATAATACATCAAATATACTGAATGTGCATTATGATCCATTTTGTCCATATAGTCAGTCCTTTCTATCCTTTCGACTGATTATAGTATACCACACTTCGCATTGCAGAACAAGCGTTCTATCTTCTTTTTCTGCAATTCATCTCCCACCTATAGAGGAAGGAGAATTCTTGCTAACTTTTGTTAAATTTTTGGGGTGTTTGCTTTGCATTAGTTTTAAAAAGCTCCATTCTTTTTTAGAACGGAGCCTTGTGATATACACCTCAGGTGATTTTCTTAAAAACAAATCATTTATTTCCGAGAATAACTGCTATCTTAATTTCTTTTTCTGTATCACTAAGATCAAATTCTCCTCCATCTTCTACCATAACATGCACTTCATATAATGTATCCTCTGTAAGTTTATCCGGCAATGTTCCATCTTCTTCCTGAATATGCCATAACTCTGCAGGAACTTCTTTTAATTTATTCTCTTTATCATATGCATATAATGTAAATGTATCTGCTTTTCCTGCAATTCCTTTCATTCGTATTGCCACAGTAGTATTTGGATGTACATTTTCTACTGTAACCGTATTCAACCAGCCTGCAACATTTCCTTTCCCGCCGGCTTCTGTAAATTCTTCTTGTGTTAGTACATTTCTCTTTGCCTTGTCTAAATCTACTTTTCGATAAGGCATCTCCGGCAGATAAACAAATCTGTCCTGCAATCTTAAGAGCTCCAGATATCCCGTCGGGCAATATAATGTATTTCCACTATTTCCTGCATACATGCCGATTGCCATATTGTTGTATCCCGGTTTATCTGAGACATCCATTGTAAATGCTGTTTCTCCTGTTTCATAATCTAACATGATGAATTGCCACATGCCACTTTCCAGATCCTGAACATAACCATAGATATAACCTGTCGCTGTAGAAAGCTTCATCATAGATGTATCACGGATATCGTTTCTGCACCAGATACTCTTCATTTCGTATCCGTCCTTTGTCTTAATGGTATCGACACGCTCTACTCCCGGCACAACCATCTTATTTCCCTTCTTCAACCAGTTTACATCGTAAATATTTTCATAGGTCTGTATAGAAGAATCGTTGTCTGCGTCCGCAAGTTTAGCACTTCCGGCTCCAAACCAGTTACATACGATTGTGCTGACTGTACCTTCTCCGTTATCATATACCATTGCTGAATTTTCTACCGACACCTGCATATTTTTCGGAAGCTCATCGATTACCGGCATGCTTGCCACTATTTTCCCGGTCTTCATATCTAATGCCAACAGATTTACCGGATCCTGATTATCTGTAAACATAACTAATTTGCTTGTCAGAGATGGTGAACATCCACCTCCCCAGGCAAGACCTCCGCCTGTAGTTTCATCTCCCTCTTTGCTATCTTTCGCTCCCACGCTTTCATATGGGGTACACCACTGCACCTGTACACCATCTTTTGCATTTAATAAATAACAATTTTGATTCGTTAATATAACTGCACCTTCCTTTGACGATGCAATTCCATTCTCTGCACCTTCGCCAGGCTCCAATTCATATACAAATGTAGATTCTTTCAGATCAACATGTTCTCCCTTTAAGATGCATCAATTGCTGCCCTTGAAATGTATCCCATTGCACCTTGCTGTTTACGTTCCGGATAAATACGGAAACCGCCTGTAGCAAACCATAAATTTCCTTCATAGTCAAAAACTACAGATAATAAGTTCTGATCCAATGTTTTCCCTGTAATTTCTTCTGCCGCTGCTTTAATATCAATATCCAGCACTTTTTCAAATTCCGGAAGGACATTTCCCGCATCATCTGTTGCTTTCAACATAAGCACGTGGTTGTTGCTTGTCGGACATACCAGGCGATTGCTCTCATCTACAAATGAATATGAGCTTTGTATCACATATCCTCCGCCATCATGCTTTGCCGGTGAAAAATAACCTTCTGTCTGTGTTTCATCCGCATTAATATCACGGATAGCCAGTCCTCCTTGAAATGGAACAACAGCATGTCCATATGTATCAAAAAATACCGCCGGAGATGCATTTGGATTTACTTTTTCATAAGAAACATTAATCTCCGGATAAATATCAACCGGTAATACTTCATCTGTCGTATCTGAATTATAACAGTCCTGATGAACATTGGCATCACTCTTTGCCATATATGGATTATCATCAATTGCTTTTGCCGTAATCGGCTTAATTGGAACAACTCCATTTTCTTCTGTTGTCTTCTGCTCTGATTTTGCCTCCTCTGTCTTTGATGTACCATTTGCACATCCCGATGTGAGCGTAATTGCAGATATAATAAACGCTAATAGTATTTTTCTTCCTTTCATTTATACTTTCCTCCTTTTTCCAGCCTTTGTCATCTACTGCTTTTATTATAAAAAAACACTTCTCGTTTTCAATCGCTCTGTCACGAATAGTCAAAAAATAGCACGAATTGTAAATCCGCCCCGTAGTTTGTCTATCTGTTTTATAAAAAAATAAACGCATGAGAGAAAGCTTTTATATATTTCTTATTTGAAAGGGGGCATACATAATGAACAATATTCTTCGCCCGACACTTGAACTTACTGTAATTATCCCTGGGATGATTCTTGCCTATCTTCCTGTAAAATCAACACTAAAAATATCTCTTCCAAAGCTAATTGCCTGGCTTTTTCCTGTTATTGTTCCTCTTGGTGATCTATCATAAAACTCTTGCGATTTCTATTTGGAAATCTTTTAGTATTTTCTTGCGATTTGTGCTGTTTTTTCTTGCGTGAATAGTTTTTCCCGCGCAATAAATGCAATGATGGCACCTTATATACCGGACGGATTTTACAGATATATATTGTTGTCAGCCTTGTTCTGTTAATCATTCTTGCATTATTTTATACTCTGTTTTTATTAATGGCAAACAGTCTAAACCGAAATGCACGGCTTCAACAAGAAAACTATTTTCTTTCAATCCAACAGGAAAGATATACTAACCTCTGCAATGCAATCGAAGAGACACGTCAGGCACGACATGATATGCGCCATCATTTTCTTCAGTTATCCTCAATGGCTGAAGCCGGAGATTTAGAAACAATAAAAGAGTATCTATATAATGTAACCCAGAAAATCCCGACTATGCATATGCATTTTTGTGAAAATCAGGTCATCGACAGTGTAATCAGCTATTATTGTGCACTGGCTGAACGTAACACAATTCCTTTCCACGTGCAGATTGATCTTCCGGCACAAATTTCAGTCGATGAAACCGACTTTTGTCTTGTTCTTTCTAACCTGTTAGAAAATGCATTGGAAGCCAGCTTGAAGACCGCAAAATTCAGACAACGGATCGATATCAAACTCTATCGACATGCTTCTAATCTTATTTTAATTCAAATTGAAAATGCTTTTGATGGTAAAATCCAGCAGAATCATGGCATTTTTCTTTCTTCTAAAAGAAATCAAAATGGCATCGGAATTCAATCTGTCCGCCACATTGTTGAAAAGACTGGCGGTGGATGTGATTTCACGTATGATAATGGAATATTTACAGCTAAAATTATGCTTCGTCCTTGTATCAATTCATAAAATTTATAAAAAGAAATGGCCGGAACTTCAAAATTCCAACCATTTCTTTTTTATCTTATTCTTCTTTCTTCTTGTTATCTCTTAAACTAATGACAAGCTCATAAACATCCGGACGGCGTTCTTTCAAATGTTCATCCAAACGATGTCTGCGTTCCTTAAACCGTTGGGCAAGCTCTGGGTGTTCCTGTGCAATACGTCATGTACTTCTTGTCTGCGCTCTTCATTATCCACCCCATCCTCTAAAGGATATGGCCTGTTAATTCCCAAATCGCACTGGGAAGGGTCGAGTAGGTGCACCCCTTACGGTCGTACACCCCTCACAGAATTCCGGACGTGCGGCTTTCCCGCATCCGGCTCTTTGCGAAACGAATCGTTCACATTTATCAATCGTATACACTGACATATATTCTTGCTCTTACTAACGGGTAACTGTTATCAATCATATTCAGAAACTCTACCCAGTTGTAGCTTTTCTTCTGGCTTCTTCTGTTCAGCCAGTAGAAAAGGCTTTTCATAACATTATAACGAAATGCTGTGATTCTCTCTGAATTGTCAGTGATGCCATAGTAATGGAAATAACCAGTCAGTATCTCATTAAGCTTGGAAATGATTTCTTTTACTCTCAAAGTCCGCATGCTGCCTATCAGCTGTGAACCTCTTTACATTTCTTTGCAAATTTCTTCTTGCTGGTTCTCCTCTTCACTCTGAATCTACCGCTCCTGCTTTTGGAACAATAGTGTGTAAAACCCAGGAAGTTAAAGGTTTCCGGTTTTGTTCCCCGTCTTTTGCAGTTTTCTTCTGCAAAGCGTCCGAACTCTATCAGTCTGCTCTTTTCTTCCTCCAGGCTTAATCCAAAGTGTCCCATCCTGTGCTTAAGCCGTTCATAGAACCATTCTGCATCTGATTTATACTGAAAGCATACTACGAAATCATCGGCATAGGCTATCAACCCTCCATATCCTTTTAATCTTGGAGTTATTACCTCTTTAAACCACCACACCAGTACATAGTGCATATAGATACACGAGATGACCGGTGAACAGACAGAACCCTGTCCGCTTCCTTCCTCTGTTGCTTCGACTGGTAATCGTTCATAATCCCTGCTTTCAGCATACGCCTGACAAGCCGGGTGATATTAGGGTCTTTAATCTTTGATTCTATGAAGCGGATAATCCATTCATGGTCAAGATGTTGGAAAAATCCTTTAACATCCGCATCTAACACATAACTGGTCGGCTTTCTTTCCAGCATCGTGTTCAGTTTACGGATTGCCCTATGGCATCCTCTGTTAGGTCTGAATCCCATCATTTCGTCATAAAACAATGGTTCAAATACCGCTTCCAGTATCCTGCGCAGTGCTTCCTGCACCAGTTATCTTCATAACAATAGATACTAAGAGGGCGCGTCTTTCCATTATCCTTTGGTATCTCTACCAGTCTTGCCGGTTTGGGTTTGTAGGATTTCTTCTTTAAACGTTCTATCAGGTTTTCTATGTTCTCATCCAGGTTTCTACTATATTCCTCTTTTGTAACTCCGTCGATTCCTACAGCTTTCTCCCCATCCATTTGAAGATGACAACTCTGAAGCATCTCTTTGTTAATGAGATGTCCCAGTGACGTAAAGACCATGTCTGGATTCTCTTTTGATAATTGTGATATTCTCGCCAATTTCGTTTCCATTAGTTCCCCTATCTCTGTGTATAGCTAATGTTTCCTCTTTGATATAGTTTCGCAGGCCAGAACTGCGAGGCACAGTTCTCTCTCGACTTCCCTCCAGTATTTATTTTGTTCATACCTTCACCGGTACTGTTCGGGCCTCCGACTACCTGCACTTCGTTTGTCTTTCTTCTTTTGGTTGGCGGACATACTTTTCATTTACACACTCTGAAAAGAAAATGCAGGT
>ENA-OQHY01001163-OQHY01001163.1-human-gut-metagenome-genome-assembly--contig:-NODE-1163-length-11975-cov-1.613437_pt1 | contig 11975 bp, 17 predicted proteins | sample MGYA00242570_ERZ504733 | MGnify/ENA primary metagenome ERZ504733 (study PRJEB26092, sample SAMD00036219) | human gut metagenome | host: Homo sapiens | study: EMG produced TPA metagenomics assembly of...
TGCAACAGCGCCACCGATGGCTGCAGTGATGTGGTCATATCCAGGAGCGATATCTGTTACCAGAGGTCCGAGTACATAGAACGGTGCGCCCATGCAGATGCTCTGCTGTACTTTCATGTTGGCAGCGACTGATCCAGCGGTACATGTCCAGGTCCTTCGACATAACCTGTACATTATGATCCCATGCACGTTTGGTCAATTCTCCGAGACGTACAAGTTCTTCAATTTGGCATACATCTGTTGCATCAGCAAGACATCCCGGACGGCAGGCATCACCAAGAGAAATAGTTACGTCGTATTCTTCGCAGATGTCGAGGATTTCATCGTAATGTTCATAGAATGGGTTTTCTTCTCCGGTCATGCACATCCATGCAAAGACAAGACTTCCGCCACGGCTTACAATGTTCATTTTACGTTTATGTTTTTTGATCTGTTCGATGGTTTTTCTTGTGATTCCACAGTGAAGTGTGACGAAGTCCACGCCATCCTCAGCATGAAGACGGACAACATCAATAAAATCCTGTGCAGTAAGAGTTGCCAGGTCTCTCTGATAATGAATAACACTGTCATAGACCGGTACAGTTCCGATCATAGCCGGGCACTCGTGTGTCAGCTTCTGACGGAATGGCTGGGTATTACCGTGGCTGGAAAGATCCATAATTGCTTCTGCACCGAGATTAACGGCACTCATAACTTCTGCATTTCAATATCATAATCTTTGCAGTCGCGGGAAACGCCTAAGTTGACATTGATCTTGGTACGGAGCATACTTCCGACACCTTCCGGGTCAAGGCAGGTATGGTTCTTGTTGGCACAGATGGCAACCTTGCCTTCTGCGACAAGCTGCATCAGCTTTTCAACAGACATATGTTCCTTTTTTGCTACGGTTTCGATTTCCGGAGTCAGAATTCCTTTTCTGGCAGCGTCCATCTGGGTTGTGTAATTTCTCATGTTGTTTTGCCTCCGTTTCTTATTGGTTTGTGAGTATCACAAAATCTGGCGTCAGCAAAACACGGACAGCGTACACGAAAAAAACCAGACACAGCCTGATGGGTACACTTCCAGTTCGGATGATAGAATTGCTAACGCCTTTGTCGGAAAATTTCCGGCAATGAACAGGATTTTATTTGAAAATCTCTGCCTTTTATTACGCGATACAAGGTGGTGTCCCCGGTGTAACGCGGTTTCATTTACAGCAGAGTGCTGTAAGAATGAATGATGATTATGCTTCTTTGATCTGTGACATAACGCCGCCTTTTTCCAGAACTGTGATCAGGATGAAAGCAAGGATGCTTCCTGCGACAGTGGAAATAAGGAATGGAACGACATAAACGAAAAGTCCTGCCGGCGCAATTCCATCAGATACAAACAACCGGATAAGCGGCAAGTGCGCCAAGGAATCCGGTTCCGATCGCTTCAGCAAGGCAGGTAAGACTTAAGATGTGGCATTTTTTGTAGACCAGACCACAGCATAAAGCACCGACCATGCTTCCCGGAAAAGCCATAAAGCTTCCGAGACCGAGCAGATTGCGGAGTAAACTTGCACAGAATGCAATGCCAACGCCCCATGCAGGACCAAGTGTCACGGCGGCAAGAATGTTGACCATATGCTGTACCGGAGCGCATTTGCTTCCGGCAACCGGTACACTGATAAAGCTTCCGACGATTGCAAGCGCGGTGAGAACACCGGCAAGTGCGAGTTTCTTTGTTGTATTATTTTGTTTCATAGTAGAGTTCTCCTTCCTTTTAAATAAAAAAGGAACTCCACACCTGAGTGGAGTTCCTGCTGTCCGTAATCACGGAACACGTTGTCAGCGTGTTCTGATCTGTCATGTAAAAAAATAAGAGATGCGGAGGCATCTCTATCAAATACATGGTATACATCCCTCCGTTGGCATTATCCAAATCAGGTTACAGGTCGGGACAGATAAAATCCCCTCTCAGCCAGTTATCTCCAGCTCCCTGGTACATATGAACTTGTACAAGTAGAATTATAGCGCGGCAAGCCGGATTTGACAAGAGGAAATGAAAAAGTATCTCAGAAAAGACATTGTGCAGTTACTGTTCACTCCCTGTCAATCACTCCGCTGATTGACACGATTGACACGGAGGATGCATGTTTTGGCTTGAATGCATCTCGCCCCATCGCCAAAGGCGATTTAAAATGGCGAGATGCGTTGCTGGTCGCACATCGTGTGAACAGTAACATTGTGCAGAATCAGAGTACATTTTTGTACAATAGAAGACGGACAGAAAGTTCTGCCCGTCCGGAATTTCATTACCGTCTTATGTAGAATACAGCAGTGATTAGCTGAGCTCTACCTTTAAAGCATCTTCCGGTTTGAATTCATTGTAAAGGTCATAGATGTTGTGACCAGTAGACTCGCTGAGGACACGACCTTCCAGAGAGTAGCAGCGGATGAAACGCTTTTTGTCGATTGCTGACCAATGCTCTACATCCCAGCTCATGTATCCGTCTTCATCAGACTTCTTTTCTTTCAGGTATACATCAACCTGGCGTCCGTCTACCATAATGTCTACAAGTTTCTTTGTGTCGGCTTCCAGCTCGACATTGTTTACAGTGTCAAATACTTTCATTTTAAAATCCTCCTATAATATCTGATCAGAATCTTCAGAAATATATTCCCCATACATTTGCAGATGTGATCTATTTGCACTATCTATAGTATACATAGAAGAAACCGGATAAGCAAGTAAAAAAAAGTGACTATTCAGCGGCTAAGAATGTGTGGTATACTTAGAACATCTTAGAGCAGTCAGTAAAAAGAAAGCGAGACGAAGGAAATGATATTTGATACACATGCACATTATGATGATGAACAGTTTGACGGGGACCGGGATGAGCTTTTAAAATCTATGCCGGATCTTGGAGTTGGAACGATCGTGGATGTAAGTGCGACTTATGAATCCTGTGAGAAGGTTCTGGCACTTGCCGGAAAGTATCCACATGTTTATGCTGCAATCGGTGTGCATCCGGATGAGGTTGGAGAACTTAACGAAGATAAGATCCAGCACATGAAAGAACTCTGCTGTAACAAAAAAGTGGTTGCAGTCGGAGAGATCGGTCTGGATTATTATTGGGATAATGAACCGCATGAGGTACAGCAGAAGTGGTTTATCCGCCAGCTGGAGCTCGCGGGAGAAGTAAAGAAACCAGTAATTATCCACAGCAGGGAAGCTGCCGCAGATACCATGTATATCATGAAAAATTATGCACAGGGGCTTGACGGAGTTATTCACTGCTATTCCTATTCACGTGAAATGGCTGAAGAATATGTGAAGATGGGATTCTATATTGGAATCGGTGGAGTCGTCACATTTAAGAATGCAAAGAAATTAAAAGATGTCGCAGCTGCGATCCCGATCGAGAAGATCGTGCTGGAGACAGACTGCCCGTATATGGCACCGGAGCCGTACCGTGGCAAACGGAATCAGTCTTCTTATATCCGGTATGTGGCTGAGAAAATTGCAGAGTTAAAAGAGATGAGTCAGGAAGAAGTGATCGCTGTGACAGAGAAAAATGCGAGAGATCTGTACGGCATCTAAGACGCAGGCAATGAATAATCAGGAGAATAACAGATGAAAACACCTACACTTGGAAATCCGCAGAATACCATTGAGATTCTGCAAAAATATAATTTTAATTTTCAGAAAAAATTTGGACAGAACTTTCTGATCGATGAGCATGTGCTGGATAAGATCATTCGTGCAGCCGAAATCACAAAGGATGATTACGTGTTGGAGATCGGTCCCGGAATCGGACGATGACACAGTACCTTGCCTGTGCGGCAAGAGAAGTAACTGCAGTGAGATAGACCGTGCACTGATTCCAATTCTTGAAGACACGCTGAAAGAATATGACAACGTATCGATCATCAATGAAGATATCCTGAAGGTGGATATTGCAGCACTTGCAAAGGAGAAGAACGGAGGACGGCCGATCAAGGTGGTTGCGAATCTTCCATATTATATAACGACACCGATAATCATGGGCTTATTTGAAAGCCATGTGCCGCTTGAGAGTATTACGGTTATGGTACAGAAAGAAGTGGCTGACCGTATGCAGGTAGGACCGGGAACAAAGGATTATGGTGCACTTTCACTTGCTGTACAGTATTATGCAGAGCCGTATATTGTTGCAAATGTACCCCCGAACTGTTTCATGCCGCGTCCGGCAGTCGGCTCAGCAGTAATCCGCCTGACAAGACATCAGAAGCCTCCGGTAGAGGTTATGGATGAAAAGCTGATGTTCCGCCTTATACGGGCATCTTTTAATCAGAGAAGGAAGACTTTGGCGAATGGTCTTAAGAATTCAGGAGAGCTGAATCTTTCGAAGGAAGTCATTACTGCTGCGATAGAGAAACTCGGAAAAGGAAGCAGTGTCCGGGGAGAAGCACTGGATCTGGAAGAATTTGCCAGACTGACTAATATTATAAAGGAGGAAATGGAGCATGAAGTATGAAATCAAGGGTGATACCCTTCCGGTAGTGATCTGCCATCTGGAAGCTGGCGAGCGGATGATCACAGAGCGGGGATCCATGGCATGGATGTCTCCGAATATGAAGATGGAGACTTCGACAAATGGAGGATTTGGAAAAGCATTTGGAAGAATGTTCTCTGGAGAAGCGATGTTCCAGAATATCTATACCGCACAGGGCGGGAATGGACTGATCGCATTTGCATCTAGCTTTCCGGGTTCGATCAAGGCATTTGAAATCGGACCGGGGCAAGAATATATTTTTCAGAAAAAAGCATTCCTTGCTGGCGAACCTGGAGTAAATATATCTGTTCATTTTCACAAGAAAGTGGCTTCAGGACTATTTGGAGGAGAAGGATTTATCTTGCAGAAGGTATCCGGAAATGGAATTGTATTTGCAGAATTCGATGGACATGTGGTAGAATACGAATTACAACCGGGTCAGCAGATCGTGATTGATTCCGGTTATCTGGCAGCGATGAGTGTAACATGCCAGATGGATATCCAGACTGTGCCGGGACTTAAGAATATTGTCTTTGGCGGAGAAGGATTATTTAATACGGTTATTACAGGACCGGGACATGTATGGCTTCAGACAATGCCGATCAGCAGTGTGGCAGATTCATTGAGACCATATTTTCCAACAAGTAGTAAGTAGTTTACAAATAAGAAGAAGGGACGGGGGACGATGCTAAAAGTGCGTGTTTCCGTCCTTCATTCATACTTTCTGCAGTATTTGCAGAGCCTTTAACAGAAAGGAGTAGGTGTATGACAAATTCAGTGAACAGTGCGAAAGATCTGGATAGCATTCTGTTTGATATTTCGCCGAAAATCAAGGAACTTGCCGGATTATGTGAAGCGAATACCGGGATCGACAAAGAACTTTTTGTAAAGCATGATGTAAAAAGAGGTCTCCGTGATGTAAACGGAAAAGGAGTCCTTGCGGGACTTACCAACATTTCCGATGTATGTGCCAAAAAGATTGTAAATGGCGAAGAAGTTCCGTGTGCCGGTAATTTGTATTATCGAGGCTATAACATCAAGGATCTGGTTCGTGGATTCCTGGATGCGGATCATTTTGGATATGAAGAAATTGCATATCTGCTTCTTTTTGGTGAACTTCCGACGGTTGTACAGCTGGATGGGTTTCATGAGACACTGACGGAGAGAAGGACACTTCCGCCGAATTTTGTGCGCGATGTTATTATGAAGCACCGAGCCATGATATGATGAACAATATTTCAAGGGCGATTCTGAATCTTGTATTCTTACGAATGATAAAGCTGATGATACTTCAATCCCGAATGTTCTCAGACAGTGTCTGAACCTGATCAGTGAATTTCCGATGCTGATGGTCTACGGATATCATGCATACAATTATCGTCAGGGTCAGGATATGTACATCTATGCACCGGATCCGCAGAAGTCCACCGCGGAAAATATTCTGATGATGCTTCGTGAAGACCGACAGTATACGGAGCTGGAAGCAAGGATCCTGGATATGGCACTTGTGCTGCATATGGATCACGGTGGTGGAAACAACTCTACATTTACTACCCACGTTGTCACTTCGTCCGGAACAGACACCTATTCTACAATTTCTGCTGCAATGGCATCGTTAAAAGGTCCGAAGCACGGCGGTGCGAACATCAAAGTGACGCAGATGTTTGCTGATATGAAAGAAGAGGTCAAAGACTGGGAAGATGACGATGAGGTAAGAGCATATCTGGAAGGTCTGCTTGCAAGGGAGAGGTTTGATAAAAAAGGTCTGATCTATGGAATGGGTCATGCGATTTATTCAGTATCTGATCCACGTGCTGAGATTTTCAAGAAATTTGTGGCTCAGCTTGCACATGAAAAAGGATACGATAAAGAATACGCACTTTATGAGAAAGTGGAACATATGGCACCGGAAATCATTGCCGAAAAAAGAAAGATGTATAAAGGGGTAAATGCAAATGTCGATTTTTACAGCGGACTGGTTTACCATATGCTTGGAATTCCGGAGCAGCTTTATACGCCGATCTTTGCCGCAGCGCGAATCGTTGGATGGAGTGCACATCGTCTGGAAGAGCTGATCAATGTGGATAAGATTATTCGTCCGGCATATATGCCACTGGCAGAGTATCGAGAATATAAAAATTTAAATGACCGATAGTGTTGACAAACTGCTATGTAGTATGTAAAATAAAGAAACAACTGATATATTCAAATGACATATCAGACATTTCAAAGAGACATTTCTCAAATTGTACGATATTGTGTAAACTAGACATCAGGAAAAAAAGACTTGCGGAGGGTTGACCTATTATGGTACAGAGGAATATACGTTTTATGACTACAGGACAATTGATGACTTTTTGTAATGTTTGCCAGAAGATGAATGCAGATATTACGGTAAAGGATGTGACAGGACGTTTCGAGATCGATGACCAATCATCGTGGGACTGATGACGATAAGAATGGGAGAGAAGATGCATCTTCTGATCGAAGGCGAAGAGGAACATCTGGCCGACAGTTATTTTGAAAAATTTGACTGTACACCGGTTACGATTCCGTTCAGTTAAAGGCGGCACTGGATATGCCGGAGATATACGGAACAAGGAGCAGGAAGATGGAAGTTACCTATGATTATTACCGTATTTTTTATTATGCGGCAAAGTATAAAAGTTTCTCACAGGCGGCGACAATCCTGATGAGTAATCAGCCGAATGTAACGAGGGCAATCCACAATCTGGAAAGTCAGCTTGGATGCAGATTATTTATCCGGTCTAACCGGGGAGCAGAGCTTACACCGGAGGGAGAACGGCTTTATTCACATGTTGCAATTGCATACGATCATCTGCATGCAGCAGAGCTAGAGCTTGAAAATGAAAAGAAGCTGGAACAGGGAACCGTAACGATCGGGGTAAGTGAGATTGCATTGCATTTGCTTCTGCTTCCGGTGCTGGGAGAGTTTAGAAGAAAGTATCCTAAAATCAGACTTCGCATTTCGAGTTATACAGCACCACAGGCGATACAGACGGTTCGAAACGGACTTTCAGATTTTGCGGTAGCATCTACACCGGCAGAGGTGAAAAAGCCTTTAAAGGCAATTCCGCTTCTTTCATTTAAAGAAATTCTGGTTGCGAATGCGGCGTACAAAGATATGTTTAAAGAACCGGTAAGTTTGAAAAAGCTGGTGGAGTATCCATTTATCTGCCTTGGGAAAAACACGTCAACTTATGATTTTTATACCAGATTTTTTCTGGAGCATGGGATTGCAATGACGGCAGATACCGAAGCAGCAACCATCGATCAGATTCTGCCGATGGTAAGACAGAATCTGGGAATCGGGTTTATTCCGGAACCGCTTGCACAGGAAGTGATCGAGCAGGGCATTGTCATTCAGGTTCCACTATTGGAAGAACCACCGGTAAGAGAAATCTGTTTTGTGGAAGATAAGAGCAGTCCTCACAGCATGGCGGCAAACGTATTGAAAGAGATGCTGTTTCAGGCTGGAGAGAAAGAGTAAACTTTATAAGAAAGAATTATTTTGACCGGAACCAGGTGATCATCAGATCAACCATCCGGTCATAACTTTTTATCCCGTCACTTTGGCCATTTGCTTTCAGATAGTGGTCATTGATCTGACCAGATACTTCGGCGACCTTGCTGTCATATCGCTTCCAGAAGCTGCTGTTAGCCGAAAGATCTGCCTTTACATTGTCAGAAGCCTGTTGTAGATTTCCTCAAAGGTGTCGTAGTCGACTTCGTAAAGTTCATTGGTTGCGTAGATCCAGCCAAGAAGATAGCCGCTGTAGTTGAAGGCGGTATCGTCGGCATTTACACAGGCGAGAAAACCGATAAAATTTGCTTCTTCCTCCTGCATAAATCCACGCAGATGCGAAAGTTCGTGACAGATGGTAAATGGAAGATTGTAGGAAACCATTGCGGAGTTAGAGTTTGCCTCAATGGTAAATGGTGAATAGATCCCGGAAAGATTCTGTACCGAGAGAAAAGCCGGAAATAAAAGACCTTTTGGCTGTGGATAGTATCCGGAAAGTTCAGGTAGGTAGTACCGAGGGAGAACATAGCAGCTCGTGCACGATCTGCAGATCCTTACCCATATCAGCAAGACCGTCAGAATCCCGGTCTAAAGAATCAGAAAGTGCATTTAACTGATCAGTCAGTTCGTTGCATAAAGAGGTCAGTTCAGCCAGAGTATACTGACCGGATTCCAGGTGATATTTTCTGCAAATGAAGTATGTCCGTAGTTGATTCCGCAGAAAAAAGTATAAATGGTAAACAGACATCCGCAGAGAAGCAGGAGTGAGGAACCGTAGCCGAGCCAGGCAGGGTTCTTTTTTTTGGGCATACATTTTGTAAATGGAGCTGACCAGCATCCGGATCAAGGAAAGAAACAGAAGAATGACAAAAATATACAATCCAATTTCAGAAACAGAAAATGGGAAGATTCCGAAAAAGCGTCCGATGGACGAAACGAAAAGCGGGTAAATGGTGGAAGAATACCAATCCGCGAATGCAGAGCTTTTGTGGCTGATGAAAAGAGCAAGGAAACTTATGGCAAATAAAAGAATTGAAAAAATCAGTTTATGTAAAGTAGGGCGTTTCATAATAAATCCTTTCCGGTAATTGAGGATAAAAAGTATGATGTACCAGAGAGACATTCGTGCAAGGTCGTAAAAGGTTTGAGTTCATTTGATGATGAATGGCCGTGACTAACGTTCTGTGCAGGTAGATATCCGGGCACACGGTACTGCATTTACAAATAAAATATGGGACGGAGGATAACCTTCGTCCCAGAATAATATTCTGTAAAAATCAAAGTGCGGCAATCGGGCATGCCCGATTGCGCTCACTTTATGAGGGGGGAGATAGTTGTTTCCCAACTATCCATTTATTACTATACGATGAAAATGTGTCAAAAGTGTTAAGAAATTATAAAATCTGATTAAAAATATAAAAATGATAGGTTTATAGAATATTAAAAAAATCCACAACGCAAGAACTCTCCATAATGGAGAGGTTCTTGGTGTTTTTATTGTTATCTAAAAGGAATGAGGGATTATCGAACTGGTTTATATTGTGTTACAAAGTGTTGTAAAGCCCGGAATTACAGGCTTTTTTAAAATTGACTTACATATAAAGTGTTATATTTTATTTATCCTGATTTGACCGAAATTTGCCCCGAGATTCTTTTGTTTGGATTTGTTTGAAAATAGTTTGATAAAAATAAAAATAGAATGAAATATTTGAAATAAACATAAAAAATATAGACAAAATAGGAATAAGATATAATATTAAAGTAAATATATAATCTAAGGAGGAAGGATATTTATGAGAAAAATTTTTAAACGATTTGCTTCACTTTTGACAATCTTTATATTGACTATTATGTCAATAGTTCCTGTCCATGCATCGGAGAATACTTCTGTTGTAAATGTTACGGATGATTTGGCGATACAGATGGCAGAACGTTTTTGCAAAGGGAATAGGAGAAAATAGCAATATTGTTGCTAATAATCCGAGAAAATTTTATGATACAACAGGTCAAGCTATTGGATATATTGTAAATTACAATTTAGAAAACAAACCATATGGATATGTAGTTTTTGATACTACGTGTGAATCTTTGATATCAGAATACTCATTTGGTAATAATTTCAGCAAATCCATATGAGGTGATTTATCAAAGTGAAGCAAATGTATTTAGTGAAAAAGCAAATACCTCTGAAATATATAAAATAGCTCCGTTTGAATATGGTATTGTTGATAATTTGGGAAAGATTAGAACGAATTATGGTGAAACATTAGAAAAAACAGTACTGTCCTTGAATGAGAGTAGGGGAAAAGACCCAGCTACTTGGATGAGGTTTTGCTAGATATTGATGAAGTTTATGAAAACTACACGCTTGTTTCAACAAATCATCTTCAAGAATTTATTTCCTTTAATGAGCCGTATATAGAAAGTGTAACAGGACATTATGCATGTGCAGTTAGTGCATTATTAGCATGTGGTGCATATTATAATGCTGTTGATTATACAGATATTGCAGGTGATTATATGGATATTTGGGATTCAACAGGAACGACAGTTTCATCGGAGAGTGGAGGAATAACATATGGTTCAACAACTATTGGCAATATTGGACCTGGATTTGTGGACTTTTGTGCTGGAAAGAATGTTTCTGTAACACAAAATACTGACTATAGTCCCAATTATAATTTTTTCACTAATTGCATTGATAGAGGAGATATAGCAGTTGTCCATTGTGGTATAATTAGCAGTGATACTGGAGAACGTGCGGGGCATTCAATGGCAGCAGAGGGATATGCAACTTTGCGAGCATATAATTCTGGAAATACAGTACATACATTGATGGTATTTGATGGATGGGGGGATACAGTACGTTATTTGAATTTTGATTTTGATAGTTGGACAGACATATCGGGGGACTACATTTAATGGATAAGAAACGATTGATTTTGTTAATCATACTTTTGCTTGCAATAGTATTAATTGTGCTTGGCGTAAAAGGAAATGTTTTTAAGGAGAATCGTCAAAATATGGAGTTGCGTTCTAGTGGAGATGATAATTCTCATTGGTTTCATTTGAGTGGGGTTGTTGTAGAGAAAACTTTTGATACACTTTTAATAGAACTAAATGAGAAGGAAGAAAGTAGTCTATTTTTTGATACGACAAAAGTTAGTTTAGATTGTACTAAGTGTAAAGGTGATCTAGAACAAGTATCAGAAGGAAATGTTATTTAAATTTTATTTTTTTAAGTATAATATTGATGGTGAAACGGTAAAAATTGAAAGAATAGTAAGATAAAAGTATAAGTAAGAGTTCTGCTATCAGAACATTATTATTAGTGAGGTAAAGGAACAAGGCGAAGCGAGACGCCGTAGGGCAGTCCTTTTACGGAACGGACACAGCCAATACCATCATGATACATAAGAGGACTTGAAAGGTCACAAACCTTGCAAGTCCTCTTGTTTATCTTATGGGTTACTTCTGTCGGATTGCATTTTCCAATAGACCGCTTCTTTCGTGGCTTCTCGGGAAAAGCTATCCTGTCTGGTATATGACAGATGTTCATTCTGGATATAAGCGTCTGATTCGCAATCATATTCGTAAGGGATTACCTGTGCTGTTCCCTGTTTTTCATCAATTCCATAGATAATTACTTTGGAATCTCTCAATGCCAGTCCGAGTGTCAGAAAGCCGGAAGTGAAATAATTGTTGTTGTGTGGAGCGGTTATGCTTTTCAGTGCATGAAAGAAGTCTGCTACTTCCTCAGTCTGTCCATTCTCAAAAGCCGGAATGATATGTAAGGTGTTGTTTGCCTTATCTGCATATGCCCGGCAGACCAGAACGGAAGAATCCGCTTTTTGCGTCACGATTTCGGTTTCCAGCGGTACAACCTTGTAATAGAACTTGGGCTGTTCCACCATCACCTGTACGGGAGTG